>Ga0208788_1001487_pt1 | contig 11341 bp, 14 predicted proteins | sample Wag4_2014_7_11_3_FD_187363 | JGI IMG/M metagenome (GOLD analysis project Ga0208788, IMG submission 187363) | Fresh water mixed with fracking chemicals microbial communities from Ohio, USA - Utica-2 Time Series FC 2014_7_11 (SPAdes) (version 2) ... | reverse complement strand
GTGCCTCACCCGGTAGCGGGTCCTCCCCGCCACCCCGAGGGGGGTACGGGTAATTCGAGCCACGTTTTCTCTCTAGCTGAGGTTTTGCTAGGGATGTCCGTCTTTTCAAGGGGTTAGGTATGGGCCTGAAGGTTTCCAAGGCCGGCCTGGCTGAGATTGTTGGACGCGATGAACGCACCCTCAGCCGCTGGCAGCGCGAAGGCATGCCGGTGCAAGAGATCGGCCTGGGTCGCGGCAACGAAAACCAGTACGACACCGAAGAGGTGATCGGCTGGCTTGTGCAGGTGGCTGCGCTCAACGGCAAGAAAGAGTCGGTGCGCGACCGACTTGACCGCATCAAGGGCGACCGCGAAGAGCTGGCCCTGGCGAAAGACCTGGAAGAGGTAGTGGTGCTCGGCGATCTGCTGGAGCGCTTCGAGTCGATGATCACCGTCGCCAAGGTCGAACTGCTCAACACCTACACCGAGAACCTGGCCGCCGACCTCTCGGCCCGCTACGGAATCGATGTTGATATCCAGCTGATTCGCGAGCCGCTGGAAACCATCCTGAATGAGCTAGCGAACTATGACCTGGATGACGACGACCCGTCAGACGGGGATCCTGACGAATCGGATGATTCGGAGGCAGCTGAAGAAGACGGCGACTAAGGCGCTCAAGCGCATCAGTCGCAAGTGGGCGCCGCCACCGCGTATGTCCATTATCGAATGGGCGACCAAGTACCGCTGGCTCTCACCGGTCGAAGCTGCGCGCCCCGGCAAGTACCGCTTCGATATTACCCCGCATCTGATCTGGCCAGGCGGCCCGCTCGAAGCCATTGATGATCCTGCAGTACATGAGGTGGTCGGCATCAAGTCGGCCCAGGTGGCGTGGACGTCCGGCGTGCTGGGGAATGCCATCGCGAAATGGATCGACATCGACCCGTCGCCGATCCTCGTGCTGTTCCCGAAGGCTGAAGCCGTCAAGCAGTACGTGGGCGAGAAGCTGGAGCCGATGATCGAGGCGACGCCGCGGCTCCGTAAGCGGGTCGATATGCGCAGCCGCCGGCTGCAGCAGCGTCAGGACTTCAAGAAGTTTCCGGGCGGCTTCCTCAAGATGGTCGGCTCCAACAGCCCGGCCAGTGTGAAGTCGACGCCGGTACCGCGCGTTGGCGTGGAAGAGCCGGACGACTGCAACCTGAACCTTCGGGGGCAGGGCGACAGCATCAAGCTGGCAAAGGAACGGATGAAGACGTTCCGGCGCAGCAAGCTGATCATCGGCGGTACGCCAACGCTCAAGGGTCTCTCGGCCATCGAAGCCGAGATGGAGCTATCCGATAAGCGACTGGGCATGGTCCCTTGTCACGAATGCGGCGAAGAGCATGCACTGAGCTTCGATCACCTGCACTGCGCGGACGACCCTGACTTCCATCATGAGGTCTACGGGCACAAGCGCCCCGAGCTGACTTACTACGCCTGTCCGCATTGTGGCTGTAGCTGGGACGATAACCAGAAGAACGCCAACCTGAAGCATGGCCGCTGGGTGGCTACTGCCGAGTTCCGCGGTGTTGCTGGCTACGTGCTGAACGAGCTGTATGCCACGTTCTACGGTTCGCGTTTCCAAGTGCTGATGGAGAAGAAACTGCAGGCCGAGTACGCCGCCGAGCGCGGCAACATCGGCCCGATGATCGCCTTCACCAACAGCCAGAAGGGCGAAAGCTACGAGTACAAAAGTGACGCGCCGAAGACGGACGAACTGGCGAAGCGCGCCGAAGCCTACGCCGAACTGACTGCGCCGAAGGGCGTGCTATTGGTCACGGCTGGTGTCGACGTACAGGGCGACCGCCTTGCGGTGACCATCGTTGGTTATGGCCGTGGTGAGGAGTCGTGGCGCATCTATTGGGGCGAACTGCCGGGCAACCCCATCGACCCGAACGACCCGGTATGGACTGAGCTGGACAAGCTGCTCGCCACGCCGATCCCGTCGGAGTACGGCTGCCAGTTGGCCGTTGCCGGCGTGAGCATCGACAGCTCGGACGGCAACACCAACGACGCGGTTTACACCTACGTCCGCAATCGGTCGCACGTGAACATCATGGCGATCAAGGGCGCTTCAGTGGACAGCCGCGATAAGGAAATCTACTCCAAGCCACCGCAGTCCGTTGACACCAACCAGGCGAACACCAAGGCCGCCAAGTACGGCCTGCGTGTGCACATCGTCGGCACCCACAAGGCGAAGACGCTGATCGATGCGCGGCTTCGGCTGCCCGGGTCTGGCCCTGGCCGCATGCACTGGTACGCCGAGATCCGGCCGGACTACTTCGAGCAATTGACCAACGAAGTGCTGGCACCGCACCCGCGCAGCCCCAGCAAGATGGTCTGGCAGAAGAAGGCCGGACGGCGCAACGAAGCGCTGGACTGCGAGGTGTACGCCCTGCATGCCGCGCGTAGCCTGAAAACACACCTGCTCCGCGATTCCGAATGGGATCAGATCGAGCAGCAACTGATGCAGCCGACGCTGTTCTCCAGCGCCGAGCAACCTGTAAACGCCACGCCTCGCCGTGCCAAGCCACGTGGCCGAGGTACGCGCAGCCGCGCCGGCCACTGAGGTGAACCATGACCGATGCACAACAGCGCCTGGCGGCTTGCCGGGCGGCGATTCGCTCCATCCTTGAAAAGGGTCAGCGCGTGCGCAAGGGCGACCGAGAGGTTCAGCGCGCCGAGCTGGCCAGCCTGCGCGTGCTTGAGGGGCAACTGGCAGCCGAGGTCGCTGCGGAACAAGCCCAGCGCACCGGCCGTGGTCGTAGCCGCATCGTCTTTGCGAGGATCTGACCATGGGCTTTTTCCGAAAGAAGCCTGAAGAGCTGCTGATGCGAGAGGCCATTCGCTTGGCACGTGCAACGGCGACACCGGAGAAGATCGTCGCCCAAGGCGGTGGTGGTGGGGTCGAGACGCGTTGGCGTGGTGCTTCGCGAATCCTGCGTAGCATGGCCAGTTGGATACCTGGGCTTTCTAGCCCGCGCCGATCCTTGCCAGCCAACGAACGGGCGATGCTGGTGGCTAGGTCGCGGGACGCCCTGCGTAACCACCTGATCGCGCGCGCCGCGATCATGCGTTGCCGCACCAACATCGTCGGTACCGGGCTGGTTTGCCGGGCACAGGTGGACTACCAGGCGCTGGGCCTCACCGAAGAAGAGGGTGAGCAGCTGAATGGCCAGCTCGACCGCATCTGGTCGCTGTATGCCGATGACCCGCGCGAGTGCGATGCCGAGGCCGCGTTGAACCACTACCAGCTTCAAGCGCTGGTACTGGTGTCTGCTCTGGTTGGTGGTGACGTGTTCGTGGCCAGCCCCGACGAGGAACGACCCGGATGCTTGTTCAGTACGCGCCTGCAGCTGATCGAGTCGGAGCGCGTGTGCAACCCGAACCTTCATCCTGATACCGCCAACCTGGTGGATGGAGTCGAGTTCGGTGCACTGGGGGACGCCATCCGTTACCACGTTTGCTCGGGCTACCCGGGTGAGTACGACGTGGGCGTGGCGATGGCCTGGGAAACCCTCGAGGCTGTTGGCGCCGAAACCGGCCGGCGCCGGGTGCTGCATGTGATGGCGGACAAGGATCGCCCGATGCAGAAGCGTGGCGCCCCTTACCTGGCTGCTGTGCTGGAGCCCCTGCAGAAGCTCGAGCGCTACAGCAGCGCCGAACTGATGGCCGCCGTCATCTCTGCGATGTTCACCGTCTTCATCGAGAAGAGCGGTGACTTCGACGAAGGCAAGATGAGCCTGGCTGCCCTTGCTGGAGGCGATGAGGGCTACAGCACCGACGATGCGGGTGGGGAGGATATCGCGCTGGGCGAGGGTGCCATTGTCGATCTCGGCAAGGGCGAGAAGGCGAGCATCGCCAACCCGGCTCGGCCAAACGCGCAGTTCGATCCGTTCTTCGTGGCCGTGGTGAAGGAAATCGGCGCGGCGCTTGAGCTGCCTTTCGAGGAGCTGCTGCTGCACTACAACAGCAGCTACAGCGCAGCGCGTGCCGCGATGCTGCAGGCCTGGCGCTTCTACATCCTGCGGCGTTGGTGGCTGACCTGTGACTTCTGCCAGCCCAGCCGGGAACTGATCATCGACGAAGCTGTGGCGCGGGGAATGATCAGCCTCCCTGGCTACAACGACCCAGCCAAGCGCAAGGCTTACTGCCAGGCGCTCTGGATCGGGCCGGCCCGCGGCGCAATCGACGAGCTCAAGGAAGCCAAGGCCGCGCGTGAGCGGATCGAAGGCGGGCTCAGCAACGAAACCCTGGAAACCGCCGCTATGACTGGTGAGCCCTGGCAGATGGTATTTGCCCAGCGGCGCCGGGAAGTGGAGCAACGGCGCGTTGCCGGCATGCCCTACGACACCAAGAACGGCACGCCGGAGCCAGCAAAGGCCCCGGTTAACCCCGACGAGGAATAACCCATGTCCCGAGCTTTTGAGCTGGCCGCTTCGCGGCCCTGGCTGATGCTGCCTGACGCCCTGGATGGGCTGATGGCCATTGCTGATCGGCAAGGCGACCCGGAGGCGCTGGAGGCGCGCCTGGGTCGCCAGTTGGAAAACACCCGCGCCGTCACGGTGCGTAACGGCGTGGCGATCATTCCGGTGGTCGGCCCGATCATGCGTTACGCGAACCTGTTCACCCGCATCAGCGGGGCGACCAGCACGCAGGAGCTGGCCACCGACTTCCAGACGGCGCTGGACGACCCGAAGGTCAAGGCCATCGTCTTCAACGTCGACAGCCCAGGCGGCGAGGCCAACGGCATCAACGAGCTGTCCGACATGATCCATGCAGCCCGTGGCAAGAAGCCGATCAAGGCCTACGGCGGCGGCAGCGTGGCCAGCGGTGCCTACTGGGTGGCCTCGGCCGCCGATGAGCTGGTGGTCGATGACACCGCGCTGCTCGGCAGCATCGGCGTTGTCGTTGAGGTTGCCACCCGCGAAGCCCGCGAGGGCGAGAAGCGCTGGACGATCACCAGCCGCAACGCTCCCAACAAGCGCCCTGACATCTCCACCGAAGAGGGCCGGGCCGAAATCTCCAAAACCATCGACGCCCTGGGTGACGTGTTCGTCGCCAAGGTCGCACGCAACCTCGGTGTCGATGCCGACAAGGTGCCCGCAATGGGCGACCACGGCGGCCTGCTGGTCGGTGCCGCCGCTGTCAAGGCGGGCCTGGCGCATCGCCTGGGCTCGCTGGAAACCCTGATCGCCGAACTGGCCGGCCCTGCCAGCAATACCACGAGGAAACTCAGCATGACCATTGTGAAAACCACAGCGGAGCTGCAGCAGGCACTGGCGGCCGGCACTGACCCGCAGACCATCCAGATCGCCGCGCCCGAGCAGGTCGACACTGCTGCGGTGAAGTCGGAAGCCGCCAAGGCCGAGCGTGATCGCATCAACGGCATCAACGCCCTGGCTGTTAAGGGCTTCGAGGCCGAGATCAGTGCGGCCATCGAGAACGGCTCCAGTGTCGAAGCTACCGCCCTGGCGCTGTTCAAGGCTGCGCAGGATCGCGGCATCAGCATCGATGGCATCAAGTCGGACGCCCAAGGCGTCAAGACTGCCGCCACCAAAACGGCCGACGAGAAAGCCCAGGCCGAACACAAATCCGCTGTCGCCGCGATTGTCGCCGGCGCCAATGCCCGCTGATAGGAGGCCGTCATGCCGAACCCTACTCGTGTCACTTACACCCCGGATCGCCTGATCGCAGGCGACTTCCCGCAGGTGAAAGAGTCCGGCGTTATCGCCGCTGGCCAGCAGCTGGTGCGCGGCGCCGTGCTTGGCAAAGTCACTGCTGATGGCCAGTACAAACTCTCGCTGGCCGCCGCCGAGGACGGCTCTGAAGTGCCTGTCGTGGTGCTCGATGTCGACATCGACACCACGGGTGGCGCTGCACCAGCGCCGCTGATGCTCACCGGCGAAGTGCTCGGCGCTGAGCTGACCCTGGGCACCGGTCACACCGTCGCAGCGGTGAAAGCCGCGCTGCGTCCCCTTTCCCTGTTCGTCCGCTGATAGGAGCAGACACCGATGGATATTTTCGACACTCGCACCATGCTCGACGCCGTCGAGCAGATGAAGCCGGCGCGCCGCTTCCTGATGGACACCTTCTTCCGTGCCGGTCGTACCTTCCCGACCAAGACGGTGGAGATCGACATCGTCAAGGGCAAGCGCAAGATGGCACCGTTCGTTCACCCGCGACTGCCCGGCAGCAATAGCCTTCGTGAAGGCTTCCGCAGCGACACCTACACCCCGCCCTACATTCAGCCTAAGCGCGAGACCGAGGCGGAACTGATTCTGAAGCGCTCGCCAGGTGAGAACCCCTACGCCAGCAAGCCGCCGGCCATGCGTGCCGCCGAGCAGCTCGGCAAAGATCTGGCTGAGCTGGATGAGGAAATCACTCGCCGTGAAGAGTGGATGTGCGCCCAGGCGCTAACCACCGGCCAGATTCGTGTGGTGGGTGAGGGCGTGGATGACACCATCGACTTCCTGATGGCATCCGACCACAAGATCACCCTCACCACCGGTAAGTGGGATGCCGCCGGCTCCAACCCCATCGGTAACCTGCGAGGCTGGAAGCGCAAGATCGCGAAAGACTCCGGCCGCACCGCCAACGTCGGTGTGATGAGCGCCGAGGCTGTCGACGCCTTCCAGGCCAACGACATGGTGATGAAGATGCTCAACACCCGCCGTGTTGACCTCGGCATCATCAAGCCTGAAGAGCTGCCGGATGGCGTTACCTACCTAGGCTACCTGAACGATCCGGGTATCGATTTGTATGCCTACGACGAGTGGTACCTGGATGCCGAGGAAGTCGAGCAACCGATCATCAGCGCGGGCGGCATCATCCTGGGTTCCACCAACACCCGCAACGGTGTGCTGTGCGGCGCCATTCAGGATCTCGATGCCATCGAGAGCGGCCTGGTAGAAGCGCGTCGCTTCCCGAAATCCTGGGTCACCCCGGAGCCGAGCGCTCGCTGGCTGAAACTGCAATCCGCGCCGCTGGCTGCCCTGCTGGAGCCCGACGCCTTCATCTTCGCCAAGGTGGTGTGACATGGCCAAGAAAGCGGAGTATGTCGTGGCTGACGGCTGCATTCAGGAAGGCTCAGAAACCTTCGTGAAGGGCCAGCCCTACACGCCACCTGGCCCTGAGTGGGAGCGCAAGCTGGTTGCGGCAGGCACTATCGTCGAGGCGGATAGCGAAGCGGGTAAGGCTGCAGCCGCCCATTTCAAAGCGCCCGACCTGCTCAGCGGTAGTGAGTAATGAGCGGCTTCCCTGATCTGGTCAGCGAACTCGACGACATGATCATGGACAGCCTCAGCGATGGCACCGCCACCTACCTGAGCCGCTCCGGCCAGGTGCTGGCGGAAGGTGTGCCGGTGATTGTCGAGAAGGACGTCGAGCGTTTCGGCGAGGGCGGGGCGGTTGATCGGGTGCGTACGCACGAAGTGCAGAAGCGCTACCTGCAACCATTCGACCGCCAAGGCGCTTTCGTCATGGACGGCAAAACCTGGCACATCGACGGCATCGAGCGCGATGACGGCCACATGATCACCCTCTACGTGGTGCCCTGACATGACCCAACCCATAGACATGCAGTCGGCGATCTTCACCGAGCTGAAGGCCTTGCTCGCCTCGGTGCCGAACTTCGGCGCCAAGGTGATCGAGGATGACGTGCTGCGCGTTATCGATGCCGACGACGAAGGTCTGCCGGATGACCTGATCATCCTGCAGCCCGGCACGACTGAGGAAGTCGAGCGGCAGGCATCGAACAGCGTGCGTGAGCGACTCACCGTCAACATCACCCTCATGACGCGGCGTCGTGACTACCTCGCCGCGCTACGTGCAGGGCGCCTGGCGGTGAAGGTGCAGCTCGCCGGCACCAAGCTCGGCCTCAAGCAACAGGGCGTGCAGCAGGGCGCCTTCCAACCCGAAACCCCCATGGCGCCGCGCAATGGCCGGCGTTGGGCTGCCCAGGTGATGCCGGTACAGATCCCCTACGTGCAGCCCCTCAAGTGAGGAACACCCCATGCCCAAGATCAATGTGGCCAAGCCCTTCAACTACCAGAAGGGCGGCAAGGTGCAGCACGTCGCCAAAGGCGAGCAAACCGTCGACGAAGATGTAGCCGAGCACGCCAAGCAACGCGGCTATCTGGTCGCCCCGAAGGCCAAGGCCGGCGCCGCCGAGCCTGAAGCTCAACCGGCCGGCGACAACAAGTAACCGCCCCTCCCGCAAACCCCACGATCACTAGGAGAGTCCCATGGCTCAGATCGACCGTTCGTTCATTGGCGAGGGCATCATCTACGCTCGCGCCTACCAGTCTCAGGACCCGCTGCTGGATATCGGCAACTGCGACACTTTCAACATTAGCTTCACCAGCGACCGCCAGACGCTGCGCAACTTCCGTGGCGGCGGTGGCAACCGCAACGTGCGCGAGATCGTCACGGACGTGACCTCGACCATCGGCATGTACGACATGACCGCCACCAACCTGGCGCGCTCGACGCGCTCCACCGTTGTCCCCGTGGCGGCGGGCACCGTTACCGATGAGCTGCGCATCAGCGCGGGTGTCGAGGGGGAGCTGATCCCGTTCAAGCACCTGCCTGATCTCACCCAGCCTGTCACCGTCAAGACGGCTGGCGATGTCGCGCTGCAGGCCAGCACCGATTACCTGCTGACCCCGCACGGCATCATCGTCACCGCCAACAGCAACATCGACGATACCGGTGTAAAGCTCACCTACACCAAGCGCAAAGCCAGCGCTGTGCAGATGCTTAACGGCAGCCAGGTGGAGCTCGAACTGCTGATCGCCGGCCTGAACGATGCACAAAGCGGCGAGCCCTACAGCCTGGTGGTGCGCCGCGCCAAGTTCGGCCTGCTCAGCGAACTGCCGGTGCTGGGCCAGGAGTACCTGCGCCTGGAAGGCCCGGCCGAGCTGCTGGCCGATCCGCTGGTCACCGCCACTGACCTGTCCAAGTTCTGCGAGATGAACCTGGTGGATAAGGCGGCTTGATGCTGCTGGGCCAGGGATGGCCTTTGTCGGGTTTCGGTGCTGGCGTTGTGATGGTAGATTCGGCCCGTTATCGGGAGGGACTGCCATGGATCGACGCTATCTTTTAATTGCTGCGCTGCTTGCCACTGCTGATGCCAGCGCAGCGAAGTTGAATAAGTGCGTGGACGATAATGGCCACGTTACGTTTACCCAATCAGCGTTCCCCGGAGGCCTGGCTGGGGAATCGATCACTGTCCAGCGAGGTGGTGCTGGTATGTCGCTCGGCCCAGCCCCGACGCCTGTTGCCCCTGAACAGGAAGCGCCCGAAACTCAAGCGTCTGGTCAGGTCAATGTTGTCGGTGGTGGCTCTGCTTGTGATGGTGGTTCTGAGCAGGACATCAGGACGGCGATTGTGCGCAAACAGGTCTTTGTCGGCATGACGGACAAGCAGGCACGCCAAGCATGGGGGCCGCCAAACGAGATCAATCGTAGCTCCAGTGGTGACGATCAGTGGGTCTACTACCGTGGCAACGTTGATATGCAATTCATTTACGTGGACCAGAACGGCTGTGTAACTGGCTGGAACTGATCCTCACTTTTCAAGAAAACCCGCTTAGGCGGGTTTTTTATTGCCCGGAGAAAAGCATGGCCAGCCTGAAAGAGCGCCTGATTCAGTTCGTGCTGCGCGGCAAGGATGAGCTCTCGCCCGAGGCGAAAAAGTCCGAGGAGGCGCTTAACAGCCTGAAGGAAGCCAGCGAGCAGCTCGGCCAGGCGCTGGACAATGCCAAAGAAGCCCAAGGGCTGGCGAAGGCGCTGGAGCAAACCCAGCGCGCCGTCGAGGTGGCCAAGCGCAACCTGGGCGATGCAGAAAAGCAGGTCACCGACCTGCGCGATGCCCTGAGCAAAACGCCGGATGCGGCCGGCCTGGAGAAGTCTCTACGGCTTGCTGAGCGCGAAGCTAATCGCAGTCGCAAGCAACTGAGCGGCTTGACTGTGCAACTGGCCGACGCCGAGAAGGCGGCCAAGGCCGCTGGCATCGATACCGACAAGCTGAGCGATGAACAGAAGCGTTTGGCGAGTGAGGTGGACAAGGCCCGCCGTGCGCTGGATGACAATAACGCCCAACTCAAGGCCGCCCAGCGCGAGCAAGCTGCAGCGGCACGCGCTACGGCCGAGCACGGCTCCAGGGTCGAATCGCTTAAAGGGGCGATGAGCTCAGGCGCCAAGCAGGTGCTGGCCTTCGCTGCTGCGTACGTCTCGCTGAACGCTGCTATGGGCCTTGTGCAGCGTGGGCTATCGCTGGTGTCGCAGGGCATTCGCGCGGTGGCCATGGATGGCTCCGACAAGCAGCAGGCGCTGGCCCAGCTTGAGGCCACGCTGGCGTCGACCGGGCGGCAAGCGGAGTTCACCACGAAACAGCTGCTGGACATGGCCGATGCCATGGAATCCAGCTCGATGCTCACCGCCGAGCAAGTGCAATCGGCTCAGGCGCGTTTGCTGTCGTACACGGACGTGGCGGCGAATGAGTTCCCGCGTGCTCTGCAGATCGTGATCGATCAGCAGCAGCGACTTGGCATCAGCGCCGAACAGTCGGCCGAGATCGTTGGCCGTGCACTGCAGTCACCGTCGAAGGCCATGGCCGCATTGGGGCGCCAAGGCTTCACGCTCGAGGCTGGCCAGCAGCGGCTGCTCAAGCAGCTGGAGGCCACCGGCCGGATGGCCGAAGCGCAGTCCATCATCATGGACATGCTCACCGAAGCCTATGGCGGTGCAGCCGCTGCAGCGCGCATGAACACTTTCCAGGGCTTGCTCAAGGGCATCACTGACCGCTTCGGCGACTTCGCCAGCCGGGTGGCCAACTCCGGTGCGTTTGAGTACATGCAGCGCAAGCTGCAGGATGTCAGTAACTACCTTGATCAGATGGCCAGCGACGGCCGCTTGGATCGCTTGGCCGAAGGGCTCAGCAAGGGTTTCATCCAAGGGGTTGAATGGGCTGAGCGATTCGCAAAGAAGCTGCTGGATATCGACTTTCAGAAGGCCACCGATGACGCCGCTGCGTGGTTTAGCAGTCTCGGTCAGCACCTGGACGAGACTCAGAAGAAGCTGGCCGCATTCGTTCTGCCGTTCCGCGCGCTGTTCAATGGGCTGACTTCCGGGCTTTCGTTGGTGGCTGCCGCGGTCACCAGCAAGATGAGCGAGGTGCTTGGTCTGGTTGAGGAGGTGGCAGAGAGGCTGCCTGATGCATTTGGTGGTGAGCGTCTGCGCAACTCGGTGCGCGCTGCACGTGAATCTCTGGACGGGCTAACCGCTGGCTTCGTTGCCCAGGTTGAGCAGGATGGCAAAGACATC
>Ga0208788_1001486_pt1 | contig 11349 bp, 10 predicted proteins | sample Wag4_2014_7_11_3_FD_187363 | JGI IMG/M metagenome (GOLD analysis project Ga0208788, IMG submission 187363) | Fresh water mixed with fracking chemicals microbial communities from Ohio, USA - Utica-2 Time Series FC 2014_7_11 (SPAdes) (version 2) ... | reverse complement strand
AAACTGAAACCGCAGCACTAAATCCAATCCGCGAGCTTATTGAATCACGCATTGCTTGCTCTTGAACTTGAATCACTTGATTTTCAAAACTTGGAAACGGAATTACGGTCGAGGGGTCGATGCCTACCAACGAGAGCAGAGTGGTTTCATCTCGTGACTCATACGTTCGTACCACTTCGACAGAAGCAGGAGTCGTCGCTAGGTCGCTCTCTTGTGACCACATGGCAACAGTTCCAAGGACGGCTGCTATGAGCACAATCCACCAGCGGGACACAATTCCCTTGGCTACTGGAATAAGTTCAACTTCCCCGACTTCACGATTCAAGAGTCCCATTACAAAACAGCCTACCAGTGAGGGTTTCCACCGATTTCCCGTGTTTGTAAGTGGTGCAACCGTTTTTACGCTCATTCGTGTCACCATGGATGCAATGGATAATCACCCCCATCATCCAGCTGATGACCTTGCGCGCATTCTGTCGTATCAGGATGCACGCGACGAATCATCTCTTATCCATGAAGTTGCGCCAGAGATGTATGCCATGTCGTGCTGGACTCCAGATTTTTGCGCAGCGCTTATTCGTGCCGCCGACCTTGTTGGGGGCTACACATCGCACGAAAGCGACCCAGTTCCCGGCCAAGAGATTTCGCTTGCTGCAATTAGCCCAAGTTTGTTTGAAGCGGTGCAGAACGACATGGGTATGCGCATCTGGCCGCAACTTCAGCAGCACTGGCCATTAATTGATTACCACGGCATCAACGATGCGTTCATTATTCGCTACGAAGTTGGTGGGCAGGAAGAACTGCGCATTCATCACGATGTTGCACAGGTGTCGGCAAGTGTGAAGTTGAACAGTGACTACACCGGAGCCGAATTGCAATTTCCGCGCCAAGATTTTTCAAACACCAACATGTCAGTTGGGTCATTAGTTGCATGGCCAAGCATGGTTACCCATCCGCATCTCAGCGCGCCAATTACTAGTGGTGTGAAATACAGCCTCACCATTTGGTTTGAGCTACCACTTTCACTGCAATGAGCAAACAAAGAGGTATTGGTGCTTTGGCGATGGCCACGTGTTGTATGGCCCTTTCTGCTTGCGGTAATTGGACTTCGGCACAAAGCGTTCCAACGACGGTCGCAGTTACTACAACAACGACGGAACCCGAGGTCATTTCGGCGTCAGGGCAGCGCAGCGGTGTGTCAACAAAAGCTGCACAGAAGAAATTGTTGAGCCTTGGTTTCTGGTTGCTTACTCCAAGTGGAAAGTATGACGAGACAACACGTCAAGCAGTGATGGCATTTCAGAAGTACTACCTACTTCGACCAACAGGAAGCATGAATGACGCAACGGCATTTCTCTTAGACAAAATGGAGCTTCGTCCGCAAGCGCAGGCAAGCGAAGGAACGCTGGCAGAGGTTGATAAGACACGGCAGCTGTTGTTCATTGTGGAAGATGGAAAAACTAAGTATGTGATTAACACATCGACAGGCGACGATCGCCCGTATGTGGAGCCCGATATGAATACACCTGGTGTACTTATTCGCGGAACCGCGATAACACCAGTGGGTAAGTTCAAAATGAATCGCGAACGACCAGATGGATGGTGGGTTGGCGATTTAGGTCAGATTTATCGGCCGAAATACTTCATTGGTGGTGTGGCAATTCATGGTTCGCAAACCGTTCCTGCATACCCGGCAAGTCACGGTTGTGTGCGCGTTACTACAGCCGCAATGGACATGATTTGGGAATCCGGCCTGCTCCCATTGGGTGCCGATGTCGTGGTGTACGGCGAACTTAACTAGTTCGTTTGCGTACAGAAAGCTTGTGATCATCGGCGTTTAGGCACGCTCCATCACTTAACTGAAATTTCCATCCGTGCAGGGTGCACACCACGTGGTCGCCTTCAATGACACCAAATTCAGACAGGTCGGCTTTGCGATGTGGGCAATATCGCTGCATGACATAGCCGCCAAGTTCTATTTCGTTTGACACCTCATCTTGCGCACCGTTTTTGCGAGCAACTTCTTGTTCGGCGCGCCGCATGCGCTCAACCGACAGGCTCTTGAAAAAGTTATACAAGTATTCGTTGTACGAGCCGTCGCGCCACGCAGTGAAACGGCAAGACAAGAACAACGAGTTCGACCAGTCGACTGCTTTCTGTCGAACAACGCCTTCAAGTAATGGTCGAACAATTTCCATTCGGAATTTGATTGGCTCATTGTTGTAAGCAGAAATCTTTCCGTTTGGAAAATCAATCAAGATATTTTCGCCTTCGGTTTTCACTAAGCAGTTGCCACCGATTGCAGCACGAAGCGACGGAGCCATTGCGAGCAGCGGTTCCCACCACGCTTGAAGTTTGCTCACCAGGTTTGTGTTGCTGACCAGCCAGGATGCTTTGGTATCGCGCAACCACTGTGCCCAGTCGGCTTGGTATTCCAAGAGGTATTCGCGCTTATGAACAAATGGTCGCTGTACTGCTTCATCGCTCACGCAATGTTGAACATCAATGGTGGTTGGTGAAACCGATATTGAGGTTCCCGGAATATTCATGACGGCATTGTTGTTGCCATGATTTTCAAGACGAGTAATGAACTGGGTCTGGTCGGGGAAGATGGACAGTTCATCTCCATCAATCATGTTGATGGAAAACAAATCGTCGTCAAGGAAACATGGGGGACCAGCAGATGGAACCACAACCCGGGCACCAATCGCTTCGACGTAGCGAATTGATCGAGCGAATTGGCTCTCTACTTTGCTGGCGGCGAGTGCTTTTAGTTCTTCACGCGGTTGGTCGTACACCATGGGGTACCAAATAGCGCCGCTGTATTGCAGCCAATGCATGTCAACTGGTCCGTGTTGCAGTAATTCAGCGAGGTCACCAGTGCGACAGTCGTTTTGATTCACGAGTCGCGACGTTCCATCTTCAACCACCATCGCCGAATCGCCACCTGGGCCATCCGCAATTGCGGTCTCAACATGAATGGCTACGCGAAGTCCGTCGCCCAAGTCGGTCATCACACCATTGCGAGTGCGAATGAAGTTGGTGAAACCGAGTCTGTTGAGTTGGCGCTCGAGTTCGCGTGTTGCAAAGTCGGGTAACAACACGGGCGTTGATTTATCAATGTGGTTGGCCAGCCATGCTTCATCTAAGTGGTCACCGTGTTGGTGCGAAATATAGAGAAAGTCAGGGCGTTCAAGTTTTTCCATGACTTCACGTGGCAACTGATCGTTGCGGGGAAACACAAACCATGAAGCCCAAAAAGCAGGAACAAACCATGGGTCACACACGATGGTGCGCGAGCCAGTCTCAATCAATATGCCAGCATGCCCAATGGACGTGGCCTTCATTGCGGGTTAGGCGATTGGTGGGTCGGTGAACTGTTGGCCACCGCGCGCAACATGTTCGGTCCATTCGCTGCCATCCCAGTAGCGAAGCTCAAACCTGTTGGATGGATCGGCATACCATGCTGCCGGCGCAGCAGCACCAGACGATGTTGTTTCAGTGACGGTGATGTGTGTAGTCACTGGGGACGCAACCGGTGGCTGTGCGGTGGAATTTGATGTTGCACCCTGCGTTGGGCGACGAAGAAATGCGCAGTATCGGCCATCAAACGTGGTCACAATGTCGACCACTTCCCATCCTTCAGCCGACTTCTTGGTGAGCTCGTTAGCGAGCGACTCCGGGCTGGAATTAAAAGGATTAAACGCCACGTATTCGTACATGGACTTCAGGCTAGTGCTGGGCACAACGAATAAATAGGTCGGGAGCCAATGTGTGAACGGCGTAACCTCAATATGTGACTTCAGCACTGCGAATTGGATTCTTCGGACCATCGGGCACGTTCACCGAACAGGCACTGCTTACGCAAGCAGACTTAGCCAAGGCAACGACAGTTCCGTTTCGCACGGTTCCCGATGTGCTCGATGCTGTGGAGTCTGGCGAAGTCGATCTTGGTTTCGTACCAATTGAAAACTCCATTGAAGGCACCGTGAACTTCACGCAGGACGCATTGGTGTTCGATCACGAGCTACTGATTCAACGCGAAGTGGTGCTGGATATTGAGCATTGTGTTTTGGCAAAGAAAGGCGCAACGCTTGCAGGAATTGAAACCCTGTTTTCTATTCCCGTGGCAACCGCACAATGTCATGAATACGTGCGCACAAATTTGGGCAAAGCCGATGTTCGTGCAGCAAATTCAACTGCAGAAGCCGCTCGCATTGTGAGCGAGAGCGGTGGCAACGCCACTGCTGCAATTGCCCCGCGTAATGCAGCCAAGGTGTACGGCCTTGAAGTCATTGCAGACAATGTTGCCGACCATGCAGGTAATCAAACGCGATTCATTTTGGTTGGCAAGAACACCATTCCTGCACCAACCGGACACGATCGCACTGCACTCGTGGTGTTTCAACGAGCCGACGAACCAGGCAGTTTGATTTCTATTTTGCAAGAGTTTGCTGCACGCCGCATTAACTTGTCGCAATTACTGTCACGCCCAACAAAGCGCGGCGGACTTGGTGACTACTGCTTCGTCATGTATGCAGACGGGCACATAAAAGATGAATTGATGGCCGATGTGTTGCGCGAGCTTCGCGCCAAGCAGGGCGCAGTGAAATTCCTCGGCTCGTACCCCGCAAGCGGAGAACATGCACATTCTGCGCGCGAACACGCAGACTCCAGATGGAAAGAAGCCGATGACTGGGTTACTGCGCTGAGAGAGCGAATTGCCCGCTAGCGTTTCTGAACGGAACGGTGGCAGAGTGGACAAACGCATCCGCCTTGAAAGCGGACGGCTTAATAGGCCCGGGGGTTCGAATCCCTCCCGTTCCGCCAGTACACTCGACACCTCATTCGTCAGGCTTTTCTAGGAGAGGTGCCAGAGCGGCCGAATGGGGCGCCCTGCTAAGGCGTTGTCCGGGTAAACCGGACCGTGGGTTCAAATCCCACCCTCTCCGCCATGGTTAATCGCATGAGGCGTGTCCTCGTTTGCGCAGTGATTGCTACGTGCAGTCTTGGAACTGTCGTGCCCCCTGTGCAGGCAGCAAATTGTGCCGCAATGTACACAGTAAAGAGCGGCGACTCCTGGTGGCGTATTGCTGAAAAGAACAACACCAACCTGCGAAAAGTGTTGACGCTCAATAAGGCAAAGAAAACAACAAAACTGCTTGTTGGTAGCACGGTGTGTGTGCCAGCACCCACACAAGTTGCACCTCCCGCACAAAAGTTCACTCGTGCCGAAGTCATTCAAATCATTCGCGACGCGTGGCCAGACGAATTGGAAGAACGTGCGCTTGCCATTGTCCAACGTGAAAGCAAATTTCAACCAGGGGCAGTGAGTGGGAGCAGGTGCTGCTATGGGTTGTTTCAGATTTACTATCGCTGGCATAAAAACTGGCTGCCAAATGTTGGGGTGAACTCGGCACAGGACTTGTTGAATCCGATCCTGAATGCAAAAGCGGCTTATCGCATGTATCAACGCAACAATGGCTGGGGCCCCTGGGAGTAACCATGTATTGGTGTTAGTGGCACAATCTGGCGGTTACACTGAAGCCGTAATTCGCACTCGTAGCTCAATGGATAGAGCATTTGACTACGGATCAAAAGGTTGTAGGTTCGACTCCTGCCGGGTGCACTAGTAGCTTTCTGTAAGGTTTTCAGCGTGGGGATTCACGCGTGACGACGTCGTCAAGTTATCGCGCAGATATCCAGGGTCTTCGTGCAATTGCTGTACTGCTTGTACTGCTGTTTCATTTTGAAACCAGACTCAAGGGTGGGTATCTCGGAGTTGACATGTTCTTTGTCATTTCTGGGTTTGTTATTGCGTCTTCAACACTGCGGGAAATTGATCACACAAACACGTTTTCGTGGAGTGCGTTTTTGCATCGGCGCATCAGGAGACTGTTACCAGGTATTGCTGTAGTTGCTGTTGCAGCATCTGTGTTATCGATGCTGTTGCTCAGCCCATTCGGCCCGCAACAAGAAACCGCAAAAATGTTGCTGAGTGCGGCTTCTTACACATCGAACTTTGTCTTGATGCCACAGAGTTATTTCTCGCTTGATCCGAAGGCAAATCCACTCCTACACCTGTGGTCGCTAGCGGTTGAAGAGCAGTTCTATTTTGTATGGCCAATTGCAATAATTCTGTTGATTGGCATTCGCAAACGCCTACCCATGCGCATGTTTAAGCCTCTTGTATGGGTTGCTGTATTTGGGGTAGTGCTCGCTTCTTGTTGGCTGTTTCTTGTGTGTTCGGTAAACGGTTCAGAGGTGAGTGGATTCCTGTGGTTCAAGCCATTTATCCAATGGGACATCACTCCCGAACATTTTGCGTTCTATTCACCTTTCACGCGAGCCTGGGAGTTTGTTGCTGGAGTCTTGGCGGCGTTATTGCTGCGATCCAAGTTCGTTGCTTTCGTGCATAAAACGGGCCCACTGATTGTTTTCTGCGGCGTCGCGCTGGTGTTGTTTGGTGTGGCATGGGCGTCGAAATTCCCAGAAATTCAACACGACGCGAATTGGTCAACGAACACTTCGGCAACACTTGTCGTGGTAGCGGGAACCATGTTGTGGATTATTGGTGGTATCCGTGAGAACTTCATTCGACGATTCATGTCTTTGAGACCATTTACGTTGATCGGTGATTGTTCATACAGCATCTATTTGTTGCATTGGCCAATTTGGGTGCTCCTGATTACATCGTTCAAACAATCCAATTACCTAGTGGGCATTGCCTTCGCTATGTCACTGATTTTGGGGTGGTTGCAGTTTCGATTTGTTGAAGAACCCATTCGATCCAAGTCGAGAATCCCATCAACTAAATCGTTGCGGTTTGTTGGCGTGTTTGGTGTAGTTGCATCAGTTGGTTTTGTGGCGATGTCATTAACTACACCAGTTCTCGGGCTGTATCTTGCAGGGATAAAACCAGACGAAATCTCACTGCACATCACCGAAAAATCCTGTGCCGGTGAACGGTATGCATTGGACAGTGCGCAGAGTTGCGTGTTTGGGTCCACTGGCAAGCAAGGCACAGCAATTTTGGTAGGTGACTCGATGGCTAAATCATTGAGTGACGGATTTGTCAAAGCCGCAAACTCTCAAGAAATGAACGCTTATGTATTTCTCTTACCTGGCTGTGCATATGAAATGTCCGACTCACCGTTCTCGGCAACTAACGACTGTGCTCGCTGGCGTGCAGATGTATTGAGTGCACTTCAACAACTTCAACCCAAGGTCGTGATCATTGCCAATCTAAATTCTCTCTACGTTGAACAATCACTGCCAAACATGACAATTGAAGAAACTCAATTCACATGGGGAAGTGAACTGACTCGCACACTGGAAGGACTCTCGGGGCTAGGTGCTCAAGTGATCATTGCTCAACCTCCGCCCCAATTTGCGTATGACTTGCGGTACAACACTTCGCTGCTGTGGCCAGACCCATCCAAGGAACCACGAGACGTTGTGGTTGCTCGGAGAGAGGGAATAAACGCGATTGAAGTGAATGCGACCACTGGTATTGAATATGTTGTTGGAGTATTCAACTTCGACGATATTTTTTGTAACGCAAAACTCTGTGACCCTCAAGTTGAAAACAAATTTATGTTTGAAGACGGTGATCACTTGTCTGTAGACGGAAGTTTGCTTGTTGAGTCAAAAATTCGAAAACAAATTAGATTGGCACTGATGAAGTGAAGTTATTTCCAGCCGCGAGTGGTGATGTCGTTGCGGTCAGCATCGAGTGCGTGTCCTTCGTGATGCAGCACGCCAGGAGTTTTTGACAGCGCGGCGATGAGCCCTTGCATTGGAGTGTCGCCAACTACTTGAATCATGTTGCGTGCTGCATAATGCGGATCAGTGGCAATGTCAGACATGTCAAACACTGGCCCAACTGCTGCTTCGGCTTCCTCAAATATTGCGACCACTTCGTCACGTGTGCGTGTAGAGCACCACGCTCCCATCAGTTCCTGCAGCAACTCGCGGTGTTCCATTCGCCCAGCAAATGTGGTGAAACGCGCATCGGTTTCTAAGCCAAGAATTCTCATCACGCGCGCTGCAACGGTGTCACTCGATGCCGAAACACCGACCCATTTGCCATCAACACATTGATACACACCGCGTGGAACGGTGTAGGGAAGTCCAGAGCCAAGCCGTGGCTGTAGCTCGCCAGTCAGTTTGTATAGCGAAATGACTGGGCCCATCATCTGGAAGATGGTGGTGAGAAGGTTTACGTCTACCACTTGTCCTACACCAGAGTGCAGAGCAACCATGGCAGCAAACGCTGCGGTAATGCCGGTCACTTCATCAGTTAATGCAATCGCTGGCAACAGTGGCGGTCCATCTGGTTCACCACTGACTGCAGCGAGGCCAGCCATTGATTCTGCAATGGAAGCAAACCCAGGGCGTTTTGCATACGGTCCGTCTTGTCCGAAACCCGACACGCGAACGATGACGAGTTTTGGGTTTCGAGCAATCAATGCATCGGGGTGCAAGTCAAGACGCTCAAGAGTTCCTGGCCTGAAGTTTTCAACCAACACGTTTGCATCGTCAAGCAAACGCAAAAACAGTTCGCGATCGTCAGCATTCTTTAAATCGAGTGCAATGTTGCGTTTGTTGCGGTTAACCAATTTCCACCACAGGCCACTGCCATCACGTGGGTCGCGCCATGCCATGCCACGCAACGAGTCGCCGGTGTCTGGTCGCTCAACTTTGATGACATCTGCGCCGAAGTCGGCAAGGTAGCGGGCGCAGTTTGGTCCGGCAAGCACCGTAGAAATGTCGAGTACTCGAATGTCAGAAAGTGGCCCGCTCATTGGCAGTTGCCGCGAAAACTAAAAGCCAGGTCGTGTGCGTCGGGTGACCGCAGAGTCATTCCACCAGCGACCACTAAATCGCCATGCGGTGTGCAGTGGTTCGCGTTCTACAGCCGGACCAGCTTTAGGCCACAACGCTTCAATGCCAGCAGCAATTGCTGTTGCTTCTTCGGCGGTTGGGTTTGGTGTGATGCTGTGTTGCATTGCAGGCCTACAGCGGCATGTTGCCGTGCTTGCGGCGTGGTAACTCTTCGCGCTTCGACTTCAACATTTCGAGTCCGGCAATGAGTTTGATGCGCGTTTCCGCTGGGTCAATGACGTCGTCAACATAACCACGCTCGGCTGCTGCATACGGGTTTGAATACTTCTCGGTATATTCGGTAACAAGTTCAGCGCGACGAGCAACTGGGTCTGCTGCTTGTTGCAATTCGCGGCGGTACACAATTTCAACTGCGCCTTGTGGACCCATAACTGCAAGTTCCGCAGTTGGCCATGCATAAGCCAGGTCGGCACCAATGGACTTCGAGTTCATCACTACGTATGCACCGCCGTACGCCTTGCGTGTAATTACTTGTATGCGAGGCACGGTGCTTTCGCAATATGCGTACAACAATTTTGCGCCGTGGCGAATAATGCCACCGTATTCCTGGTCTACTCCAGGAAGGAATCCAGGAACGTCGACGAACGTAACGATTGGAATGTTGAACGCATCGCACGTGCGCACGAAACGCGCGGCCTTTTCGCTGCTCTCAATGTCAAGCACACCAGCCAACACCATTGGCTGGTTGCCAACAACACCAACTGCTTGGCCATTCAAACGTGAGAAACCACACACAATGCTCTTTGCCCAATGTGGGAAGTATTCGAAGAACTCGCCATCGTCCATGACTTCGGCAATGACCTTCTTCATGTCGTATGGCTGGTTTGGTGAAGCTGGCAAAATGGTGCGCAACGATTCGCACATGCGCATCGGGTCATCGGTTGCATCATTTGCAGGAACTTCAGACAAATTGTTTTGTGGCAAGAAACTGAGCAAGTAGCGCACGTCTTGCAAGCATGACTGTTCGTCGGCACTGACAAATGTCGCAACACCGCTCTTCGAAGCGTGGCTCATTGCGCCACCAAGTTCCTCAAGCGTTACTTCCTCGCCGGTCACCGTTTTCACCACGTCTGGTCCGGTAATAAACATGTGGCTGGTTTCGCGCACCATGAAAATAAAGTCAGTCATGGCTGGTGAGTACACCGCGCCACCTGCGCATGGTCCGAGAATTACTGAAATTTGCGGAATGACTCCCGATGCCTGCACGTTGCGATGGAAGATGCCGCCGTAACTAGCAAGCGACACCACACCTTCTTGAATTCGCGCACCAGCTCCGTCGTTCAAACCAATAACCGGCGCACCAACTTTCAGCGCCAAGTCCATCAACTTGTGAATCTTCTCTGCAAACACTTCACCTAGTGCTCCACCAAACACGGTGAAGTCTTGGCTGTACACAAACACTTTGCGACCGTCGATGGTCCCCCAACCGGTGATGACGCCGTCGGTGTACGGGCGCTCCTCAAGACCGGCGGCATGTGCGCGGTGACGCGCAAGCAAGTCGAGTTCATGAAAGCTTTCGGGGTCAAGCAGGGTGGTAATTCTCTCGCGAGCAAGCAGCTTTCCCTTTTCGTGTTGGCGCTCTACCGAGCGTGGCGAACCGGCGTTGTATGCCTGTTCTTTGCGGGCTTGAAGGTCTTGCAGTTTGGCGTCCATGGCGTTGCTACTCACGCGCTAGACGCTAGTACCCAAGCGGGGTTCAGCCGCCGACGGTGGTGGGAACTGCGGGAACTGTTGTTTCTGGAACAGTGGTTTCAGGGGTAGTCGACTGCACCACGGTCAGGGTGGTGGCAAGTGGAACCAATTCACCTGTAGTGGTGGCTCCCGTAACTTCAATTGACCACACGCCCGCAACCTTCAAATTGAACAGCCCGTCGTAAGCAACAATGGCAGCGCCGCGTCGCTTCAGTGGCACATTAATCTCAATGCCTTCAAATGCCGGGTCTGGTGGAATCAACTTGATGGTGAAGTTGTTAACTCGCGTCGGGTTCAACAGTTCAATGCGCATGGCATTAGTGCCAGTTGTTGCTGGCGAAATTGATAACACAATGTGGAAGCGATCGTTTTGTAGTTCTTCACGGAACTCGTAAGCAACACTCGATTTGATGACCGCAGCATTTGCCTGTGGCGGTTTCATTGGAATCATCCACGATGTCAGTGCAAGCACAACAACGCCAATCGCGATTTCAGCGGTGAGAACACGGCGCAAGCGCCATGCCATTTTCCCCGTCAGGTTTTCAACGCGCGCAAACCTTGTAGCCACAAAACTTTTCAGCATCAGCGCAAGGAAAATCATGAGCGCGGTAAACACCATGCCTAAAATTCCCAGACGACCGTGACCAGAACTGAAAATTGCCAAACCGTCAAGCAACAACATTTGAATGAATCCTGTTATTGCGCCAACGACCATGAGTGGGCCAGAAATTTTGGTGAAACCAAGCACTG
>Ga0208788_1001484_pt1 | contig 11364 bp, 8 predicted proteins | sample Wag4_2014_7_11_3_FD_187363 | JGI IMG/M metagenome (GOLD analysis project Ga0208788, IMG submission 187363) | Fresh water mixed with fracking chemicals microbial communities from Ohio, USA - Utica-2 Time Series FC 2014_7_11 (SPAdes) (version 2) ... | reverse complement strand
CTCGCACACGATGAGCGTTTTGGAATCTGGGGTGGACTCTCCGAACGTGAGCGTCGCCGTTTGAAGCGCCGCCCAGCGTAACTCTCATGAGTTCACATCGCGTCACCGCGATTCTGGTTCTACATGATGGTCAACTTTGGTTGCCAGAAGTAGTCGCCTCTTTAACTTCACAAACACTGCCAGTTGATTCAATTGTTGCAGTTGATACTGGTTCTGTAGATTCTTCAGCAAAACTTGTTAAAGGTGCGCGCATTCCAGTTCTACCAATGGAACGCGATACCGGCTTTGGTGAAGCAGTAGCACATGCTGTTGCAACTCTTCCTGCTTCAATTGATCCAGAACACGAATGGCTTTGGATAATTCACGATGATCTTTCTGTAGATCGTTCCGCACTCGAGAATTTAATTGCAGAAGTAGATACACGTCCGAACGTTGCCATGGCAGGACCAAAACTTCTTGGTTGGCATGATCGCACCCACCTTTTGGAAATTGGCATCAGCATCGCCGCAAATGGAAATCGTTGGACCGGACTTGAGCCGGCTGAATACGACCAAGGACAGCGCGATGGTGTTCATGAAGTACTTGCAGTTAGTACTGCAGGCGCATTGATTCGCCGAGATGTTTTTGAAAAACTCGGTGGCTTCGATCCAAATTTAGATTTATTCCGTGATGACGTTGACTTTGGTTGGCGCCTTTACTCGGCAGGATTTGCAGCTATAGCGGTTTCCAGCGCTGTGGCATTCCATGCAGAAGCATCGGCAAACGAACGCCGATCAGTAGATGTTGCCGAGGCTTTCTTACATCGCCCACTTTTACTAGATCGTAGAAATGCCGCATATGTACTTCTTGTTAACTCTTCCTGGTGGCGTCTTCCTTTTCTTACGGTTCAACTCTTAGCTGGCGCGATCTTTAGATCAATCGCGTTTCTCTTTGCAAAACTGCCCGGTTATGCCGGCGATGAGATTTTGGCTGTAGGAACACAATTTCTACATCCTGCCGAACTCTTTGTCGCCCGAAAGGTAAGAAAGACGCAACGCTTAGTGCCATCAGGTATTGCCTTGAAATTTATTCCATCTAGATGGTCACAACTCCGCCTTACCGCATCGCGCTCTGCAGAATGGATTCGCGCCCAATTATTCCCAAGTGAAATCACGGAAGTAAAAAATCCATCTCTGCTTGATGAGAATTTAGATGAAGAAGATCTGCTGACGCCTGCCAACAATCGAAATTGGGTTTTGCTGCTAAAGCGCCCATTAATTGCTGCTTCACTTTTCTTATTTGTTCTTTCAATCTTCTGGTCAAGATTTAGGTTTGGTTCAATCTCTGGTGGCGCCTTACCCGAGCAACCATCCGGTGTCAGCGCACTTTGGAATACATACTTCAGTGGCTGGCATTCAATCGCTATGGGCACTTCTGCAGCTGCGCCAACGTGGATGGCTGTACTTGCGATAGCAGCGACTCCATTCTTCGGGAACGTTAACTTCTTCATCTCAGCGCTCTTTTTCATAGCGCCTGTACTTTTGGCGTTAACCGGTCACCTCTTCTTCAGAGAGTTCTCCACGAATCGTTGGCTCACAACTTCTGGCGCCGTTCTCTATGCGCTTTCGCCAGTATCGATTTCGACCATCAACGCTGGTCGCTTAAGCACCTTAATCGTTCTACTTCTTTTGCCACTACTTGTTATCTCCGCCCGAAGTTGGTTCGAAATTGAAGAGTTCTCGTGGCGCAAAGTCTTCGCCCTATCTCTTCTCGTCTCAATTCTCTTTGCTTTCTCTCCGCTGATTTTTATCTTGGGAATCGGGCTCACCGGATTTTCTATCTACCGCGATTACATAGCCAGTAACAGTGGTATCAATATTGTTTTATTTAATGCTCGTTTATACCGTCGCCTGGCTTTAACTTTCACTCCAATTCTTATCTGTGCGCCTTGGAGCTTTGAATTAATCATCAATCCAAGTAGATTCTTGATGGATTCTGGTTTCCTCTTGCAAGGAAGTGGCCCAAACTTTGCGCTGCTCGGCAATCCAGGTGGCCCCGGTTCATTACCTTGGTATCTAATAAGTCCGATTACTTTGGTCCTCATAATTTCACTCTTCTCATCAACCCGGGCTCGATTCATCGCAGAAATTGGATTCATATCTCTATTGATATCGATTCTCTTTAGCGCAGTCTCAATTACAGGTAACGGAACTAGCATCGCAACTCAGCTTTATCCTGGAACTTTGTTGGCAATTACAACACTTACCGCGATCGCCGCCGCAATTGCAGTTTCCGATAAGTTACGGGAGAGACTTAAAGCAACGCATGTAAATTTCCGTCACATCTCGGCTGCATTGTTACTTTTTGCAACGGCTACATATGCGCTCTCATCGACAGTATGGGTAGCTACCACTGCTGGATCTGCGCCACTACAAAGCGGCCGTGACATCGTCCTTCCTCCATTCTTAGCGGTTGAAAAAGATGCCAAGACTATGGTCATCAGACCTCGCACGGTGGGTGAAGATGTTTCGCTTAACTTTTACTTGGCCCGTGGTGGAGATGCCAGACTAGGTGATCCGGATATTGCACCACCAAATCGCGAGCAAATTACAAATGCAGTTCTTGAACTCGCAGATGGAAGTGGGCTGACTTCAAGTTCAACTTTTGCAGTCAATGGAATTAAGTATTTATTCCTTAAGAATCCAATTGATGAAAACCTAGTTCGCATCATTGATGGCTTGGGTGGATTTACTAGAGCTTCATCGACTGATGCCGGAATCGTCTGGAAGATTTCTGCAAATACCGGCACTGTTCTTTTCACAAATCTTGCTGGCAAGACAACTGTTCTTCCGGTAAGTCAATCTGAATTTGAAGTCACGGTTCCAGAGCCAGGTACGTTAACTCTTACCGAAAACTATGCTCAGGGCTGGCGAGCGATGCAAGAAGGCCAACGGTTAAATCGAAATCGCAGCGTAGATAACTTGCCAGTGTTTGAGGTCCTACAGCCTGGACCTGTTAGCTTCCTTTACGATGGCTCGTTACGTCGTGCATTAGTTTCTTTGGAATTAATCATCTTTATCACCGTCGTAGTTTTGGCACTTCCCGCTGGAAGACGTCGCCGTGAAATTGAAGATTCGGAGCTGGCATGAAGATCAGGCGTCCGTTGGCTCTGGCAGCGAGCCTTGCTTTAGTTGTAGCGCTTTCCAATGCGGCCGATGTCGCAGGCTCTAATGGAAAATTCTCATCAAATTATCCGGCAGTTGTCTGCCCATCAACGCCGGGCGGTTTAACCACGGCAATTTCTCTACCTTCATCAAAGAGCCAGATTCGTTCAGCAGGAACTAAATCGCTCTCATTTATTCCGGCACAAACGCTGCGCTATATGCAGAGTAAAGCGCCAATAATTCTCGAGTCACAAGGTGCAACACCCGTTGTGTGGCAGATTAGAAAAGGGGTTTGGGCCGGTTCCACAATTTGTTCATCTCTGCAGAGCGAGCAATGGTTTGTAGGCGGAGCAGCGGATGTAACCAGCAAGGGCAAACTAATTCTGGTTAACAGCGGATTAAGTGCGGCAACGGTTGATATTGAAGTTTGGAATGAGATCGGAGTGCAAGCAACCAAAGCGCTAACGATTAAGGCAAACTCTTATTTGGAAGTTGGAGTTGATTCACTCGCTCCTGGTTCGCAATCGCTTGTTATTAAGGTACTTACCAGAGCAGGTCGAGTTACTAGTTACATGATCGATGAGCGTGGACGAGGGCTTCGCGCGCTCGGTGGCGACATAGTTAACTTCGCACCAAAAGTAAGTAAAGAGGTATTCATTCCAGCAATTCCGCACATGGTGCGTAAGGTAGGTTCAAAATCAGTTGAACTTCCTCACTCACTTCGCGTACTGGTTCCTGGCGAGATTGATGCTCGAATTACCGTCTCGGTCTTCTCAACTGACGGATCGTTTATTCCTGCAGGACTTGAAGGAAAAGTTGTGAAAAGCGGCTCAGTTGCAACAATAGATTTGAACCCAAATTTACCTTCCAGCAAATTTGGAGTCAGAATTTCTTCTGATGAGCCAATCGTTGCCTCAGTTTTCTCGCAGACAATTTCTGAAGGTAAATCAGACTTTATCTGGAGTACTGCGGTTACTGAATTAACCCAATCCAACTTTTCTATCGCAGGCCTGGCCCCGCAATTAATCTTTATCGGGGAAAGAATCAAGGTGGATCTGGTACTTCTCTCCAATAATGGAAAGCGTAAAACGGTTCGAGTTAACGGAGAAGATATCGCCGCGGTAAAGATCCCAGATGGGGTTCGCTCGCTATCGATTACCGAAGCTGGCAAAGGAATTTATGCCGCTGGGCTTATTGCAACCAAGAGCGGTTACGGATACTTCCCACTTACAGCAGGAAGTGTTCTGACTAAATCTTCTGTCCCAATGTCGAATATTCGCGTCTTAACTCCCTAGCAATCCCAGTTTTTTCGGTACTCAACCACTAGCCTTAGCGACATGAGTAAGTTGGCGCGCACCGGGCGCAGTTGTTCGCGGGTGAGTTGTCGAAGTCTGGCTTCGATGACGCTTACCTATATATACGCGGATTCGACTGCAGTGCTTGGCCCGCTCGCAACTTATTCAGAACCACATTCATATGATCTCTGTGAAGCTCATGGAAAACGCTTAACTGTTCCAAATGGTTGGACGGTAATCAAAGAGGAATCTTCGCAAGCAGGCCTCGGTCCTTCCGAAGATGATCTGATGGCGATCGCAGATGCCGTTCGTGAAGTCGCCGCAAATCATGAATCAATGCAAGATCAAAGTGGCGCTACATCTACAACCGATCATTCATCACTCGGTCGGCGCGGCCACTTACGCGCAGTCCCGTCTTAAATTATTGATTTTCCCTGAGATCAATTAGCGAAGGAAGAAAAATTTCAATCTTTAAAGCCTATGACATTCGCGGTTTAGTTGATGAAGAAATTACCGCCGACTTCACATTTGCCACAGGCGTTGCCTTCGCCAGATTCTTGCAACAAGAACGCGAGCCAGGCACAGTTGTTATTGGCGAAGATATGCGCCCCTCATCACCGATTTTTGCCGATGCCTTTTCGGCTGGAGTAACTTCACAGGGTTTAGATGTAATCCGAATCGGTTTGGCATCCACAGACATGCTCTACTTTGCAGCAGGAAAACTTAACTATCCAGGTGCAATGTTTACCGCTAGCCACAACCCAGCCGAATACAACGGAATCAAACTCTGCTTAAGCGGTGCTCGACCAATCGGAAAAGAGTCCGGGCTCTTAACAATTGAGCGTTTTGTAAATGAGGGCTCACCAATAGATTTTCGAAGTGTTGGCACAGAGTCTGAACAAGATTTGTTAACGCCTTACGTTGACCACTTACTAACATTGGTTGACCTTTCCGAGATTCGCCCGCTAAAGGTTGTAATTGATGCAGGAAATGGAATGGCTGGGCACACCGCTCCAGCTGTGTTCGCTAAATTAAATTGCGAAGTAATACCAATGTATTTTGAACTAGATGGAACTTTTCCTAATCATGAGGCTAATCCAATTGATCCAAAGAATTTAAAGGATCTGCAGAAAGCGGTGAAGAAACATAAGGCCGATATCGGGTTAGCATTCGATGGAGATGCCGATCGCTGTTTCCTAGTAGATGAAAATGGGGAGTTGGTAAATCCTTCAACCCTTACTGCTCTGATTGCATACCGTGAACTAAAGAAGTACCCAGGATCAAATATAATTTACAATTTGATTTCATCTCGCGCGGTTGTTGAAATTGTTGAAGAAAACGGTGGTAAAGCGATCCGCTCCCGCGTTGGCCATTCCTATATAAAGAAACTTATGGCAGATACCGGTGCGGTATTTGGTGGCGAGCATTCTGGCCACTTCTATTTCAAAGATTTCTGGCGAGCAGATTCTGGAATGTTGGCAGCACTTCACGCTATCGCAGCTCTTGGTGAAGTTAAGGGTTCACTATCAAACCTTTTGAAACCATATTCCAGATATATCTCAAGTGGAGAAATCAATTCTGAAGTTGCAGATGCAGGCGCTGCAATGAGTCACGTTGAAGAGATATATCTTGATAACGATGGCGTGGAAGCCGACCACCTCGATGGCCTCACCATTAGCGGTGATACTTGGTGGTTTAACCTGCGCGCTTCAAATACCGAGCCCCTCCTTCGACTCAACGTTGAGGCTTCTACGGAAGCCCGCATGAAAAAGGTTCGAGATGATGTACTTAACATGATCCGTGGAGACCGATAGATCCTCTTATTAATACCTTAACTAGTACGCTATACCTATAGCCGACTAGCACAGTAGAGCCCTACGCCGAAGGTCAAGCGAAAAAACAGCCGTTTAAACTAGGGAGATATATTTCAATGACACCTGTAACAACAATTCCAAAGCATGACATCGCCGATGCATCTCTTGCAGCCGAAGGCCGTAAGAAGATCGAATGGGCAGAACGCAACATGCCTGTGCTCGCACAGATCCGTGAGCGCTTCGAAAAATCACAACCATTCACTGGCGTTCGCATCGCAGCATGTATGCACGTGACCACAGAGACCGCAAACTTGATGCGCGTTCTAAAGGCTGGCGGAGCAGAGATTGCACTTTGTGCGTCGAACCCACTTTCTACACAAGATGACACAGCAGCGGCCCTCGTACACGAGTACGGAATCTCAGTATTTGCTCGCAATGCAGTTGATCGTGACGGTTACTACGCACACATCAACGCAGCACTTGATATCGAACCACACCAAGTATTCGACGATGGTTGCGACCTCGTAAATACACTTCACACAACACGTAAAGAACTTCTTCCAAATATCGCTGGTGGTTGCGAAGAGACAACAACAGGCGTGATTCGTCTAAATCAGATGGCTAAAGATGGCGCACTCACATTCCCGATGATCGCTGTAAATGACACTGACACCAAGCACATGTTCGATAACCGCTACGGAACTGGTCAATCCACTCTTGATGCAGTATTCCGCGCGACAAACTTCCTGCTTGCAGGTCGCGTAGTCGTAGTCGCTGGATTTGGTTACTGCGGTAAGGGCGTTGCAGAGCGCGCAAAGGGTATGGGCGCTGATGTGATTGTTACAGAAATTGACCCAACTAAGGCGCTCGATGCGATGATGCAAGGTTTCCGCGTGATGCCGATGGTTGACGCAGCAAAGCTTGGCGATGTCTTCATCACTGTTACTGGTAACCGTGACGTACTACGCGATGAGCACTTCGCTGTAATGAAGGATGGCGCAATCATGGCTAACTCAGGCCACTTCGATATTGAAATCGATGTTGCATGGCTCGAGCAGAACGCCAAGAAGAAGAACTCAAAAATGCGTCACCAAACTGACGAATACGTTCTTGCAGATGGCCGCCGCCTATTGCTTCTTGCAGAAGGTCGTCTAGTTAACCTAGGAGCAGCAGAAGGACACCCAGCATCAGTTATGGATATGTCATTCTCTGATCAAGCGCTAACTGCTGAGTACCTAGTTAAGGAAGCAAAGAATCTTCCTGCTGGTGTTCACAACGTTCCTACTTACATCGATAAGGAAGTTGCTAGCCTGAAGTTGATTTCAATGGGTGGCCGTATCGATACATTAACTCCTGCACAAGATATGTACCTCAACTCTTGGGAGCACGGTAGCTAATGACTTTGGTTATGGTCGTCGATGACGACCAAGACCTGGCAGAGATGCTCGGCATCGTTTTAACCGGTGCCGGCATCGATGTCGATCTCGTAAGTCGTGGTGACGAGGCTCTGGAGGTATTTAGAAATAATCCTCCAGATCTCGTACTGCTAGATGTAATGCTTCCCGGTTTAGATGGCATAGAAGTTTGTAAATTAATCCGCGCCGAATCTATGGTGCCTATTGTTATGTTGAGCGCAAAAGGTGACACCCATGATGTTGTTCGTGGGCTGGAAGCTGGCGCCGATGATTACATGGTCAAGCCATTTCGCCACCCTTCTGAGTTAATCGCTCGTATTCGCACTCGCTTGCGTCGCACAAATGCAGATATCTCAGGCCTACTTGTAATTGGCGATCTTTCAATTGACGTTACCGCTCACGAGGTAAGTAGGGCAGGAAAGAAGATTGCGCTAACTCGTTTGGAATTCGACTTGTTAGTTGCGCTAGCTAAAGAACCAGGACGAGTGTTTACGCGCGATGCGCTTCTCGGAGAAGTTTGGGGCTATCGCCACTCAACAGATACTCGACTCGTAAACGTCCATGTGCAACGCCTGCGTTCTAAGGTGGAGCATGATCCAGAGCACCCGCAGATTGTTATGACGGTGCGCGGAGTTGGATATAAAGCAGGAGTCTTGGGCGGTTCTTAGGATGAACCGAAATTTATTTACCTTCAGGAAATCGCTTGCCTCAAGGGTTATCTTCTCAACCGTTCTACTTTCCCTGGGAGTTGTCTGGCTAACCGGTTCCGCACTTTATTCGCAGCTATCTGATGGCGTAAAGCAGGTTAATTTAGAGACTTCTCTGGCTGAAGCGCGTTCTACATTCTTCAATGCACAGTATGAATTCCTCTTAGTCGAAGGTGCAAATACTTCGATTATCACAGAGACCGTGCAAGAGATCATCATCTCTTCGACAGAAGTTAGCCTTAACCAGGATCGTAAATCCATCTTTCTCAGTCGCTTTGGCCCGATCGCTGATCCATTAGGTGATGAAATTGCTCCTGATTACAGCACCGCGACAGATGAATTAGATATCTCATCCTTTCCAACCGAACTTAGACAACGCGTTAGAGCAAGCGACTTAGTTGAATACAAGTACGCAACTGTGAAGTATAAAAATCGTGAAGATGCTGATGTCTTGATCGCAGGTCGAAGAATCGCTATTCCTGAGTCTGGTAATTATGAGATGTACTTGGTCTACTCACTTACCAACCAGAACACCACGCTTTCGCTAGTTAAAAGCTCACTATTCTTCACTGGATTGGCGCTGCTCTTCTTAATCGGCTTAATTACCTGGTTGGTAGTCCGGCAAGTTGTGCGACCGGTTAGAGAAGCCGCCCGCGTAGCCGAACAGTTTACGCAAGGTGATTTTTCTCAACGTATGAAGGTTGAAAGTTTTGATGAAATCTCTACGCTGGGAACCGCATTCAATGAGATGGCGCTATCTCTGGAATCACAGATCACTCGTTTAGAGAACTTATCGCGCGTACAGCAGAGATTTGTTTCTGATGTATCTCACGAACTTCGCACTCCATTAACCACGCTTCGTATGGCATCTGAAGTTATCCATGGCGCAAAAGGTTCATTTGATCCGACTATTGCGCGAAGTTCAGAGCTTCTCGTTGCTCAACTAGATCGCTTTGAGAGGCTGTTGGAAGACTTATTGGAAGTAAGTCGATTTGATGCCGAAGTTGCCGTGCTTGAACCGGTTGAATTCGACTTGGTACGACTGATCGAAAGATGTATTGAAGATGTTCGCGCGAATGCGCAGGACCACACGATTTCTGTTCAAATTGACCACGAAACCGAGCAGGTGATGATTAAGGCAGATATCCGCCGCGTCGAACGAATAATGCGCAACTTGCTTTCAAATGCACTTGATCACGCGGATGAGAAGCCAATTCAAGTTTCGGTAGTAGCTACAGCAACTGAAGTCGGAGTTGGAGTTAGAGACTTTGGTCCTGGAATGGATCCGGCATCGCTCTCTCGAGTCTTTGATCGCTTCTGGCGCGCCGATCCATCTCGAGCGCGCGTGCGTGGTGGCACAGGGCTAGGTCTATCAATTGCACTTGAAGATGCGCGCTTACACAACGGTGAGCTAGATGCCTGGGGAGCGATTGGACACGGAGCACATTTCGTTCTCACCCTTCCGATTGTTGCCGGCTCACAGATTTCCGGAAGACCAATTCGTCCGCAACCGAAAGATTATCCCCAGTCAGTTTAATTTCAACTAGTAGGTAATTTTTTCAGGCGATACTCCTGAGATGTTAAACCTAACTGAAATAATTTTTCCTTCTCGATGTATCGGGTGTTCCAGATTAGGGATCTCAATCTGTTCTGAGTGTCGCAAACAGTGGCACCCACATGTTTATAAAAGAGAAATAAGTTGGAGCGAAGAAATCTTTCCGGTTCTCTCGGCAATTGAGTACTCGCCAATTGCATCACGCGTTTTATTAAGCGCTAAGGAATCACAGATCAGGGCAGCTGATCGGTTAATAGTTGATGGAATAGTTCACGCACTAGAGAAATTTGTAAATCGACATAGTTCTGCAGTGCTAGTACCAATACCTTCAAGAAAATCTGCGAACCGAAAGCGCGGCAGGAATTTTCTGCAAGAGATTACTTCGCAGGTTGCTTTTGAAGTCGGCTTTCCAAGCCATTCAGCACTTAGACATAACCGCAAAGTTAGAGATCAATCTCAGCTAAATATCATTGATCGATCAGAGAATCTTTCTGGGGCTTTTGCAGTTGATCCTAAATTCACCGCTCAATTTTCGACGGGGAATACTGGACCTAAGATTATTGTTATTGATGATCTGATCACCACTGGGGCCACCCTGTCTGAGGCGATCCGGGCCTTGCGTACCGCAGGTTTTACCGTGCTTGGCGCGGTAACAAGCTGTACGGCTAAACCCCTACGATAAGGGGTCTAGATTTGCAGCAACTAGGTAGCAACTGGGTAGCACCTGGGCGGAAAATGGTTAGGAAAGGTTCTTAAATGGCAAAGATTATTGACCGAATCATGCGCGCTGGCGAAGGAAAAATTCTTCGCGAGTTGAGCAAGGTTGTCGATCAAGTAAACGCCTTTGAGCCTGCGATCTCCTCTCTCTCAGATGAGGCTCTCCGCGCTAAGACCGATGAATTTAAATCTCGTTTTGCCGCAGGAGCAACTCTCGATGATTTACTTCCTGAAGCATTTGCAGTTGTCCGAGAAGCTGCAAAGCGCACACTTGGTCAGCGTCACTACGACGTACAAATTATGGGTGGCGCTGCGCTACATCGCGGAAACATCGCCGAAATGCGAACTGGTGAAGGTAAGACCCTCGTTGCAACTCTTCCTTCATATCTAAATGCACTTGCTGGTCGTGGAGTTCACGTAGTTACCGTTAACGACTATCTTGCCGAGCGCGATAGCGAATGGATGGGTCGCATCCATCGCTTCCTAGGACTTACCGTCGGGGTAATCGTGAATAGCATGACGCCGGCTGAGCGTCGCATCGCATACAACTCTGATATCACCTACGGCACAAACAATGAATTTGGTTTCGATTACCTGCGCGACAACATGGCTTGGTCAATAGATGATTGTGTTCAGCGCGATCACTTCTTTGCAGTAGTAGATGAAGTTGACTCAATTCTTATCGATGAAGCACGTACCCCGTTGATCATCAGTGGAC
>Ga0208788_1001481_pt1 | contig 11369 bp, 16 predicted proteins | sample Wag4_2014_7_11_3_FD_187363 | JGI IMG/M metagenome (GOLD analysis project Ga0208788, IMG submission 187363) | Fresh water mixed with fracking chemicals microbial communities from Ohio, USA - Utica-2 Time Series FC 2014_7_11 (SPAdes) (version 2) ... | reverse complement strand
GTAGGCGAGGCAGCCAATGCAAGGCAAAAATAGGCGAAAAAGCGGAGTTTACGAGCTGTAAATGAGCATTTTGAGCCTGTTTTTAACGCAGCAGTGGCAACGCAGATAGTTTTTCAACAGCCTGCTAGGCCTGCCCCCAATAAATGGGAGAGGGAGCCGTCCATAGCTCGGATGCAATTCGGGGCAGTTTTCTTCGCACCACGAACCCGGATTTCATCCGGGCTACATAGGCCCAGCCATGGCCGATAATCCCTGTCCGATTCTCCCCGAGGTTCGCCTGGTCAAACCCGGTGAGACTCATCGCCTTTGCCGCTGCGGGCATTCGCCCGATATGCCGAATTGCACACCCGACTGCGCCCAGTCTCTGATGCTGCTGCCCGAGCGTGAGCAGCGTTTGCTGCTATGCCGCTGTAGTCGATCCGCAAGCCTGCCCTACTGCGATGGCAGCCACAGCCCGCCGGCCACCGGTCTGGCCGACAAATGGCGACGATTTTTCTCAGGGCGCTGAGAACGTCATGCCCGTCCCCTGAGTCGAAAGCAGCGAAGTGTTGAATGCCGCGTGCGGATTTGTGCGGGCGATCTCAAGACAAGCAAATATCAAAGTGACATCATATTGGCGTCATGGCTTGTCTGTTGTTCGGTTGCCCATCTGCGGAGAACTTGATGTACAAACTGTGTTTCTAAGTCTGATTGTGAAAATGTTTAATAAACAATGACTTATGAGTTTCTCGGTTTCAGGTTTCTACCCATTTTTCCTACCCAAAGTAACCACCCACTGGCCCGAATCTGACGTGCTATTTCAGATGGGCGGTTACCCAATACCTTAAAAATCCTGGCTACGTGCTACCTTCTGTAGAGTCAATGACCAAGGAGAAGGCAGGATGGATTGGGACATCATTTATTCCTATGACTGGAATGGGCGCTTTGTTGATGGCGTTTACAAAGCAACGGGTTTGGCCGCTAGCCAATCTGTGAAAGGTGATCTGCTGGCTATATCGCGGATCAAGGGGGCAATTGCCAAGGAGCTTTTCAGGTGCAACAGGGTCATTCTGTTTGAGCCTAACGGCGGGGCTCAAATCTCTTTTGGGGCTGGCAAATTTCAGAAGGGTGCACCGCGAGGACAGCTAGTCGGCCATGCCAGCGTAAACATAGACGGCAACTTCGCACTAGAGGTGTATGAAGCTCTTCCCCTACGCATGCAATCAGCGACTCAAACCCCAGCGGGATAGGAACTGTGCCGAACCTGCCCCGGCGGCTGAGGGTTGTAAAGGGGCTAGATTCGTTAAAATCCGACCAAAGAAAAGCCCCAGCTATGAGGCCGGGGCTGTTTTCGACAGTCAAAAAGTCAGTGAAAGACGCTGCATTACCCTGCTTGCTTGGATAGGCGACCAGCTTCCACCCTTTGCAGTCGGGATCGATCTAGCGTTGAGGCAGTCCGCCACCCCTTGATAGGTTTTGGTGCCACGCAGGACGCAGAGTTCTACTGTGTCACGAATGCTCTCTGCAAATGCCTCAGCACGGCGCTTTGTAGACTCCCCCCCTTTAGCTTGGCTGGCCTTTGTACGGCCTTTGGCGAGCGTTGCGGCACGATTGGCAACCTTCTGTTGAGAAGCTACGTCACCCGCTACAGCACGATCTGACAGCTTCTGTAGAGCCTCCTTGGTGCGCTGGCTGATGAACTCTCGTTCCTGCTGGGCCAGCATTGCGTATAGGTGAAGCTCTAGGGTTTTGGCTCCTGGCATGGTGGCTACCTTGAAGTCAGCTCGCTTCATCAAGCCTGCAATGTGTTCAACGTCGCGGCTAAGACGGTCGAGCTTGGCCACCACTACCGGTAAACCATGGGCGAATGCCTTCGATGCTTCTGGACGTTCCAAGGGATGTATAGAGCCAGAGACGTTGATGTCAGTGTACTCACCTACCACTTCCCATCCGTTGGCCTCTGCTGCTGTCTCGACGTATTCACGCTGGGCTTCCAAGCCTAGACCAGATTCCCCTTGGCGCTTGGTGCTGACCCGGTAGTAGGCGATGACCTTCATTTCATAACACCTCTTTAACAATGCTTGGAGCCATTATGCTATGGCTAGGACGTTCGTTCAAGCTTTGTTATGGATGCTTAAAATCGACTTTGAGGTCAATGAAGGTTGTGTGTTGATGGCTAATGGCCTTTACTTGGTGAAGGCTAAGGCTCGCCCTGTACATCCGTGTCAGGCGTGAAAACTAATATGAAATATCCAAGGAATAAATTTATGTGGGGTTGGTTTAAGCGTCGTAAGGAAGACAATCAGAGTTTAGTGGAACCTCAAACAGATGTATCAGTAACGCTGTCAACAATACCGGATGAGTTCCATGACAAAAAACACGCCGATGAGTTTGCTGTTGAGGATGTTTATGATGCTATAAAATTATTTTTTTATGCGGTAAAGCCTAGGGTTTACTATGCAAAGATGCAGGGTGTAGATGGCTTGTCGTACAGCCTTGAAGATATAGTAAGTGAGGATTTTATAATATCGCTGCTAAATAAAGAAGATTCAATCTTGAGTGCGAGCGAAGAGCACGCATTTGAGAGTTTAATGGTTGAGTTGGATTCAATTTTTCTTAAGAGGAAGAATGATGATGTTGGGATGTATCTACAGCGCCATCCTAGGTATGACTTAGTAGAGCGATTGTCCCAGAAATGGCCAAGTGGCGGGCTAATGTCGTTTATTTCAGCCGAAAAAGAAAGTGTCAAGTCAAGTGTGAAAGGCTACGTGTGTTTTTGTAAGTTGGCTGATGATATAGAGCTTATGGGGAAGCTTACCTCTAAACTTGAATTCATTGTGCCTATTTTCAAAAAAGCAGTGGCAAAGGGAATGAGCCGATATGGTGACCAGAGCTACTCTTTTTTCTATGAAGAATGCAGGCTTTTCGTGGTGGAGTATTTTGATCGTGACGATTTGAAATTTTACTCACCCTCCGATGCTTGGGTGAGCGTGGCTAATTTCGGAAGCTCATTTCTGGATGCTTGATTCGGGTAGGAGTGTGCAGGTGATCTGCTAAACCTCTGATAATCCTCAGCCAGATTCGCGCCCATCGCCTGATATTTGATCAGGGGCGGATTCATCAAGGTTTTTGCTGACCTAAAGCTCAACCTATAAGCCTTCAAACAGTGATGAAACGCTCACGTTGAGAGCGTCGGCAAGAACCTTGATGGCATCGAGGCTTGGGTTAGCTCCACCTGTCTCTATTCGGGACATGTAGGTACGGGCAAAGCCGCAATGGTCAGCAAAAGCTTCCTGTGTCATGCCTGCGCCTGCTCGCAATTCGCGGATACGGTTACCGAAGTGGCGGCGCAGAGACGGAGATTTGATGGGTGGCGGCATTCCCTAATCATCAGGGAGTGTGCTCTAATCGGTACACACACTAATCGTGACATTGCGATTGGTAAGGGCTTCAAATGTAAACAGGCGGGCTAAGAGCCATAGAAAGGAAGGGTAATGCTACGGAATATATTGTGTTTTTTATCGCTGAGCGTTTTGTTGGCAGGCTGTGAAGTCACAGAACAGGTGGCTATCGAGACAGCTACTGAGATGGTCGCAACGAAGCTTAAAGACCCATCCTCGGCTAAATTTTCAGATGTTAAATTTATTAGAAATAGCGAGATTGGTGAAACCTCATATGGCTACATCTGTGGTGTTGTAAATTCTCACAATTCATTTGGTGGGTATACTGGCGGAATTCGCTTTTTGGCTGATATGAATTATTCAAAAAGCGGAAGAATTGCCGTCAGCAACTTGGAGCTGGAAGAGGGTAGCAAGGCAGAAAATTTTTCTGATGGCATTACCTACTTTGAACATTTCTATTGGAATAGAAAGTGCGTTCGGGCTGCGAGCGTTGCAGAGAGCTGGGCTAAGCAGGATGCTAAAGTAGAGGTTTCTACAGGTATGATTTCAAAACCTGTAAAAAATACTGTGTTTACTCGTAGCTTGCCAGATGTTGCGGCTCCAGAGGCTGATCAGATAAAGCCAGGTGAAGTGGTCACGGCTTATGATGTAAAAGATGGGTGGGTGCGAGTTTCAAAAGATGGAAGTGCTCCGCGATGGGCTATGTCTATACTTTTAAACTGGTAAAATAAAAAATCTGATTTGTTTTTTGGTTTTCTCTTGTCCTATGTGTGCCAGGGCGTCAAACCGTCCTCAATTACAAAATATCGAAAGGAATCTCCATGAAGCTTAGTATTCTTCCCTTTAGCGCACTTCTGCTGTTGGCAGGATGTGATAGTGGCATGCAAAATGTACATGATTCCATAAAGGCGCAGTTAGTTGACCCAGACTCGGCTCAATTTAAAAACGAAATGAAGAATGAGTGGGGTGTAGTCTGCGGAGAGGTTAATGCTAAAAATAAGATGGGAGGCTATGCTGGCTTCAGAAGTTACCGTGCTTTTCAAGTTGGGAGTAGTGGATGGCACGTTAAGATCAATGAAGAAAAGGATGATATGGCCCAGCTCATTCTTTGCAATTCTTCACCCGCTGAAGTTCGTCAAGATGCGATTCTTACCGAAAAAGGTAAAAAAGCATGGTATGCAAAGATTCCAGGTGAAAAGGAGATTTCGGCACCAGACCCTGCTGACGTAGAGCGTATATCTAAACTTGGCTACGAAATTCTAATCTCAGAGGGGTCTGGTCAAGCTTATATCGGGCCGTTTAAGAGTAAATTCATGGCTGAAGTTGTTAGTGAATCTGTTCTCTCTCAGACTGGCGTTGTTTTGCGTCAATCAGAATGGATGTTCTAATTTTTAAGCCTGTTTAGGCATGCCACATACATGCTTAACCACTCTTGGCCATAGAGCCAGATAGAATCAGGGCTTGAGCGTATAAGGGGCTTGATGTTTGTAGCACGTTAAAGCCCCTTTTCATTTGTTTAACTATCTGTTATTCAGATTCAGGTAGCTTTAATTCGCCATAGCATTCGTCAGCCTGCTTCTCAAAGTCTGCAAGTTTCTTGGCCTTGGCTTGCTCAGCCTTCGCTGCCTCCTTAGCTTGGTCTGCTTCGAGGAGTTGCTGCACAAGAAGCTTTTTGTAGTCTTCACGTTCTTGCTCAAGCTCAGCAATGTATGCTTGTCGTACTTCGTAATCAAGCGCTGCCGTTTCCTGTGCTTGTACACTCTCAGGCTTGATCAGAGCAACATGGTTATTTAGAGGGGCTATGTGTAGGCGGCAATCCCTTGTAAGGCTGTAACCTTCGTTTAGCTTGTTGTGAATGAGCATAATAAAGTCATAAGGTAATGCAGCGCTTACGTTCTCTTTGGCATCTGTAATTGCGTATACAGCACGGCGTTTAGCTTGTAGTGCCTCAAGCTCAGCTTGTGAATAATTACGGGGTGAGCCTTTTATGGTGGTTTTTGTATTCATAATTTATTCCTTTTGTTGGGTGGTTAGTTGGATCGTTTGGCTTGCTTGATCAAGTCACGGATAGCTGCCCGTGTCTCTACGCTTGCTGGTTTATGTGTGGCGATAGGTTTAGCTTTAATTGAAGCTTTAGTTTGTTCTGATAGCTCTTCTTGTTCTTCTAGAAAAGCTTCTTGATGACGTTGCTGTACCAGCAATAGAAGCTCATGTTTCTTTTCTTTAGTTATCATTTGTTTTATCCTCTTTTGTTGTGGGTGATGGATATTTGCTATCTGATCTTATGTGGTCAGATAATCTAGTGTTGTGTGTCGTTTTGACGTAGTTAAGAATTAGCTGTGATGCTTACAGCGCTAAGGCTGTAGAGGGTTTGCTAAGTAATAGGCGGGCAATATCCTTAACTACTATCGTGCTGTAGTTTTTTTCTAAAAGGGGCATTGGTCAGACAAAATATCATCCTGACCTTTGTAAGAGGCATAGGGAGGGTAATCCCAAGGGAGAACAGCATCATCATCAAGTGCCGCACAATAAACAGGTTTGGGCGGCTGTGGTGGTCTGCCGTACTGGGCGATTTTCCATTCCTCTACTCTATGGAAAGGTCTCCATGCGTTATGGACATACTCAGGAAGCTGGAAACACTCTGCATAGGGTTTCCCGTTAAACGTATACTCTGGCTTTTCTTTGTGTAGAAGCTTGCATAGCTGTTGTGCCATCCAGTATTGAATACTTGGTGCTACCCATTCATTTTCCTGTATGTCGTCACCGTCAATAACTAGAATATGATTGCCTGCCCAAGACAAACATTCTACTTGGTAAAGATAATCAGCGAATGCCTCAAAGGTAGGATCAATGCTGATACCGTAGTTTTGGAATCTTTTCACCTCTGCAATCATCACGGGCAGGTATCGTGCTGTCCTCACGTTAAAAGATGACAAGGTGAGATTGTTATTCAACGCCTTCTGTTCAAGTTCTTCACTGCTGAAGTGATGCAGAATGCGGCGTGTACGATCTTCCCAAGCTTTCTTATCGTCCTTGCTCTCAAATTCCTGTGCGGATAGACCGTGCCTGATAAGCTTGTTTACCAATCGCTCTTTATAACTGAGCTTTGGATTGTGTGAGTTCAAGTAGTCTTTGAGGGTTTGGCCTAAGAATTTTTCAATCTTTGTGTAGACTTGGGCGACGGGAGTTTCTGAGTCTACCCGCCATTGATCGCTAAGGTCTTTCCTATCTATCCACTTACCACCGCCCATGTATCGCTTGGAGCGTGATCTGTTGAACGCCTTAGATGCGATGACTAAGTTGTGGGGGTGAAGCAAACCAACGATGCTATGGCCGTTTACAGGGCATATATGAGATAGCTCATATACCTTGTTCAACTCGCCATCAAGAGACACACCGTTATTGATAAAACACTCAGTCCTGAGTGTTGAAAGCGCATGCAATGTCTCAGGTGTGTGATCTGTGAGAATCTGGACGGAGCCAGCTCTAACACATTCCCTAACCAGATACTGACCAAAGCCTGTGCGGCGTAAGCGAGAAACTCTACGATCAATTTTCTTCTGAGTAGCTTTAGATTGTTTCTCAGACTTTGCTTTATATCTGCATTCGTCTGAGCAGTATTTCTGATCTGAGCGGGCAGGGGTGTATTGAGATTTGCAGTAGTGGCAGGTTCGTTTTCTAGTGGGCTTTGCTCTCTTGTTTGGCATTATTCTTAACCTCTCTTTCAGGGTTTTTCTTTAACTGCTCATATTGTTGGCTTATAACTTTCTGAAGGGCGTAAGATGGCGATGTCTCAGTCAGGCCCATTAGTTCCATGAGTTGTAGTAGCTCGACTTGGCTCCGTTCGTTGAGCCTAACTCGCATCTTTGATGTGTCATGATTCATTAATTGATGCCTCGGATTAGTAGTTTTTGAGCTAAAAGCCCCAGTAGTTACGGGGCTTGTAGAGTGCAAAATGTTGCAACCTTAGCAATGCCCCGTCTTGCAAGTTTTTAAGTCTGAGAAGCCAATAAGTAGGCTTTTGCTGCGCTGGTTCCCATACTGAAGGCGTCTGATAACTGATATACGTCTGCGGTTGGATTTTCAGCGATCCAGGCGAGTACGCTCGACAAGCGATCTACAATCTTTTCTGATTGTTCGTCTCGGTAGTAAATACGCTGTGGTTTGGCTTTTGGTGCTTGCGATTTGTCCACGCGATTACGTGTTACATAGTCATGTAAATATTCACTGCGAGTCATTAAGTCGCCAAGATCAATCGATAGGCCAGGATTGTGCCCTTGCCATTTGTCGAGAATATTTAGAATCTTGTCTGTAGCTGGAAGAAATTTAAATTCTGATGTTTCGCGTGGTGCCTGTGAAGAGGTGACGACACCTGAGACGAGATTGCTTTGCTTGTGAATTGTTAGAAAATTTGGCATTTAGGCCTCCTATATTATTGGAGACTCTATTTATTATCTCTTTAGCTTTTTGACGTTTCTTGTGTCCTTTATGCTATGAACGGATAATGTTGGAGAGTCATTTTTAGTTTGTTTTCTCGGGTAGGGAGATTGCTAGGTCGTCAATTACACTCATCAAAGCGAAGATTGCTTGCTTGTCCTTGATAGACATAACCAATTCTTTAAAGTCATTGACGGTTTTCTTTCTGAGGCGGCAAATAGCAATTCTGCAAGAATTCGAGCACAAGCGCTTGTCTCGCCTTCCATCTATCTCTTTACCACAGACAATGCACTGTCTACTCATTGTTTGTTTTCTCCTGAGGAGAATACAGCGGGTGCTTTTCGTTGAGTGGGTGAAAACCTTCGACTTTGATACAATGTCCGATCCACTCAATGAAAGCGCCACGAGTGGCAAAGCGGTGTTTGAATTGGCTTCTAAATGTGTAACTAAGCTTGTTGTTACAGAAAGATGAACAGCAAACTCGGGATGAGCGCTGTGTGTCCATAGGACTCCCACACCAACAGCATGAGCGCTGTACGATATGAGAAGCAGATTTTCTTTTAATACTGATGGATACAATAGACAAGCGTAGGTGCTCCTCCAAAAATAGGATTGTGATAAATAAATAATTAAGTGCAATAGAAAGGGCTGCTAACTTAGAGGAGAAAACAGCCCTTGAGGTGAGCTAATGCCTTAGACTAAAGAGGATAAGCAAAAGAGAAAGGCGTTAACTCGGAACGCAAAAAACCAGCTCGTTGGCTGGGTAATGGTCAGTGATGTAATTTGTAGCGAAGAAAGTAGATTTATTCTCTCTACTTATACTTACATAATAAACTACAAAAGGTCTTTTGTCAATAGTTTAAGCAATCTATTTCAATTATTTTTGCACTTCCTTACTTGCAGCCTTGATTCTGCTTGATTGTAAGAAAGTTATGTTTCTTGTATTTCTAATTTATCTCTTTACTAACTAATATAGTTATATTTGCAGATGAGTTCGAAAAACACTGGACAAAGCGAACCCTTACCCGCAGATCAAAAAATGATCAAATGCAGGTTGGGCTGCTTTCAGGTTCTCGAACGCATCAATCCCCTGACGTGCTTGCACGTTTGCAGATTGAGACAGAATGAACAGGAATGGGATTTACCATCCTCACACGGCACCGGGGGAGTGCTATGCGCTGGCCAACAATTCAGAGTGGTGGTGTTGGTAGTGGACTGCTTCCTACACGGCTACTCCCGTGCCCGCTAACGCCCTTCCACAAAGCTGGCGTTTCAAACTGTAGCGGTTTACTTTTCTTCTTCTCGTTTGAATTTTTACGCTGTTCCGAACGTACGTCTCACCGATAAAAACAGCAACTTGGTCTTATGCAAGGAAAGAGGCCGATTTTACCACGGATCACTATCTAAGTGCAAGCATATTTGCCGTCTTGGTTTCAATCTATTATTGCGGTTTTAGTTGAAGTTAAATGACAGTAGCCGGATAGCATCAGCTTTCTGTGACATGCTGGCCCCAGTAGAGTAAATATCGAAAGTCAGGGAGCCACGTGCATGACCTAAGATGCTTGTTATAACCAAAGCTGGTGCTCCTGCTTGCTCAAGCTGCGTCGTTGCACACTTACGGAAGCTATGGAAAACGTGCCTAGCTCCAAAGCCTTCGGCACGCTTGAGCTTAGTGAAGCGCTGACTCAATGCGTTAAGACGTATACCGGATTTAGTCTTGTTGTTCCCTGGAAATAAATAGCCATCTGAATCGGTGGCTGCGCGTAAGCGTCGCTCATAAACAGGTATAAGGGCCGGATGAATTGGTACCTCGCGGATGCCTGCTTTAGTTTTTGCGTCTGTCACCTTAAACGCAAAAGGAACCCCGTTTTCGTCGAGTAGTGTTGTGTCGGAACTGACGCGCCCTAACTCCTCAATGCGACAGCCCGAGTAGCTTGCAACTGCGATGAGGTCTGCAAGATCGGCGTCACCCTTAGCGACTGCTGCGGCGTGTAGCTGTTCTGCTTCTTCTTTTGTATAGGCTGCCCAGCTATCCCCAGCTTCTTTTCCTACTCGCGGATGTTCATGGCCAGCAAAAGGAGAGGGAGCCGAAGCAAACTGCTCTCGATAATATTGATCGTAGCGACAGGCCCAGCTATGAATCTTCACAAGGGCGCTCAGGTAGCCTGATCGGGTCTGGCGGTTCTTGCTTTTGGTGTCGAGGAAGTCAGCAACAGAGTCCCAGGTTAGCAATTTTCCTTCAGCGCATAGCCAATCTGAGAACGATTTGATTTTGGATAGGTAGACGGAGCGAGTACGTTCGTTTGCCGTCTGTGTGGCGTAATAGGCTGCAAACCGCTCTTGCAGGCTCTTGCTGAGCGGGGATTTTGGCTTGTAAGTTTTATGGTCAGCCAGAATGCCGCGTGCCTCCTTTATTTGTGGTCTGGTTAGCCCGTACTCGGTCGTCAGTTGGTGTGCCAGCCCATCTCTAACGAAATCGGTGAGCTTCTGGTATTCAGTGACGATTTCGCTTGGTGACTTGTCGGTGATGTCGAATGTGTGGGATGCGAGAGTGGCGGCCTTGCCATGGATTGATGGGTCATAGGGTTCGCCACTGTTCTTGATGCTCTCGATTTCCTCCGGCGTCTTTGTCGGCAAAGGTTGTATTCCCATCACGTCGAGCACTGTTTCATTCAGAAACCCGGAGAGCCACTTTCCGTCAGAGGCGGCACTCTCCCGCCATCCGTCTCCACGGCGAATTTGTGCTTCTTTCAACTGTCGAAACTGAGACTTCCACTCTGCCACTTGCCTAGCGGCTAGCTCTCGGGCCAGTAAGGCGTCACCGGTTCTCAGACTCTTGCTCAGAATGCGTCTGTTCCTAAATGCTGGCCGAAGGGCAGCAGGGATATCGATTCTGACGTGATAGACGGTGCCGCGCTGTACGATGTGGCTTGATGGCATAATGAGATTGCGCCTGAGGTTTCTACCCTGTGATTCTACGCAATATTTCTACCCAAAAGCACTATCTGTCCCTTGTGATGCCCGTATTTGCTGGGCTTGAGGTGTATTGATGTACAAACTGTGTTTCTACGTGCCGGAAGCCCATCTGGAGCCGGTGAAAAAGGCGGTGTTCGCCGCCGGCGGCGGGCGCATCGGCCTGTATGACAGCTGCTGCTGGCAGGTGTTGGGCCAAGGTCAGTTCCGCGCTCTGGAAGGTAGCCAGCCGTTCATCGGGCAGGTCGGCGACGTCGAGCAGGTTGCCGAGTGGAAAGTGGAAATGGTCGTCGCCGACGAGCTGATCCATGATGCCGTCAAGGCGCTGAAGAAGAGCCATCCTTATGAGACGCCGGCGTTCGATGTCTGGCGTTTGTCCGATCTGCAGTTTTGAATCACCTCAGATAAGGCTTGCAGCGCAGTTTTTGTAGGAGTCCCGCCCCGGGGCGAAGCGGTTCGGTGCTGTGCCGCCCAGTTCGCGGCGAGGGCGCCGCTCCTACAGGTGTTGCGTTGATGCTGTCGTAGGAGCCCCGCCCCGGGGAGCGGTTCGGGGTTGTGCCGCCTGATTCGCGGCGGGGC
>Ga0208788_1001479_pt1 | contig 11379 bp, 9 predicted proteins | sample Wag4_2014_7_11_3_FD_187363 | JGI IMG/M metagenome (GOLD analysis project Ga0208788, IMG submission 187363) | Fresh water mixed with fracking chemicals microbial communities from Ohio, USA - Utica-2 Time Series FC 2014_7_11 (SPAdes) (version 2) ... | reverse complement strand
CAAAACGGCTCATAGGGACGGGCTCTCGGTAGCAGAGCCCCGATTGTCGCGGATACCCCCAACGCGCGGAAGACTTGGAAAGTCCGACAGACTCCTAGTAGGTAGCAAGAAGCCCTGTCAGGTTGGTTCGTCATCTACGGATAAGTTTCACCAGTCCTGCCGTGCGCGAGCTGTTCAACCCTTGGGATGAGCAGACGATACAGATCCCCACCAGCTTCCGCCGCGACTTCAAGCAGTGGCTGCAGTAGAAGCCGACGCTGGTATAAGTCCCGGCGCCTGTTGCTCAACCAATCGACGGCCCGCGCTGGCGACCCAGTTGCCATGACGCGCTGTTGCCCTGTATCACTGCCGACACGTTCTGCCCGAGCCTCTGCTCGATCACCGGTCTCCACGGCACCAGGCTGAAACCGATGCCATCGTCGAGGAGCGCATAACGGCCGCTGGCCAGTTGCACGCTGCGTCGGTAGATCCCATTGACGCGCTGGCCCTCAACCGCCGGGCGGTACTGCATGCCCGTCTGCGCCGAGAGCTCTTGCGCTGCCGCGGTCAGCTCCCGCCCACGCAAGGTGGCCAGCAGATTGCGTGCGAGCACCGCGCGTTGGCCCTGGCGTTCGGCCAAGCCCTGTTCCACCAGGAATTCGACGCGTTGCCGCAACGCTTCGCGCACCTCCTTGCCGAACCCCTTGTCGGCCAGCTCGCGGTTGCCGCCGATCAGCTGTTGGTCCAGCCAGGTCGCGCCGACGACGCGTACCTGCTGCTCGAGGGGCAGCGGTGTGCGCAGCTCAACGGCGACATCGCCCAGGCGGCGAGCATCATGCTGCCGGCCTTGCTCGGGCAGGTCGGCCGGCACCCGCCAGACACCCTCGGCCAACCGCTCGACGATACCGGCCCGGCGCAGGGCTTCCAGACGCCGTACATGGCGCTCGACCAATGCCTCGGTGTCATGCCCGTCGCTCGACTGCGAGCGTGCCAGCGCCAGGTGGTGATCGGTGCGATAAAGGCCGTCCGCAGCCAGCGAAGCAATCGACCGATCCACCGCGCGTGGTTCGCTCGGACTGCGTGTTTCCACCAGGCCGCCGATGGGGTAGTTGGCCAGTTCAGCGTGGGCAGGCAGGGCCAGGTAATGCGCCTTGCCGTCGAGGCCATCGACCACCAGATAACCGCGGTCGTTGAGCTCGTCGGCTAGGCCTTTGGCTACGATCCTACCAACCACAACAGAACCATCCTTGCCCGGCTCGAATACCGCCAGCTCTCGCTGCACGCTACCCATGGCCCGCTGCATCGTGCGCACGATATCGCCGCGTTCACCCATGGCACGCAGAGTTACCTCGGCGTCGTCACGCAGGAGCCATTGTCCTGGCCGAACTTCATGTGCGAGTTCAAGCTTCTGCAGATGCTGCAAGCGGCCGATCAGCAGTTGCCGACGTGGATGGTTTGCAAGTGTTTTCAGGCTCAGGCCGCCGGCCAGGCGTTCGCGAAGCAGGGTGCGATCCAGGCTGGTGAAACGCTCCTGCTGCACCTCGCGCTGCAGGCTCTGCTGGATCTCCAGCTCGGTACGCGGTCCCAGCCATTCGGTGGCCAGCTCCGAGGCGCGGTTGCGCATGCCCTCGGCGATGTAGTCGCGGGCGATCACCAGGTCCTTGCCGGTGTCGTCCTTGCCGCGCAGGACGATGTGGGTGTGCGGGTTGTCGGTGTTCCAGTGGTCGACCGCCACCCAGTCGAGGCGGGTGCCGAGGTCGGCTTCCATCCGGCTTATCAGATGGCGGGTGTAGGTGCGCAGGTCGTCGAGTTGCTCGGCATCCTCGGGCGAGACGATGAAGCGAAACTGATGGCGGTCGTCCCGGCCGCACTCCTCGAACGCATTGAGGTCGGCCTGGTCGGTCAGCGGCCCGTAGGCCTTGCCCGGATCGCCCTCGCGACTGACGCCGTCGCGCTCGATGTAGCGCAGGTGGCTGAGCGTCGAGCCCTTGCCGGCCTGGCGCAGGTTTACCAGGCGCGTCTTGATGGTGACGCGGCGGGCGTTGGACGGCAGTTGCTGCGCGCTGAAGCGAGCGGCGACATGGCCACGGCCGAGACGGGCGCCGGGCTGGTGGCCCGCCTTGCGCGGCTTGCCGGTGCCGGCCTTGTTGGCCTGACGCAGCACCTGGTTGACGAAGGGTTGGCCGCGTTGCTGCGGCTTGCCCGGCTGCGGGCGAAAGCGCAATTCGTCATCCGGACGGCTTCCTTTGCTCATATCTAAGACTCCTCCAAGTTGATCGCAGTACGGCGTATCAGGCACGCTCCCTGTCCAGTGAAACTGCAGGGCGAGCACTATTTCGGCACCTGGCTATCCCGGCGCTGTGTCGCCGCCAACCCCCGTGCAGACTGCTTTCCAGGCCAACGAAGTGCCGCCCCCTTTTATCTTGCCCTCCGCTTTTTCCGTGCCTTTGCGCTGCTGAGTTGGGTAATCAGGAGAGGCGGAACGGAGACTTCCAAAGCTCCTGGTCGGCAGGCGAGGGCAGAGGTATCTGCAGCCAGGCGGCCCTCGACCGCACACACCGGGCGCATGCAGTCGGCAGGCGGATCGACACGCAGAAGACCTGCTCATCGACGCGACTCCAGCCACAAGGGCTGCGCCCGACCGATCACCGCGTCGGCGGATATCGGGCCGAAGTAGCGGCTGTCGAACGACGCCGGGTTGCTGCTGCTGAGCAGGAGCAGCTCGTCGCCAACCAGGCGCCGACAGGCCTGCCAGGTTGGCAGCGCGCGGCCCTTTCGATCCCACCTCAAGCGCTTGGCCACTAGGTCACCATCAATGCGCACCTGGCTGCCCTGCACGCATACCTGCTGCGGCGCCATCGCCGCCACGGTCTTAAGCAAAGGCACGTTCGCCGGCAGGTAGCCGCGCTGCGCTGCCAGCGACCTAACCTCCGGCGGCAGATGAACCAGCACCAGATCGCCCGGCGCCAACGAGGTGGCCGGCGAAATGCGGTACCAGCCGACGGGCACGCTGTCGGAGGCGTTGTAGATCAGCCGCGGCGGCGACGTTGCAATCGTTGCCCAACCCATTGCTGCCAGGCTGCCGGCGAGCAGCGCCAGTGGCCCCCGCACGCCGCGAGCACCCAAGGTCATGACGTAGCCTCCGGAAACTGTCGCTCCAGCACTTCGCGCAGCATCTCCGCCATGGTCACGCCACGCTCGAAGGCCGCCAGCTTGATGCGCGTGCGCAGTGCCAGCGTCACGTCCGGCGTCAGCCGGGCGCTGTAGCGCTCGGCCTTGCCGCTGTCGAGGGCGGCGCCCTGGCGTATCCAGGCTTCGGCCTGCGGGTCGGCCAGTGGGCGTGCACCGATACCGATGCGCTTGCCGCTCATGGCGACCACCTCAGCAGCTCGTCGACCAGACTGCTGACTTCGCGCGCAGCGGCGCTGTCCGGTGCCAGTTCACGCGCCAGGCGACCGGCTGCCACGCTCTCGGCGAAGACGATGCGCTGGCGAACCTCTGCCTGCAGCGCCGGTAGTGGTTGGTCGGCCAAGGCGCCGCGCGCTTCACGGCCGATCACTGTGGTGCTGACTCGGCGGTTGATGGCAAATGCCGCGCGCAGCATCGGCCTGAACACCTGCGCCTCGCGGATCAGGTTGACCATCTCAGCGCTGGCCCACAGGTCGTAGGGGCTGGGCTGCACCGGGATCAACACGCGATCTGCCGCCAGCAACGCCGAGCGGGCGAGGGCGGCGATGCGCGGTGGCCCGTCGATGATGATGTGATCGGCGCGACGAGCGAGCTCTGGAGCTTCCTGGTGCAGCGTCTCGCGCGCCAGGCCGACGGCGCTGAACAGCCTGGGCAAACCATGCTGGCTGCGCCGCTGCGTCCAGTCCAGCGCCGAGCCCTGTGGGTCGGCATCGAGCAGGATGACGTTCTGCCCGCGCAGGGCCAGTTCGCCGGCGATATGGGTGGCGAGGGTGGTCTTGCCCACCCCGCCTTTCTGGTTGAGCAGGGCGACGATCATGGCCGGATCTCCCCGGTCAGACTGCCCCAATGAGCAGCTGTCCACACACGGGCGCTGCCCCAATAACAAGTTAGAGCTTTTAAGTTAGTTAAGTTAAGGGAGGCTGGAAGCCCCGCCGGCCGTGACCTCCAGAGGAGTTCGTGCGCCTGAAAGCACGTGTGTCGCGCTCCTGATAGCACGGGCCAGCGTGCGCCTGAAAGCACGTCTGGATTCACAGTTTTTCCAGAAGATATCCCCGTGCCGTCTACGGCACTCGCCGGAAGGCCAGCAGTTCGGTCGAGCGGGACAGACGCACGACTTCCAGGCGATACCCGGGCAGCGATTGGCGAGCCGCCAGCGCACGCAGGTCGAGGGCGAAGTCCGAGTAGCGCGCCGAGCTGCCCGACTTGCGGTACAAGTGGCGAAAGTCGAACTGCCAGCCGTCCTTCTGCTTGCCGCCGTGCTTGCGCACCAGGCGATACAGCCAGCGCTCGATGCCGCCGGTGAGACGGAAGTAGGCCGGGTCGATAGTCAGCACCAGGGCTTGATCCAGCACCCCGCTGTAGAACCAGTCCGGCAGGATCAGCTCGATGCCCAGTGGCCGGCCATCCGCCGCGGCCAACTCCCTCCACTCGTTGATCCAGGAGAAACGATGCAGACGTCGGCCGGTAGTCTCTCGGATCGAGGTGGCCACGCTGGTCGACTGCAGCCGATCCAGGGCGGCCTTCAGTCGCTGGTAGTCGCGCAGCGAGGTGCCGCGGCCTATGAAGCGCAGGATCTGGTAGGGCGTTGCACGCATCAGCCGCGAAGTGGGGATGCCCGCATCGCGAGCCTCGACAAGTTGGCTGGCTGCCCAGATCAGAATGTCGGCGTCCCAGATCGTGGCGATGCCATGTTCCAGCGTGCCCTCCACACGCACCGTCACCTCGCCCGAGCGAAAGTCGATCGGCACGGTGCGCCGCGACTTGGCAAGTGAGAAGAACGGATGCGCCATCAGGTCCTGGGCGTCGCGCGGCGCCATGTCGCCCGGCAGCGCGCGGAACAGATCCAGTTGCTCGCTCTGCGAAGTCAAATCGAGATGCCGACAGTTCATAGGCGAAGGTTTCATTGATCATCACGCTGCGCTCCCGGGTGGCGGTCGATGTACTCAGGATCGAAGGTGGTCTCGAAGCTGCGCTCACCGGCCCAGGACTCGAGATCGGCGAGCGCGTACATCACCCGCCGGCCAAACTTGTGAAAGCGCGGACCGCCGCCGATCACCCGCTGCTTTTCCAGCGTGCGCGGCGACAGCCGCAGGAAGGCCGCTGCTTCGTTGTTGGTGAGGTAGCGAGGGGCAGGGCAGGCCTGTGGCGCTTGCGCCTCAATAGCGCCCTCCACGGGCCGCATGGCATGCGCCGCCGGCCCGGCCTTGCGGTGCAGCGGCGCGTCAAGATCGATGCGATGCGGGTGGCGGGAAAGGTCGTGTGAGTGCGACATGGTGAGTGCTCCGTTGACGTGGGAGGAGCACCGTGCGGTAGCCGTCGCGTTCGATCATGCCGGGTTGGGTCTGGGCGAATGCGCAGGCAGGAGGGGCGAGGATTGATACCAGGAAGGTCTTGGCGCTGACCGGGTACGCCTAGCTACGCGCGTCACCGACCACGGTGCCCAAGCGCGCCAAGCCGCATTGGCGAAGCCCTACGGATTTGCGGATCTGCGGCCCTCTACAAAGCCGGAAAACCGTATCGGCGGTTTTCCGTAAATCCGTAAAGGCGTAGATCCGCTTCCCCACCAATCCGTATATCCGTGGATACGGATCGATGGATTTGGGCAAAACCGTAAGACCGTAACGGTCTCAATCAAATTGGCAGCACAACGTGGTTGCTCCAGGATGATCGCCGGGGGCGCGTCCCCGTGCATCAGCCTTCCGGGTGGGGCGCGCGGGTGGCCGGCAGGACAGGGGCGCAAAAAACAAGGCACCGAGTCTCCCCCGGTGCCTTCCGCTGGGTTAGCGATTCCAGAACACATGCACCTGCTCGAAGCCGGTCTCCAAGGTGAACACGTCGCCGCTGTATTCCATGTCACGGGCCATGGCGCGGTAATCGATGTACATGGCCAGGTGCGGCGGAATGCTGCTGGTTTCCTCGGTCAGCTCCTGGGCGTAGTCGGCCAGCGAGTTGTAGCAGCCGCAATAGTCTTCCTCGGCCGCCTTGCGCGCCTGCTCCAGGTCGTTGAAGTGAGCGAGCAGGGCGCCGCCGAACTCGGGGTATTCCTCGATGAAACACGCAATCTCATGGGCGTTTTCGAGGCCCTCATACTCGCCGAGGCGGTAGCCGTCGAAGCCCTCGAAGTCGTGAATGGCGTATTCCTCCGCCCCCTCGACCGGCGAGGCCGCCAGCATGGCGTCGACCTGTTCCTGGATGTCGTCCAGCCCCAGGGTGGCGTCGATCCAGACGCCATGCAGATGACCGGCGTTGTAGGCGGCCAGGTCGGCAACGTAGATCCTGATGTGTTCGCTCATGGCTTTCGCTCCTTCGTCTTCAGGGTTCTGCGCTTGCGCTGCGCATGAACCCCTGCCGACTAGGGCGACTAAGGCGGTCGTGAAAAAATCAGGAAAAATCGCGGAGGCTCCACCCAGCGCAGCGGCCGGGTGGAAACCGTCTATTTTTCTTGATTTTGAGGGGGCAAGAACCCCTGTTCAGCTATAGATGAGTGTGCCACCTGCGGAGGAAACCTATCTGAATAAGCGCCGGTGCTAAACGTATTGTCGACTTTCTGGAGTGCTGACTAAGAGTTGATGAATTGTTCAAGCGGCTGCAGTTGGGACGTTAAACTTCTCGAGATTTACATCGCGTCAGTTCACTGCAACTTGTGGGCGGCTGGATAACGGTATCGAACAGGCGGCGTCAGCCGTTGTGATAGGGAGAACGCCTTGAGCGTGAATATTAGCTTCGACAATGAACTGGCAGTTGCAAGTATCCTGCTGGTCGATTGGGCTCCGCCGCTGGTCGAACATTTGGGACGCTACTTTGACGTTCGTGATGGGATCCTTCGGCTGAACTACGCCCACCTGTCCGCCGAGCGCACCTGCGATTGGACTGATGGACTGTGGGTCTCGCCAGCCTATCGTGAGCGCGTTGTGTCTGAACTAGAGGAGGTAGCACGAGAGGGGGCGATTGCACTAACCCTGAAACTCCTTGGGCACGGATGCACCTGGGTCAAGGACTCATCGTCTATTCTCGACCAGGATGCTTACCTGTCTGCTGAGCAGGTTTTCAGTACGGACGTTCTCCAAGGTGACTCGCCGGCCTTGCGTGAGGCCGTCTTGGCGGAGATCGCTCCCCGTGCGATATGGGTAAGTTGGTTGCTCGATTCACATAATCGGCATCGTTTTTTGGACGATCGGGAAATTATGGCGGCGCTTGTGACCAGTACGTCGAAGGGCGATTGCATCCATTGCCTTCAACTGGTGACCCCACGTCACAACCAGAGTAACTGGGCCTTCGAACAGTTGGTTGCGCAGCATTGGCAGACTGTGTACGACTATTTGGAGACCCACATCGGCGGCACCCCAGGCTATTCAAGTTACAACGTAACTGATCTCGTTTACTCGTTGTTTGCCAATTCGCCTACGGTGAAGGCGTCCCGTTGGGCCTGCGAGCAGGTTCTTGATCGAGCTGATCCGAAGGTCTTCCCTCGGCTGATCCAATATTGCCGCAAGATTGTGGCGGACGATGTACGCAGCCTGTTTCTGCGTTGGCAAAACCATCCGCAGGCAGAGAAGAAAGACCAACTCAGGGAATGCGTTGCCAAAGCCTGCTCTGCGCTTGCTGCATTGCTGGTTGACACTATGCCGTCGGACCTCGCGCTTGCCTCTGCCTGGCACGGGTTCGAAAACCCAGCGCGATCCAGCCAGCAAAACGTTGCTGCAAGCCTCAGAGAATTGCCATCGGATGCGTGGTGCCGAGAGGCGCTGTGGAACCAACTAGGTCCTTCCGCTCGCGAAGCCTGGCGGCAGGATCTTTTCGATCAGGTGGGCGAGGAGCCAGAGCTGGCCCAAGGCCTCCTCGATTTCGCCTGCCGTTGGCTCGAGCAGACGGCGTTTGCCGAAGTCGAGCCGGTGCTTCTGCGATTGATGGATGACGAGGATCACCTGGCTTTTGCGAACCAGCTCGCCAACGCTGGTCCAAGGCAACTGCAACTGAGGGCAAAAGGGCTAGTGCGCTCTAGGCGGGGGGCGCTGGACCTAGAGGGGCCGATAGGCCTGGGCGAGGATACCACTGCGTTGCCAAACATCGGCACCCAGACCTGGTTGGGCGACCCGTCCGTAGAGCGCGTCATCCATAGCGCGCTCAGCCAGATCGAGGAAAAGTTTTGCCGCGAGTATTCGGATACTTGGGGAGAGGACGAGGAGGTCCACACAGCTCGCCTCCTGGCCCTGACGCAGGAGGCAGTTGGCAACGCAAGCCACCAACTGCGCCAGCTCTCAGCCATGACGCGATCGACCTATCCGGGCCTGTCGGTGAATGTACGCCAGCCCAGCAAGCGGGAGGAAGGGACTAACACGTCAGTTGGGTCCCCGCTGGGGGCAGACGTGCTGTTCTTGACCCGTGTCGTGGACGCAGGCAGGACAGTTATCCAGCGAGCCACCCTTGTGCAGGTGAAAAAGCGCAGTGGCACTGGTTCGGGGAGGGGCTTCAGTTCGACTATCGGCATTAACCTGCAGCAGTGCGAGGATATGCTCAACCAGTCAGAGCACGCCTACTATCTGTTCATGACGCCGGTCTCGGCGCGACCGACGCTCTGGGTTGCCCCGGCCCGGCTCGTCAGGAACTTGACCCAGTTGCATACGAGCAAAACATCGGTCTTGGCGGCTACGGTGAGGGACGCCAGTTGCTCCTATGCCGATTTCTTCCTGCACTACCTAGTTGGCCTGTGGGCTGGTGACGAACAGGAGGGAATCGTCGCCGTTGCCAACGGCGATCCTCGGCTTGGGCGAACGCCTCGTCACATCGTCGACATTGAGGTTCGCCGCCAATCGGAGTGAGGGTCGTGGCAGTAGGCCGCGCTGCCAGTACCTCCGCCCCGACCTCCAACCGCCCTAGGAGGCTGCGGGACGTGGTTATCTTCTGATTGGGGCGGAATCAGCCCTCTGAGGGCTCCCCGTTCACGTTCCTTTTAAGGGGAAATTGATTGGGCGCAGAATACGCCCAATCTCTGATACCCGTTAGCTTGAGGTCATCGGTATCGCTTGCTCCAACACTTGGGCGGTGCGCAGCAAATCATGTCTGCTGGCACAACGGTTACCGGCTTGAGCGAGTTTATGAGCCAAAGAGGACAACGCCTCTGGATGTTCGATCAAGACCTCAACCTGCTCCAACGGAGTCATGCCGCGCAGGTTTCGCTTCCACGCAAGCTCAGGGGCTAGTTGTAAAAGGCGTTCGGTCGCATACAGATTTGCGGTCCAGGCTGAAGTATGAAGCGGAGACTGGCCGTCAAAAGTGGTCTTATCCAGCGCGCATGGATGATCGAGTAGGGCGTCGACGCAACTGTTCACGCCGGATTTGATCGCAGAGTGCAGGGCGGTCATGCCCTGCACGTCCTGCATATCAGGGTCGGCACCAGCCTCCAGCATTAACGTGACCATTTCAGTATCCCCAACCTCCGCCATCAGCATGAGCGGGGTTTGCTTCTTGAAATCTGCAATATTCAGCTGTTTCGGTGCCTTCAGAGCCAACATACCAATGGCTTGATGCCAGTGTTTAAGCATGATCTCAAAACGGCTCCATTCGCCTTGCAATTCGTTTGGTGTCATATGTCGAAGTTGGGGAAGTCTGCGCAGAAAATTGCTGTGCCCCTTTATCCAATGCATCAACAGTGAATCACCGGTCACCGACGGAAGTGGCGCGTTGAGTTTGCTGCGATTGCGCTGTATCCAGGCAAGCAGTCCTGTCTGGTCACCGGTCATTAGAAGCTGGATAGACTCTTGCACTTTTTCACGAGCCAGCGGCTCCAACTGCTCAATACCCGGGTAGGGTTTGTACAGCGTGTTCCAGAAGTAATCGCCGGCCCAGCGTGCCGTATCTTCGATGCTGGGAATCTCACTACTCTCGACCATCCCACCGGCCAACATCTCTCGATAATATTTTTCGTGGTTCTCCGGTACGAGCCTTTGATTAGCTACTGCTACGGCAAGACAATCCCGTGCCACTTCACCACGCAGTGGCCCACAGTTGCGCTCCAGTCCAGCGTCTAAAGCTTCCCGAAAAAGCTTGCCAGCACCCTCGAAGTCATTGCAGGCCAACAGATGCTTGGCCTTGTATTGCAAGATTCCGGCCTTCCACAGAACGTAACCATCGCTCGCCTCGGCCTCTTCGAGTAGTGCTTGGACCCGCTTGCCGCTGTCTTTCGGGCGTTGTTGATGGTCGCCGTTCAGGTAAGCATTGAGCTCGAACAGAATTGCCTGGACAGTCTGTTCCGGAGTGATGGCCAGTTCGCGCAGGCGCTGAATGGTGGCCGTTTTAGCGCGGGTACTGAGTTCGGAGTGATTGGCCGCTTGGCTGACTACCCAGTAGCGATGCTCACTTTGCAAGGCTCGCCAAGAGGAAGAGTTCTTCATGCGTGCTACCAAATGCAACTCTGCATGCAGCTCGTCTGCAATGGCAGCGGTACGTTCGGCGTTGCGCATGATGATTGGCCGTGCGGATTCCGCATCGAGCCCCAAGTGATCCTCAAGCTCTGCGCCTGCCTGCACTTCGGAGAAGTAGCGCGTAAGCAGGTGCGCCAGTTCCATATTGGCAGTTTCTCGACGTGACGGCAGGATGGAAAGGAATAGCCCATGTCTATCTGTGGCGGGCAAGTGGTCCTCGAACCAAGCATTCTCTGCCGCCTCACCCTTATCGCCGCAGTTGCGCCAAGCGCCGATGGTCATGTTGTAGACAAACTTGTAGCTAGCGAGTAGCTGCAGCAGTTTGTTCTGCTTAGGGTCAGTGCATTGGGAGTCAACGCCAGGGCACAGGAATTTGAGCAAACGCTCATAACCATCCTGCACCATGCGGGCAAAGAGCAGGCGTTGACGGACTGTATGTAGTGACGGGATAGCATAACGATCAGCCAGGCATTCGATGAGAGCAGCCTGTTCATCCTCATCAGCAACACCGTCCAGAATGGCCTCAAGGCGGCCCGGCTGGGTCATCGGAATTTCCAGGCTGCGGATTCCACACCATCCGGCCACCCAGTCCACGCTCATCTGGCCAGGCATTCCACGGCCATCTGGCCACCTGTTCCACGGCCATCCGGCCGGGCAGTCGGAGCGCAGCGACGCAGGGGTTGCATTGTTAGTCTGAGGCGCTCGGTGTCGTCAATTTCTTCGTCTGTTTGCGCATCGATTCCCCCTTCAGATTGATCCGATAAGCGTTGTGCACCAGGCGGTCGAGGAT
>Ga0208788_1001478_pt1 | contig 11386 bp, 9 predicted proteins | sample Wag4_2014_7_11_3_FD_187363 | JGI IMG/M metagenome (GOLD analysis project Ga0208788, IMG submission 187363) | Fresh water mixed with fracking chemicals microbial communities from Ohio, USA - Utica-2 Time Series FC 2014_7_11 (SPAdes) (version 2) ... | reverse complement strand
CCTTCCGCCGATCGCCCGGACCAGCCCCGGGACCTTGCCCGCGAGGCGCTCCACTGCCGGCCTCGCGGCGGCGGGGACCACGAGGTGCAGGCAGGTCCCGCTTTCATCGAGATACCAGGTGCCCTGATGGGTTTCTTGCGTGTCGGCCATGGCCAGGATCTACCCGGATCGAAGCTGGTTTGAACGCCAGCCGGGTGAGGGGGGAGGCCGTCAGTGCCGGTGTCCCGGGACGTTTCTACTCCGTAGGAGACTGAAACTCGGCGCTTGGGCACCCCTATGGCGACTCCAGCCCATAAGTTCGTGCGAGACGATCACATACCTCGGCAACGGTCATATGGACCCCGATCGATCGGGTGTTGAGAGACTCATCTCTTTGAACGGCGGAGATGAAGTTGCGCAGGTCCTCCGCGATCCGCCCAGTAACCGTGACACGGGTGGTGGGCGTCAGCAACCGGGAAAGGCGTAGGACATCGTTCAGGTGCTTTCGTATGCTGCCCGAGTCGATGCTGTCTCCGTTCGCCCGACGTGCCGTCAACTCGAGCCAAGCGCATGCCTTGAGGGGGATGAGTCGGTCCTCGCCGACGAACGTGAGCCCATCGAGATTGCGGCGTCCATCGAGGATGAAGGCGTAGTAATCATCATCCAGGAGTATGGCTGACAAGCTTGATACGGCCTCTTCCATGGGCACGGGGGTCAGGTGGCTTCCTGTAGCGAGGCTCAGGCCGTCGGGCGTTCGGCTGAATAGCTCCACCATGAACGGGAATCCTGAATGGCTTGGTTTCTGAAAGCGATAGAAGCTGGGTTTCCCCGTGTGGCTGGCTTCTCGAATCACGTAGCCCCCTGCCTGGATGAAATCCCAGAAGAGACGACCGAAGTCCGAATGTATCGCTTCCACGATGAGGACCACATCCAGGTCCTTGGTTGCGCGGAACTCCAGGCCCGCGTCTTCCATGGCGAGGCTTGCTGCCGTCCCGCCGATGAGCACGTACTGCTCAGCGTAGGCCGCGAAGTACCGTTTGAAGGTGTCAAGGCCCCTCACCACGGGAATCGCTCCACAAGCTCGCTCAGCGCCATCTGAACTCGGTCGTCCTCCTCGCCACGAAGGCTGAGCGTCAGGGATAAGGGGTCCACCGTTTCACGGCGTTCGCCAAGTAGCGGGTCGTAGCGCCATATCTGCCACGCGATCGCCCCCGGCATCCAGTCCGGCAGGACCTTCAGTCCCTCTTCAAGAGCGTGCTTCCAGCGCGTGGTGCTCACGGCCCGGATCGGCCACCGAGGCTCAGCGAGCATCGTGGAGTCGGACAGAGCACTCATGCCTGCAAGCGGAGCTACTCCTGACGGCAGGGAATCGTGGGGCAGCGCCCACTCGATGCACTTGACCGGCGTTCTCAGCAAAGATGAGGCATTCTGCCAGATGTCCGATGGTGGTTGCGTCAGGACGACCTGTCGCGAGCGGCCGCTCGCTTGCACGGCAACGAGGGCATGGGTGGTGAGTTCTCTCAGCGCGCGCGAGAGAGTCATCGACGTATAGCCCAACGCTGCGGCGAGTTCGGCAGAACGAGGGGCGTCGCTTCGGGTGGCACGCCACAAGAGCGTGATCAGGATGGCCTGCGCGGCAGGGCTGAGCGTCGTTTCGGGAGCCATCAGCCTTGCACGGAAGTACTCCCGCAGGTCTATCCCGAGATCTGGCAGGAATAGCTGGTTTCCCGGCACCACGAAGGGGACCTTTTGATCGATCAGGTACCGACGCTCATAAGAGGCCAAGGTGCCGATCACGTACAGGATCGGCTGTCGGTAAAGGCTTCGTGCTTTGCCGAGCTTGTTCCGCACCTCGGCCAGACTGGGCTTTTCCGCCCCGCGATCGATCGCGAGTAGCACCTCCTGACCGGCAAGATCGAGTTCCCGCCAGTCGAACGCCTCCAGGAGATAGTAGGGAAGCTCGCCTTGCCGATCCCAGGGGGAGACCCGTGAAGCCAGGCCTAGGGTCTCGCTCAGGTAGTTTTGTAAGCGTTCTTCGATGACGTCCGGCATCGCTCACCCTTTATAACTCTGGATTTGCACAGTAACACATTGAGGGTTATCGTGCAAATTAAGAGTTACAGTTGGCTTTCGACAGGTTTTCAGCGGTGAACGGGGCTGCCCCGCTTGCCGGCCCGGATTGCGCGTGCCAAGGGCCTTGTCCCGGCATGATTTTACCATCAAGATAGTGAAGCCATGGTGTGGTATCAATGTTCTGATTGGTCGTCCTCAGATCAAAGCTCTTTGCGCGTCTCCTCACGAGCGCATGGCGTGTCGTCCGGCAGCCTCGTGAAAGCCAATCGCTCCCATCCCCACCCCGCACGCCCGAAAAGAGGTCCCACTCCGTGCTGACCGAACGTTTCGAGGAAGCCCTCACCTACGCCCATCAACTCCATCGCGAACAGACACGCAAGAGCACCACGATCCCCTACCTCAGCCACCTCCTCATGGTCACGGGCCTCGTGCTCGAGCAAGGCGCGGACGAGGACACGGCGATCGCCGCCCTCCTGCACGATGCCGTCGAAGATGCGGGGGGCGCCGCCACCCGGGCCGAGATCGCGCGCCGCTTCGGCGACCGGGTGGCCGGTCTCGTGGACGAGGTGACGGAAACGGACGAGGACCCCAAGCCGCCGTGGCGCGAACGCAAGCTCGCCTACCTCGCCCGGGTCGAGACCATGTCCCCCGGGGCCCTGCTCATCGCGATCGCCGACAAGCTCCACAACAACACGCACACCCTCTCGGATGTCCGAGCGTCGGGCGAGGACGTCTGGTCCCGCTTCAATGCCTCGAAGGCCGACCAGGCCTGGTTCCACCACGCCTTCCTCCGCGTGGCGAGTTCGCGTGCGGATGCGCCGCCTGCGCTCCTCGCGGAACTGCGACGCGTGGATGAGGCCCTCCACGGGGCCTAGGTTTCACCAGATGAAACCGGTCGGATGCGATGACTGGACCAGGCTCCATCGATCGCCCGAGACCCCATCCGGAGGACCGTCATGCTGCCGATCCGTCTGACCGACCACTTCCGTGATCATCGCCCGCAAGACCGCGCCTGCGTCCACGCCTTGCTGAACCGCCTCCGGGAAGACGTCACCTCCCGCGAGGACCTGGTCTCGGGCCGCTGCCTCGGGGTCAAGCACCTCAAGGGCTTTCCGTACGGCACCTGGCGGCATCGCCATGGCGACCACCGCACGGTCTTCACGCTCCAGGAGCACGCCGGCGACGCCGTGTTGCTGGTCCAGGTCATGGGCCACCGGGGCTCGGTCTACGAGAAGCTGCCACGACACCTGGCCTCCTGCGGTGTCTCGATCGAGGACGAACTCGAGGACGACCGCGAATCGGCCCCGAAGGACGCACCGACCGATACCGACACCCCCCGGCACGCCCGGATCATGTGGCTGCCGGGGCACGTGCTGCAATCGGTCGAGATGCTGGGCGACCATCTCGAGCACCAGTTCGCCTATCATCCGGTGCTCGACGCGGACCAGCGCATCGACTGGAACCCGACCGACCCGCGGAACCGGGTCCTGCGAGTCCAGGGCGCGGCCGGGACGGGCAAGACCACCGTCGCGATCCAGGAGTTCATGAACGCTCTCGCGACCGGGCGCTTCCCCGTCATGATCCTGCCGAACGGCGAGCTCGTCCGTCAGGCGGTGAAGCAGGTCCTGGCACACGACTCGTCGCTCCTCCTCCTCACGTGGCCCACCGATTCGCTCGAAGAGGCTTCTCACGGCGCCATCCTGACGCTCGACCGCTTCTGTGCATGGCTCGGGGTCGCGCAGCAGGTGCCGCGCAGGGGGCCGGTCAATGCGCGCGTGGACGCCAGGATCGCCCGGTATGCCCACCACCTGATGCCGCTGCAGGGGACGGACTGGTTCGGCCTGTGGCAGGGGTACATCCGGTCGGATGACCCTCACAAGGACAAGGATCCTCTCTACCTCGAGAACGCACGGGCGATCGAGGCCCTGCAGGACGGTCGTATCATCCTGCAACAGATGGAGGATCACCTGAAAGCGGAAGCCCTCGTGGAACCCGCGACCCGGGCCGAAGCGCTCATCCAGCGAGTCCGCGCGGGTGACGCGCCGCCCCTGCCCCGGGATCGCCTCATGATCCTCGACGAGGTCCAGGATCTGTACCCCTCCGAGCTCCGGGCCTTGCTGGAGGTCGCGAAGGTCTGGGACGCTCCCGTCGTCATGGGCGGAGACGAGGACGCCTTTCCCGAGGTGCGAAAACTCGGCAAACGCCAGGCCAGTCCCGCCACGGACCCGGATACGTGTCTGACGACGGACATGGTCCCGAGGTTCCTGGTGGTGACCCCGGAGTGGCACCGGGACGTGGTGGCCCTCCTGCCCCGATGGAGTCTGGAGGGGAGCGAGGGGTCCCGGGCGATCGCCCTGATCCGGGAACGCGGCGAAGAGGCCAGACGCTTCCGTCTTGCGCACGGCGGGGGGCGATCGCCCGTCCTCACGCTGACCGTCCCGGAGGCCAAGGGACTCGAGTTCGACGCCCTGCTGGTCGTGCATCCCTTCGAGCAGGCGATGATGCACCAGGTCCGGGTCGAGGACCTGCACGACTGGTACACGATGATCACGCGGGCTCGGCGCCGGGTCTGGATCCTCGTCACCCGCGAGGAACTCGACTGGTGGACCACCCATGCCAGGCGGGCACCCGGGTCCGAGGCTGAGGAGGTCGCGTGGGATGACTCCATGACGGCCGTGTTCCAGGAATCCGTGGTGACACCTCAAGACTTCGTGCAGGGAATCCTGGCGCAGCTCGCCGTGACTCTCAAGGTGGAGGATGCCCGCTCGATCTACCGGAACCAGGTGCTGGCTGCCCTGACGGCCTGGTGTCTGGGACAGGGCCCGCTTCCTGCCTTGCTGGACCTGGCTCGAGGTATCGGCCTCGAAGCCGAGGGAGCGATCCCGGAGATCGAGAGCTGTCTCGAGGAGGTGCTGTTCGAGAGCGGTTTTGCCTTCGCGGAGCTGTCCGACGATCCAGATGGCCCGGCGCTCGAACCGCGGGAACGGGCGGTCGCGATATCGAGGCGCGGGCGATCGAGGCCCTGGTCCGCTACACCGACCCGTTCGACGAACCGCGCCCCGTGCCAGCCGATCCCATCGAAGGCACCATCCACGTCATGGTCACGCGGGGCCTGCCCTGGAAAGAAGCGGCCATCGCGGCCATCACCCCCAGGCTGGAAACGCTCGTCACCCGTCTGCGAGAGGAGAACGTCCGATGACCACCCAGTATCAGGAACTGACGAAAATCGTGACCGTGTTCGATGAATCCCTCGTCGAGATCCGGGGGCTCAAGGCGTATGTCGAGGCTTCCAGGGCCGAATTGATGCTCCGGCAAGCGGATATCGGGAGCCTCTTCGCGGAGCAGAAGGGGGAACACCAGGCCCACATGTCGCGGTACCAGGACGAGGTGAGGGCTCTCAACGGCACGGTGACCGAGCATGTCAAAATCCTGGAAGATTCGGTCCACCGCCTGATTGCTCGATTCGAAGAGACGCGCGAGCAGCTTGAAGAGCGACTGACTCGAGGATTCCACGGTCGCGTCGAGGGGGAAATCCAGGCCATGACCGCTCGCCTCGACGCGGAGCGCGATCGCCTCACCCGGGAATCCGTGCAGGCCCTCCAGCGGCTCGACGAGCAGGCGCACGAGCAGCTCCGCCGCCAGGCCGAGACGATGCACCACGTCGAGGATGTCCTGGAACGGCGCCTGCTGGAGACGCTCGAACATCGGATCGGGGAGTCGTTTGGCGAAGCCGAGACGCATGCCCGCACGCGTCTCGAGACCTTCCAGGGAGAATTGCACGGGACCATCGTGGCGGACCTCGAAGGACAGAGGCGCCACGTGGTCCAGACCTTGACCGATCTGGAGCGTGCGCGCCGGGAGGCGGAAGCCCGGCTGGAGGCCACCCGTGCCGCGGCGGAGGCCACGGAACTCCGGATGAGGGGGACCGTGGACTGGTTCGAGGGCCTCATGGCCCGGCCCTGGTATGCGCGTCTGTGGGGATTCGTGAGGGGGAATCAGAGGTGAAGGCGCTCGCGAGCCTGGCAACCTTGCCGCGATGAACACGGACGTGTGGCAGGCGCTGGCGGCGAGACCCTGGACGCTCGTCTGGCATGCGTCCCGGGTCTGGCTGGCGTACCAGGCGATCGCCCTCGCGTGCGTCGCCCTGGGTTTCCGGGGGGCGATCGCGCCGGACGTTCTCCACGGGGTCGGCCTGGCCCTGTTGCCGGGAGCGGTGGTGCCCCTGTCGGCCCTGATGCTGCGAGGAGCGCCGCCCCGGGTCTGGCTCGCGGCAGCCTGGATGATGTGGCCACCGGGGGCCTGGGGCCTGGCCGTGGAGGCGACTCGCCCGTGGTCAGTCGCTCTCGCGCTTCTCGCGGGGGGGCTGAGTCTCCGGCCCATCCTGCTGTCGGCCCTGACCGGGCGGACCCACTGGTTCCGGTTCCGGCCCCTGCCGCCGGAGTTGTGGCAGCCGCGCCCGCTTCCGGATGATCTCGCATCCGCCCCCGGGCGCCATCCCTCTCCCGTCGCGGAACAGGACCCGCAGGCCCTGCGCGTGCTCGGCCTCCGCCCGGGGGCCTCGGTCGAGGCGATCGCGGAAGCCGAGAGCCGGTGCAGGCGAGAGATGGCGGCAAGAAGGCAGCAACTCGGACGCCGCGCGTACCAGCGGGAACTCCTGGCCATCGGCCAGGCGGCGGACCGGCTCCGACCGGAGCCCGCGCGGGAGGGGATGCAGGCCCGCGCCCCGGACGCTTGGGACGCGTGGGAGCACGCCTGTCGGAGCGGGGCCAGCCGCGAGGAGCGTGAGCGGGGCGCCTGCCTGGTGCTGTACCGGGAGCCGTGCAGGCTGAGGGAGGTGGCCGACCACCATCCGGTCGTGCTGCGCATCGTGCTGTCGCAACGGGCCCCCGACCTGGTCCCGCTGTTTTTTCCCACGCCGATCCTGACCCGCGTGAGCGGGTTTCTCGCCCGCGGGGACAACCCGGTGATCACTTCCGGGGCCGTGACCGGCGGGCTCATCGGGCTCATGTTCGCGGATGCCTGGGGCATCCGTACCGCCTGCGTCCCCTTCTACGAGAACGTCCTGGTGCCCCTCGGTTCCATCGGGATGTTCGCACTCGTACTCCTGGCCTTCGTCCAGGGCATCGGGTGCGTGATCTTCCTGGGCCTCACCGTGCTCGTCTGGCTGGCGCAGGGCTGCTGGTGGGTTTTTTCGAGCCTGGGACTTCCATTTGGCGCAGCGGCTTTCACCGGTGTCGTCGGCTACGCGCTGCTGGGAGGCGGGCTCGCGTGGGGCATCATTCAGGCCCGGCGCGCGCTGGAGACTGGCGCGTGAATCGGCTGAGGCGTCTCACGAGGGGTATCCCCTTCGCTAACATCCTCTCGTGGTCAAGGGGCAACACGACGGACCGAGGAGGATGGGATGCGTTACTGGGTCATCGAAGACGGGGATGTGCTCGGCGAGATCAAGATCGAGACGGATGGGTACTCGACGGATGTGGAGCATCCGAGCGTGCAATTCATTCTCGACATCCTGACGGGTCGTTACCGGGGCTTTCGCAAGCACGCGTCTCCGGAAGCCATCCTGATCGCTCACTGCAACAGCGGGGGGAACGCGTACTCCGACGTCAAGATCATCGGGTATGACGGGAATATATCGCGGAAGGGATAGAATCCGCCTTCCCCGACTCGACCTGACCTTGGCCAGAATGGCCTGTCGCTTCCCCGGGGATTCGCAGGCCATACTGGTTGGTGTGCTGTCCGGGGAGGAAGGCCTCGTGGGGGTGGCGCTTCCGGCGATGGCGGGTGTGGTGGACAGGCAAGTGCCTGCTTGACTTTCATATCCCCCGGGGTAAGATGGCGATAGTTGTACAACTATCAAGGAGGGCCGTGCCACGCGTCGCGCAAGGATGCCAGGTTTGCGGCCCCTGGACTGGGTCGGCGAAGCTGCCAGGCGGGAGTTCAAGGAACTACCTGGTGAGATTCAGCGGTCCTTCGGGTGGTCCTTGCTGTTTGTCCAGGGCGGGGAGACCCCCGGAAATGCCAAGCCGTGGAAAGGGCTCGGACCTGGTGTTTTCGTAAGGCGTTTCAAAGCGGCTGAAGCGGATTACCTGGCGAATTACGTGAAGGAGCGATGGTGATGACGGATAGTTCAGACAGTGTTTCCGTGGCGCAAGAGGAAACAGATCTCTTGGTCCGTGGAAGTGGCAATGTTTTCGCTGATCTGGACCTACCTGATTCGGACGATCTGTTCCTGAAAGCTCAACTCGCCCTGTTGATCAGCCGGACCATCCAGGACCTTCGATTGACGCAGCGTAAGGCGGCAGAACTCACGGGGATTCCCCAGCCGGACATCAGTGCGATCGTCCGCGGAAAGCTCGTGGGCTATTCCGCGCTCCGCCTCATGAGGGCCCTTCGGAGCCTCGGCAAAGGCGTCGAAGTGCATATCACGGGGCTGTCCGGGGAGGACGACCTGGTCCTTGCCGTTTGAACGCTTCCGTTCCGCGCGTTTCGGCCCCGGAAACCCTCAGTATCTGAGAATCACCCCACCATCCCCGACGGCCCAGCCGGTCCGCCGGTCGAGAAAGGCCACGTCCGTCAGGTTCAACTGATCCGCCCCCGGGGCCGCGACGCGGCTCCGGGTCCAGGTCGAGGTCCCGGGCCGGTTGAGCACCACCTCGCCGCCGGTGCCCACCGCGCAGAACCCGGATTCCACCGGGGCGATCGCCCGGAATGAACGGTCCGTGCTTCGAGTCGGTGCCTCGTATACCGTCCACCAGTAGTCTCCACCGTCTTGAGTTCGCTCGATGACCGGTCGGCACAGTCCACCGTTGTCCCGGTACCCCACGTGGAACACGTCGTAGCTGGTGATTCCCAGCAGCGAGCGGTGGCCACGCACATCGGTCCGGACCAGGGAATTGGGCAAGGTCCGGAAACTCTGCCCGAAATCCTGGCTCCTGTACAACTGACCACCGTGAACGCCAGCGGCATAAACCCGGCTTTCGTTCTGGAAACCCACCAGGCTCACCAGGGTATCGGCAGGATTCGTGTGCCTGGCAACGGAGCCGAACGTGTCCTTGGTCGCCAGCACGTTTCCGCCTGCCGAGATGAACGTGTATTCGTTGACGAGCGCTCCGCCCGTGACGCTCACGCCATCCATCGCGGACCTGTAGCGCTGCTGAGTCTTGAACCAGCCGGGTGCCACGAGATTGTCGATCATCGACCAGGCGTAGATCATGCCCGCGAAATCGACGTCGAACTTGTACGCTCCGCCAGACGTCAAGACGTAGAGTGTCCTGAAGTTACCGGCGGTCTTGACCACCTTGAGGTCCAGGATGTCGCTCTTGATGGTCCGCGTGGCCCGGTCCCCGAAGTAGCGATATCCCCAGACGCCCTGGCTCGCGTTGTAGTAGGACTCCTCGCTGAGGGTCATGTAATCGAGCAGCACGCCGATGAGCGTCCACGTCTTCCCGCCGTCCAGGGTCCGGAGCAGCGTCCCGTCTTTGCCTCCTGCCAGGACCACGTCCTGCGACAGGGGCAGCACCGTGAACAGGTCGGCCGTGGTGCCCGAGTTCTGCGCCACCCAGTGGTAGGGCTGCAGGCGCACGGTGCCGACCGTGGCCGTCTGGCGCGTCCCGATCGTGATGCTCCGGGTGGCGTCCGAGAACCGCACCTTCGACAGCTTCAGCGTCTGGGCACCCAGATCGGCATCCGTCAGCGCGAAATTGCCCGAGCCATCGGTCATCACGGAGTCGCTGCCCACCTCGATCGTCACGTACGGCTCGGGGAGGCCCGTCTCGTCATCGACGACCGTACCTTGCACCGTCCCCACCCGCGTCGTCATCAGGGCCGTCACGGCCGTGTAGCGGCCCGTTTCCACCGTGATGCCGCCCCCCTCGTAGGCCGTCACGACCTTTCCGTCCCGGTTCAAGCCCTCGACCGTGAGCGTCCGATCCTTGCCGGCCGGGACGTTCAGCAGCACCGAGGCGGTGGCCGCATTCGCCGCCCGCGCGACCTCCGTGACGATCGCCGGGGACAGGTCCGGCGCCTGGACGCGGATCCGCAGCGCGACCGTGCTGGCCGGCAGCCCCTGCACGCTCCGCGCATCCGTCCCGGGCCACCGGACGAGCATCCTGAGCCCGCCGACGGCCTGGACCGGGGGAAGCGGCTCGTCATGCTCGACGAGCGGCTCGTCATGCTCGACGGACACCCCCTCGCTGATCCCGCTGCCGGGCGGCACCTGCGCGCACCCGGGCAGCACCTGCCCGAGACACGTAAGTGCCAGCGCCATCCCGATTCTCCGCTGTCTCGCCATGGCGATCGCCTCCAGTCCTCACATCACCCGGACAGTCACGGTCCGGCTCACCGAGGGGTCATAGTTCGACGTCACCGTCACCTGCACGTCCCCCGTCGCGGCGTCCTCCAGGGCCGTCAGCAGCCCCGAGGCATCGATCTGCGCCCGCGAGAGATCGCTCGACGACCACGTCACCTCGCGGGCGAGCGGGTCGGTGTAGACCACGCGTCCGCGCTGCGACGGGTCGCTGTACTGGACGGTCGCGCCGAAGGCGATGCTGGTCGGAGAACCGTGACCGCGCCGGTAGACCGTCGCCGTCGGGAAGGTCGGCGTCACGCTCGTCCCCAGGTACGCGACCGACACCAGGCACGTCGCCCGGTTGCTCGCATCCGTCTTCGAGACCGCCGTCACGACCGTCGAACCCGTCTTCGCACCGTCCGCCGGCCGGACCACGCCGTTGTCGTCCACCACCGCGACCAGCGGATCTTCCGTGAGCCACTTCATCTCGTCGTAGGCGGCCACGGTCTTGACCTTCTCGTTGCTGGCGACGTCGAAGACGTACTTCGTCGGCGTGAGTTGCAGGGCAGGCTTGACGTTCTGCGCGAGCAACGAGTCGCTCCGGATCCCCAGGGACTCCGGCAGCGGCTTGAACAGGGTCATGCTCTGCGGCGAGAGGGAGATCTCGGGCATCATCTCGGCGGGGCGAATCTGCCCGTTGCGCACGGGGATCGTGAAGACCGCGGAATCCGTGTGACCCGCGGCATCCGTCACCGTGACCTGGACGCGTGTCGTGTACGTCCCCGGGCTGATGGCCGTCCACTGCACCGACTGCCCCACGTTGGCGTTGAAGGCGCCCGTGACGCTCCCCAGCTCCGCCCACTGGTACGAGACGTTCCGGGCGGTGCACTCGACCGTGAGGTTGACGGTCTTCAGGTCGTCGCTCAGGTTGCTGGAACGCTTTCCGAGCACGTACAGCCCGCTCGGGGGCAACTCGGGCGCCGCCGTGGGCTGGACGCTGGCCCCGGGTTGCGGGTTCCGGCCGTCCATGAACCGGTTCTGGAT
>Ga0208788_1001477_pt1 | contig 11389 bp, 8 predicted proteins | sample Wag4_2014_7_11_3_FD_187363 | JGI IMG/M metagenome (GOLD analysis project Ga0208788, IMG submission 187363) | Fresh water mixed with fracking chemicals microbial communities from Ohio, USA - Utica-2 Time Series FC 2014_7_11 (SPAdes) (version 2) ... | reverse complement strand
TCCCGAGCAACCGCGCGATGTTGCCGATCATCTCGCCCTTGCGCGGCGAGAGCTTCGGCCGCTCGCAGATCACCGTCACATCGAGGTTCACCACCGCGAAACCCGCCTCGGCGACCTTCGCCCGGGTCGACTCCACGAAGTACGCCGAGTCCTGCCCGTCCCACGTCGGGTCGGTGTCGGGGAAGGCCTGTCCGATATCCGGCAGCCCGAGTGCCCCAAGGAGGGCGTCGACCACCGCGTGGTACACCGCGTCGCCATCCGAGTGCCCGACCGGCCCGACCGCATGATCGAACCGGACGCCTCCGAGCACGAACGGCCGCCCCGCGCCGGCGGGTGCCACCGCCTCGAGCCGATGCAGGTCGTATCCATGACCGATCCGAAGCGCTGGCAGGGGGTTGCTCATCGCCTCCATTGTCGCCAAAACCACCCGGACGGCTCGCCAAATCCCGAAGTGCCCGCCCCGACTCGGCCGATACCACGGTCGCTCGATCCCACGGTCGCCCGATCCCACGGGTCACCCGAGGTCCCCACGCATTCGCCCGGCCCAGCCCGCGCGTCCACCCCGCCGGTCCAGCCCGGTCGTCCCGTCCGTTCGTCCAACCTCAGGCGCAGCACCGAAGACCACGCCATGACTCGCATCACCACGATCTCGCTCGCCGCCACCACGCTCCTGCTCGCGGGCTGCTACAGCCCCCGCGGTGGCATCTACCCGTACTCGGGCGGTGGCTACACGTACGTCTCGTCGGAGATGCGCCCCGTCACCATCGCCGTGGTCGACACCCGCACCGAGAAGCCGTTCTTCAAGCTCGAGATCCCCGCGGGCAAGCAGCTCACGATGAACTTCCTCGAGGGCGAGGGCGACGATCCCGTCGAGCGCCCCGACCGCATGGTCTGGTCGATCTGGGACGCCGGCACCTCCACCGGTCGCCTCACCAACCAGCTCACCTGCCCGCCCACCGGCTGCCGCCGCATCGACTACCTGGTGCGCGAGGGAACCGAATGGCGCGAGGAACCGGCGGAGTACGTCGACCGCGTCGACGGCGTCACCGGCAAGCCCGCCTGGTGGACCCCGCAGGGCGGCGAGCTGCCCAAGCGCGCGAAGTACTACGAGTGATGCGCTGCTGACGCGCCCGCGCCGCGCGCCAGCTCCGCGAAGCACTCCCCGCGCTGCTCGTAGTTCTTGAACTGATCCCAACTCGCGCACGCCGGCGAGAGCAGCACCACGTCGCCCGGCTTCGCCGTCGCGCGAATGCGATCCATCGCCGCCGCCAGCGTGCCGCACGCGTGCGACCGCGCACCGCCGAGCAGCTTCGGCTCCGTGACCCCGATTGCGTAGAGCCCCGCGATCCGATCGCCCAGCGCCCGCACGCTGGCGAGATCGACCTTCTTGTCGTATCCGCCGGCGATCAGATGCACGCGCGCGGGATCGTCGAACGCCTCCACCGCCAGGAGCGTCGCCTCCGGCGTGGTCGACTTCGAGTCGTTGAAGTAGCGCACGCCGCGCGACTCGGCGACGAACGCGAGCCGATGCGGCAGTCCGCCGAACGCGCCGATCCGCCGCCTGAGCACCGGCAGCGCGGACGCCGCGTCCAGCCCCGCGGCCTCGTACGCGGCGACCGCGCCCTCGAGCGCGAGCCGCGCGTTGCCCTGGTTGTGCCGCCCGGGAATCGGCGTCTCCATCTCATCGGCCGCAGGCAGGACGACGCCGGTCCTCGTCGCGCCGCGCCACCATGCCTTCGCGCCCAGGGCCTCCGCGCCCAGCGCCACCGCGCGCGCCGCCGCCTCGGTCCCCTCGAACCCGGACACGAACCGCGCATCCGCCGGCGCAAACGCGCGGATCACCGACTTCGACCGCGCGTAGTGGTCGAACGAGCCGTGCCAGTCGATGTGGTTCGCGAGCAGGTTGGTGAACACCGCGACCCGCGGCGACCACGCGATCGTCTCGCCGATCCACCACAGCATCGCGCTCGAGAGCTCGAGCACCACGAAGTCGTCGCGGTCGATCGCACCGAGCGAGCCGAGCAGCGAGCCGCCGATGTTCCCGCCGAGATGCGCGCGCCGACCGCCGCCGTCGAGCGCCGCCTGCAGCATCGCCGAGGTCGTGCTCTTGCCCGCGCTGCCCGTGACGCCGACGAAGTTGGTCACCCCGCGCGCGCACAGCGCCGCGATCGTCAAGCCGATCTCGGTGAGCAGCGGCACGCCTGCCGCGCGCGCGGCCGCGAGGAACGGATTGCTCCACGGCGTCGGCACCGCGGGATTCGCGACCACGAAGTCGGTGTCGGTGAAGTCCGACTCCTGGTGCCGGCCGAGCACGCACTGCACCCGCCCGTCCGCGATCTCGCGCGAGAGCTGCGCCAGCGAGTCCGACAGCGACTCCGCCGGGTTGATGTCGGTGAGCGTCACGCGCGCGCCCTGCGAGACCAGGAAGCGCGTGACTCCCACGCCGCCGCCGAACTGACCGAGTCCCATCACCGTCACCCGCGCACCCGCGAGCTCCGGCAGGGTGGGCGCGCCCGCGGGCGTCGCAGCGCCTCCGGGCCCGAGTGCATGCGCCTTCGCGTGGTGTGCGTCCATCCGATGTCCCACTCCGTCGGGCGATCCGTTCACTTCGCGACCTCCTGTGTCGTGCCTTGCGCCTGGGGCGCCGATCCCTCGGCGTCTCCGTCCTTCGCAGCGCTCCGCCGCGGGAACACCAGCACCCCGTCGGGCGCGTCCGGCTCGTTCAGCAGGATCGAGGCGATCTGCAGGGTCGGCGCCCACGTCTCGTTCGAGGTGCGCAGCCGCCCGGTGACCATGCCCGAGCGCCGCCCCGACGCGAAGTCGAAGTTCACCACGTAGCTCACCATGTGGTTGCCGAGCAGGTCGGGCGCGACGTCCTTCGAGTTCACGCTCATCGAGTCGAACGCGCCGAGCCGCCCGCGCACGCCGTTCGCGAAGGCGAGGATCTCGCGTGCCGACACGCTCTCGCTGCTCGCCGCCGACCAGCAGCGCAGCGCCTCGAGCGAGGTCGGCTCGTCGCGCGCCTCGAAGGTCTTCCGCACGCCCTCGGCGAACTGGCGGTCCCACTCGGTCTGCAGGTCCGCGACCGCCGAGAGCCAGATCACCGAAAGCACCACCGTCAGCAGCCCGGTCACGATGCCGGACCACGCGACGGCCCGTCCGCGCAGCGCGCCGCCCGAAGACTTGATGCGGTCGAGCGCCATCATCCCGAGCAGGATCGCGAACGCCCCCGACAGCCCCGCGCCGCAGCAGACGAGCGGAAGCGACACACCGCCCATCGCAGCCGACGCCATCGCCAGCCGGCTCAGCGCAGGTCGGCCGCCCGTGCGGGGCGTGGTGGCGGGGGCGTCATCGCGCTCGTCCATCGCCCCGCGTTATAGCCGCTCCCGCGCGGAACGGTGGCTCGCCGCCTGCGATCCGATCGGGTCGCGCCGCGCGCTCACGTTCGGCGTCGGCCCCTTACGGACACGCGCCCCAGCTGTTGAGCACCGCGGCGAGATCCGAACCGCCCGTGCTGCCGTCGCCGTCGATGTCGGCATTCTGCGTGCCCCAGGCGTTGAGCACCGCCGCGAGGTCGGCGCCGTCGATGACCAGGTCGCCGTTGAGATCCGCCTCGCACACCGCGGCCGGGACGCAGGAGACGTTGAGCGTGCCGGTCCCGCCCGCCGTGGCGCCACCCACGCGGATGAAGTAGCTCAGCCCCGCGACCGCGTTGAAGCTCATCGAGGACGTCCCGGTCGCGCAGCCCGCCGTGCCGTCATCGCAGGCGATGAGCGCGCCCGCCGGCGGGCAGACCGTCGAGTACGCCGCGAGTCGGGTGTCGAACGCCGCCGTGCCGCAGGTGCTGACCGTCGCCGTGCCGGAGCAGGTCGCGCTGTAGAGGTACCAGACGTCGTTGTTCATCACCGTGCCCGCGCCCTCGTCGCACGACGCGGGAAGGGTGGTCGCGCTGTCGGTGCCGTTCGTCGAGTTGAACGCGAACGAGCCCTCGCCGATCGCCGTCGCGGTGGTGCATTCGTCGTTCGACGGCACGATCACCGTGACGACGCGGACGTCGTCGATGTACCAGTCGTCGTCCGCCGCGGCGACGAGCGTGCGGAAGCGCAGGCGGAACTTGTTGTGCTTCGCGTTCGCCGGCAGCGTGTGCTGGTGCTGCGTGAAGGTCGTCTGGTTCACGCCCGTCGAGGTCACGGTGTTCAGGTTGACCCAGTCGAGCGCCGTGTTCAGGTACTCGACGACCAGCTGCTTGCCGACCTCGACGCCGCTGTGCTGGGTCGCGTACTGCACGATGACCGTCGGGAGCCCCGCAAGCAGCATGTAGTTGGAGCGGATCTCGTCGTCGCCGTACTCGAGGTTGCCGAGCGCGTCGAGATTGAGCGACCGCGTCGGGCTGGGCTCCGCCACCGCCGCCGTGGAGACCGCCGCGCCCTTCGAGTAGATCCACGAGTTGGTGTTGATCGAGGCGCTCGCGTCGAAGGTCTCGTTGAAGGGCAGCGCGATCGGCGCGGGCAGCGCCACGTCGCACGCGACCGCGTTGCGGTAGGCCGTGATCGCCGCCTGCTCGGTCGGCGAGAACTTGAGGTTCGCCCCCGTCGTGCCCTGGCAGCTGTTGATCACCGAGCACATGATGTTGCACGGATTGGTCGCGTCGCAGTGGCCCGACTGCCAGTTGTGGCCGATCTCGTGCGCCGACAGCGAGGTGCGGAAGTCCGCGATCCCGGTGAAGCGGCTCTCGACGCACGAGTACGCCAGGTTCGCCGTGCCCGCGCAGTCGTTGCCGACCTGGTTGCACACGACGCCCAGCCACGCGAGGCCGATCACGTTGCCCGTGATCTGCTTGCCGGTGAAGAGCTGCGCGACGTCGCGCTGGATCTGGTTCTCCGGCGCCGTGTTCCACTTGGTGCGGAACTCGCAGAGCAGGTCGTTCATCACCGTGGTGGTGTACGGGTCCGCGGCCGTCGTCCGCACGACGAACCCGCTGAACTCGTAGGAGATGTTCACGTCGCGGTCGTACACCAGCGACACGTTGTTCATGACGTTCTCGATGTCGTTCACCACGTTCACGGCGTTGGAGCCGTTCAGCTGGAAGAACTCGAAGTCGGCGTCGAACGCGATCTCGGCGATGAACGGCGAGGTGCCCGCGATCCCGCCGTCACCACCCGCGCCGGAGGCGTCCGGCTGCATCGATCCGCCCTGCGCGGGATCGGTCGGAAGGTCGAGCATCCAGTCCGGCTCTGCCAGCTTGAACTCGTCGTTGCCGCAGCGGTGGTCATCGAAGGGCAGCGCATCGGAGTGGCGGTAGACCGCGTGCGCGGTGGTCGCGAACCCCGCCGCGGTCGGCGCGACGGCCGCCATCGGCTGCACCCAGAGGGTGTCGCTCGGCAGGTCGATCATGGCCGAGAGCCGGCCGTCGACGATCGACGCCGACACCAGCGCGCCGCTCGACGCGACGATGCCGCGGTAGGTCCGGTGCGGCGGAAGCGGTGCCTCCTCGAGCTTGCCGTCGCCGCGGTCGAGCAGCAGCTTCGCCTTGTCCGTTCGCAGCGAGGTGCGCACGAGATGGAGCGTCTCGGCCTTGCCGTCGATCGTCACCACGATGTCGGCGACCTCGGGAATGCCGGCCGGCACCGCGAGTTGCTGCACGGCGTAGGTGCGCAGGCCCTCGAGGCGCGGGAGCTTCGGCGCGTCGCCGCCCTTCGGCGGCGCGACCTGCGCGTTCGAGACGGTGCCCAATGCGAGGACGCCGGCGGCGAGGAGGACGGACGAGACGGTCGAGAGCTTCTGGATCATGGTGTTCTTCTGATCGCCGCGGAACTCCGCGGCGCGTGGAGAGGTGTTGCGTCGGGTGCCTCGGGAACGCGCTGCCCATTCGCGTCGTGGGCGGCGGACGAGGCACGTACCTTCCGAGGTCGTCGGAAAAAGCCCGACCGCCGCCGTTGCGACGACACCGACAGAGCCCGGGCAAAAAGACGGGTGGGGCCCGAAAGCCCCACCCGAGTTCACTCACGAATGGTCTCACGCGTGTCCCGCCGGTATGCCGGCGGCGCGTGTTCGATCAACCCCAGTTGTTGAGGAGGATCGCGAGGTCCGCAGCGTCCGACGTGCCGTTGCCGTCGAGGTCGCCACCCGCGTTGCCCCAGCTGTTGAGCAGGGTCGCGAGGTCGGCACCGTCGACGTCACCGTCACGGTCGAAGTCGCCCGGGGTCGCCGGCGGAGCCGGGGTCGACGGGATCTGGGCGCCCATCTGGACGGTGGTCGCCGGGCTCTGCGCGGTCGGAGCCTTCCACATGCCGAGGTTCACGAGACCGAGGTTGGTCGCGGGAGCCACGTTGGCATCGAAGCGGAAGTTGTAGAGCGTCGACCAGCGGAGCGCGTTCGCGTTCACGTTGGTGTTCGGCTCGCACGCCCAGGTGATCATGCCATCGGCCTGGGTCACGGTCCACGCCGCGTTGGAGTACGGCTCGCCGTTGAAGTACTTCGGCGCCTTGAAGCCGATGTTCGACACGGTCACGCCGGCCGGAACCGGAACCGAGAAGCTGCCGCCCGAGCGGTCCGAGTTCAGGTTGTAGATCGCGTACTCGTAGTGCCAGGTGCCGTTGCCGTTGTCGGTGACGCGGTAGCCGATGATGAAGCGGCCGTCGCCGGCGACGTCGTAGCTCTTCACGCCGACCGAGGTCGGGAACTCAGCCTGCCACGCGAAGATCGCGGGGACCTGCTGCAGCGTCGCGCCGGTGAGCGTGAGGGGGTAGCCCTGCGTGGTCGACCAGGTCGCGCCGACCGTCAGCTTGCGGTACGAGGCGTTGTTGTTGTCGTTGCCCGAGGTCGCGTCATCCGGGTGGATGTAGGCGCACTCGGCGTAGTAGGTCGCGCCGGCGTTCTGCGCCGGATCGAGGTCGGCACGGGCGACCATCACGCGCTCGCGGAGCGAGGCGGGAAGCCCGGCCGGAGCGGTCGGGTCGGTGTAGGTACCCGAGAACACGCCGGTCGACGCGTTGATCGGACCGCGGCCCTTGAGGTCCGACTGCGTGCCGTTGAGGCCCGCGGTGTACGGATCCGAGCAGCCGATGCCGAGCACGGTCGGGCAGCCAGCGCCCGCGGGGGTGCAGGCGCCGCAGAGGGTCTGCTGCAGGGCGCAGAAGCCGTGCTTGCACCACGAGAGGCCGATCTGCTCGATCGCGCCGTTCTTGATGCGGTAGAGGTTCTGCGGGATGGTCGGGTGCAGGTTGCTCGGGTTCGGCTGCCACTGCAGGTTGGTGGTACCGATGTTGCAGCTCGTCGAGCCGAACGCGTAGGACGCGTACTGAACGGTCTGGTAGGTGCCCGGGGCGTAGCGCGCCACATCGGGGATCGCGCCAACGATCACGTCGGGGCCGACCGATGCAGTGCCGCCGTCGCCGTCACCGGGAACAGCGGTCGCCTGGAACTGGCCGAGGAAGATGGCGGCGCTGCCGAGGAGCAGACCACCAAGAGTCAGACTCGTTTTCACTATGAAACTCCTGCTCTGAGAATGAGGTGAAGACGCTCGCCGGCCCCGGACGAGCACAGTCTCAAGATATATGCAAGTCACGCGCGGACGAACCGATTCGTCCGATTTTGGGACAAGTCTGGGCACGGAACGTCCTGCAACCGCGCTTCACGGACAACTGCTCCGAGATCCCGCTGCACCGAAAAGACACCCGCCGCGGGCAAGCCGCGGCGGGTGGGGGTCTTTCAGTCCCTTGCGGATCAGGTCCGCGGATCAAGTCGCTCAGCGACGACGACGGCCAGCGAGGCCGGCGAGGCCGAGGAGGGCGATCGCGCCCGGAGCCGGGATGGCGCCGAGGGTGAAGGTGGCCTCAGCGAACTGGACGGGCGAACCCGCGACGCCGTTGTTGTAGCCGATCTTCAGGTTGAAGGTGCCGATGTCGGCACCCGCGTCGACCACGAACTGGCCGAGGCGGACGTCAGTGGCGGTGTTGCCGACGCCGCCGACGCGACCCTGGAGGTTCGGCGGGTTCGAGTTGAACCAGCCCACGTTGAGGCCGTTCGGAACGTCGGGGCGGTTCCAGCTGGCAGCGCCGGTCCACGACGGGTCAGCGTTCGTGGTGTTGGTCGCCGACGGAAGACCACCGATGGTGAGGTAGGAGTCGAACGGACGGTTGGCGATCGCGCCGGTCTGCGACGGATTCCAAGTGCCGAACTCCTTCATCATCACGCCGGTGTTGTAGGACGCGTTGTCCTTGTGGTAGAAGCCGTTCATCGTCGCGCCGTTGAGGCCGTTGAAGTTGAACGCGTTGAGGACGGTGTCCGTGGCGCCGTTGAAGCGCGCGTAGAGGACGTACACGTCGACGGCGATGCCCGAGGTGGCCTCGGTGCCCGAGGTCTTGACGGTGTAGTACTCAACGAAGGTCGCCGAGGCAACGCTCGAGACCGCGCCCGCGAGGGCAAGAGCCATAAGCTTCATATTCTCAATCCTTTACATGAACAGGGGGACAGGAACACAGGGGACAGAAGACTTGCCTGGACGGCGAGTCACGGGATCGATTTCGCCTCAGGCCGCTGGACACGGCGTGAAGCCCCTTGGTTCCCAGTCTGGCACCGAGTCCGACCTCCATCGGTCTCGGCGCGAGGGCGTCGCGCGCTGCTCACTGGAATGAGCAAGGCGACACTCACAGCGAAGATGCTTCCGATTCAGAGGGCGGTCAAGAACGCCGCACGGTGTTTTGGCAAAAACACCGATTCCTTGCGCAGAGGCATGGCAGGCACTCCGGAGTTGCGCCCGATGGGCCGCAAGTTCTTTTCGCGCAAGCCATTGGCGCCAACCCTTCCGCAAAAGCACCACCGCCGCGCCCGAAGTCGCGGCGGTGGTTGGATTTGTGTTCCTGACCGAGCCGTTCAGCGGCGACGACGGCCAGCGAGACCGGCGAGGCCGAGCAGGGCGACCGCGCCCGGAGCCGGCAGGCTGAAGGTGGTCTCGGCGAACTGGACCGGGCTACCCGCGACGCCGTTGTTGAAGGCGATCTTCAGGTTGAAGGTGCCGGCGTTCGCGCCCGTCGCGAGCACAAACTGGCCGAGGCGCACCGAGTCGGCGGTGTTGCCGGTGCCACCGACGCGACCCTGCAGGCTCGGCGGGTTGGAGTTGAACCAGCCCACGTTCTGCCCATTCGGGACGTCGGGGCGGTTCCAGCTGAACTCCGCGCCCCACGACGGATCGGCGTTGGTGACGTTGGTCACCGACGGGAGTCCACCGATGGTGAGGTACGAGTCGTACGGGCGGTTGTTGGCGATCGAGCCCGTCTGCGACGGATTCCAGGTGCCGCTGGTCGTCTGGAGGACGCCGCTGTTGGCGTTGTCCTTGTGGAAGAACCCGTTCATCGTGGCGCCGGCGAGGCCGTTGAAGTTGTAGGCGTTCAGCACGGTGTCGGTCGGGGCGTTGAAGCGCGCGTACAGGACATACACGTCGACAGTGGTGCCACCATCGGTCACGGTGGTCATGTCGGTGTAGAAGCCAACGAAGGACGCCGAGGCAACGCTCGACACGGTCGCCGCGAGGGCGAGGACAGTCATCTTCAGCATGGGAGTTCTTTCGAAACGGGGACAGGGAACTGGGACCAAAACACAACCAGCCTGCTGGACACAGGACGTGGACTGAGTGAATCAATGGTCCAAAGGCTCGACCAGAGCCCGTTTCCTCGCGCGAGCAGGTGTGAACCAGCTCGAGCGCGCCTCCGACTCGCATGATGCAGTCACCGAGAGGAGATGCAAGGCATCGTGACGATCATGAGCGATACCCTCACGCGGTGTTTACATTGGCCGCGCGGGGAGATTGCCGTACCGCGCCGGCACCCGACGTTCCACGATGCAGTAAAAAGACCACCGCCGCGACCATTGGTCGCGGCGGTGGAGGAATTTGCGTTCCTAGCTGATGCGCTCAGCGGCGACGACGGCCAGCGAGGCCAGCGAGACCGAGGAGGGCGATCGCGCCCGGGGTCGGCAGGCTGAACGAGCCGCTGCCGAAGGCAACCTGCGAACCGGGGACGCCGTCGTTGTAGCCGATGGTCAGGCTGTAGGTGCGGGCAGCCGAGTCATTCGCCGAGAGGACGAACTGACCGAGGCGCACGTCGGTGGCGGTGTTGCCGGTCAGGCCGACGCGACCCTGGTTGCTCGGGGGGTTCGAGTTGAACCAGCCGAGGGTGCCGTTGGTCGGCAGGTCGGGGCGGTTCCAGCTGCGGGCATCGGCGTTGCCGCCCGAGGTCCACGACGGGTCAGCGTTCGTGGTGTTGGTCGGGTTGGCGAGACCGCCGATGGTGAGGTACGAGTCGAACGGACGGTTGTTCGGGACCGAACCGGTCTGCGACGGGTTCCAGGTGCCGAACTCCTGCGAGAGGATGCCCGAGTTGTAGTACGCGTTGTCCTTGTGCCAGAAGCCAGTCATCGAGCTGCCGGCGACGCCCGCGAGGTTGAACGCGTTGAGGACGGTGTCGGTCGGGCCGTTGAAGCGCGCCCAGACGGTGTACACGGTCAGGCTCTGGCCGCTGTTCGAGGCAGCCTGCGAGGTGACGACGTAACCGGTGAAGGTGGCCGAAGCCGAGGCGGCGACGGTGAGGCCAGCGAGGGTAGCGATCATTCCAGTCTTCATTGTTCTCTCCTACTTAGGGGGCCGAGGCGGGGAAGCTTGCCTCGTCGTTTGGGAAGGTCTCGGGTTCTCCGAGAGCGGGGACTACGAGCCCTCGGGGAAGTCTCCGACCGCCCATCGCGGGCGTGGACTTCACCGAGTGCACAGGAGAAGAGAGGGGACGGCGCCGGTTCTGCGCAAGCGCTGGTCGAAATCACGGGTTTTCTGACGATCGCGGCGCGGTGGACACCATGCTGTGTAAAGCATTGGTTTGCATGAAGTTGTGGTCGCGTTCCTCCACGGCTGCAACGCCGTTATCGGCGGTGATTTCGGGTGTTCAGATCCGTCCATGGATGCCAGGGCAGGCTGCCGCGCTGGTGTCGTCCCGTCCCGGATGCATGGCAAACGCCCCCGACACAGGGTCGGGGGCGTTTGCGAGCAACTTTGCGATATCCGTTCGGTCACCGCCGGGGGCCGCCGACGAGGCTGGCGCCGGCAGTGCTCGGCTCAGGTCAGCGGCGACGGCGGCCGGCGAGGCCAGCAAGTCCGAGGACCGCAATCGCCCCCGGCGCGGGCAGCGAGAACACCGCGGTGGCAAACTGCACGGGGCTACCGGCGATGCCCGAGTTGTAACCGAGGGTCACCACGTAGTCGCGACCGGTGCCCGCCTGGCTCGGGTCGGTGGCGCTCAGCACGAACTGGCCGATGCGGACCAGGTTGGTCGCGAGACCCGGCGAGTTGCCGACCCGACCCTGAAGGTTCGGGGGATTCGAGTTAAACCAGCCGAGGGTGCCG
>Ga0208788_1001476_pt1 | contig 11393 bp, 9 predicted proteins | sample Wag4_2014_7_11_3_FD_187363 | JGI IMG/M metagenome (GOLD analysis project Ga0208788, IMG submission 187363) | Fresh water mixed with fracking chemicals microbial communities from Ohio, USA - Utica-2 Time Series FC 2014_7_11 (SPAdes) (version 2) ... | reverse complement strand
GATGACCTGACGCAGCCAGGAGATCTTCTCTTCGTAGTGGTTGGAGCCGGATTTGACGTCGGTGCCCTTATAGCGCCAGTGTGCACAAACCCCCAGCTCGGCCTCTTCGTGCATGGCGTGGGTGCGTATCTGCACCTCCAGCACTTTGCCTTCCGGGCCGAGCACGGCGGTGTGCAGCGAGCGGTAGCCGTTCTCCTTGGGGTTGGCGATGTAGTCGTCGAACTCCTTGGGAATGTGCCGCCACAGGGTGTGCACGATACCCAGGGTGGTGTAGCAGTCGCGCACCTCCGGCACCAGCACCCGTAATGCGCGCACGTCGTAGATCTGGCTGAACTGCAGGCCCTTGCGCTGCATCTTGCGCCAGATCGAATAGATGTGTTTCGCCCGGCCGCTGATATCGGCCTTGATACCGGTGGCTTCCAGCTCCTGGCGCAGATTCGCCATGGCGTCGTTGATGTACTGCTCGCGGTCGAGGCGACGCTCGTGCAGCAGCTTGGCGATCTGCTTGTATTGATCCGGCTCCAGGTAGCGGAAGGACAGGTCTTCCAGCTCCCACTTGATATGGCCGATGCCCAGGCGGTGAGCCAGTGGTGCATAGATGTCGAATACTTCGCGCGCCACACGCTGACGCTTGTCTTCGTCGGCCTCCTTGACCGCACGGATGGCGCAGGTACGCTCGGCCAGCTTGATCAGCGCCACGCGCACGTCGTCGACCATGGCCACAAGCATCTTGCGCAGGTTCTCCACCTGCGTCTGCGAGCCGACCACCACCGATTCACGCGGGTTGATACTGGCGCTGATCGCCGCCATGCGCAGCACACCTTCGATCAGCTTGGCCACCACCGCACCGAAGCGCTGCTGCACGGCGGCCAGGGTGATCTTACCCTCGCGCACGCCGCGATAGATGACCGCGGCAACCAGCGAATCCTGATCGAGTTTGAGATCGGCGAGAATCTCGGCAATGTCGAGACCGGCGCGGAATGTCGAGGCGCCCTCGCTCCAGTGATGCTCGGTTGTGTTGGCCTGTTGCTCGGCGTCACGGGCAAACTCGCAGGCCTCTTGCAATGCCTGGCGATCCAGCGCCGGATCGACACGAGTGACATGATCCAACCAGGCCACAAGATTGATGCTGCCGTCGTCGTTGACCGGCTGATGCGCTCTCACCTGAACCATCGTCTTACCTTCCCTACGGTGCGCCTGAGCGGCACCGAGCAGTCGCCGGCCTTCTCTGAGCCGGTCGGATTAACTGAAAGGGTGCGCGTCCTGCGCATCCCTGCGGTACCGAACGTACCGCTTTGACAGGTCGTTGAAAAACTACCTGCGTTGGCAATACTGCGTTAAAAACGGCCTCAAAATGCTCATTTAGAACACCTAAACTGCGCTTTCTCGGCCGCTTTTGCCTTGTCTTGCCCGCCTCGCCTACGTTTTTCAACGACCTGTTAGACCGAGGCTAGGGCTCGGATTTCTCGAATAGAGCCATCGCCTCGACATGCGCGGTTTGCGCAAACATGTCGAGAATCCCGGCACGGCGCAGGCGATAGCCCTGCCGCAGCAACTCGGCCGCATCACGTGCCAGCGTGGTCGGGTTGCAGGATACATAGACCAGGCGCCGCGCGCCCAGCTCGCTCATCCCACGTACCGCCTCCAGCGCGCCGTCACGCGGCGGATCGAGCAGCACAGCGGCAAACCCCCCACGCGCCCAGGTCTCGTTGACCAGCGGCTTGGACAGGTCGGCGCGATAAAAGTGCACATTGTCCAAGCCATTGTGGAGCGCGTTGTCAGCGGCCCGCTGCACCATCGCGGCGACGCCTTCCACAGCCACCACTTCGGCAGCCTGACGCGCCAGCGGCAGGGCGAAATTGCCCAGACCGCAGAACAGATCCAGTACCCGCTCGCCAGGCTGCACGCCCAACCAGTCTAGCGCCTGAGCGACCATGGCTGCGTTGACCAGACCATTGACCTGGACGAAATCACCCGGCCGATAGTCCAGTTGCAAGTGCCAGCGTTGCAACTCAAAGCCGAGCTCAGCACTCGGCTCATCAGGTAGTGGCAGCCCTTCGCCCTGCAGCCACAGCTGCGCATCATGCTCGCTGCAGAACGCGCGCAGGCGGCTCAGATCCGCCTCGGCGAGCGCTGTCGTATGGCGCAGCAACAATGCTTCGGCAGTACCGCTGAACAGTTCCACGTGCCCGACTGCCTGTGGCTTTTCCAGACTGCGCAGCAAGGCCGGCAAGGCGCTGAAAATGGGCTGCAAGGGCTGTACCAGTACCGGACATTGGTCAATGGCCACGATGTCCTGGCTGGCCTCGGCACGGAAACCGACCTGCAGCTGCCGCGCCTTGGCATCCCAGCGCACGGCAACGCGTGCGCGGCGCCGGTAACCGAGTTCGGGGCCAACCAGCGGCGCAGCCCACTCATCTGGCTGCACGCCGCCCAGGCGTGACAAGTGCTCGGCCAGCGTGCGCTGTTTCAGGGCCAACTGATCGGCATGGGGCATATGCTGCAGGTTGCAGCCGCCGCAGCGGTCAGCATGAATGCAGGGCGCCGCGCGGCGCTCGCTGCTGGCGGCGATGATGCGTTCGGCACGCGCCTCGACGGTCTGGCTGCGGGCACTGAGTACCCGCGCCTCGACCTGCTCGCCGGCCAGGGCGCCACTGACGAACCAGGTGCGCCCGCCTTCGAAGGCAATGCCGCGACCGTCACCCGCCAGGCGTTCGATGGCGAGCTTCTGCTTCTTGCCGACCGGAACCTGCGCCGCACGACTGCCGCCGCTGGGCTGAAAGCGCAGGTTGGAGCTGCGTCTGGCCATCAGTGCGCCGGTTCTTCGTAAACGCCGGTGGACAGGTAACGGTCGCCACGGTCGCAGATGATCGCCACCAGCACCGCGTTCTCCACCTGTTGCGACAGGCGCAGCATGCCGGCCACCGAACCGCCGGACGAAACGCCGCAGAAGATGCCCTCTTCCCGCGCCAGGCGGCGCATGACGTGCTCGGCCTCGGCCTGGCCCATGTCCATCACCTGATCGACACGTTCGGCCTGATAGATCTTCGGCAGGTATTCCTGCGGCCAGCGACGGATGCCGGGAATGGCCGAGCCTTCCTGCGGCTGCAGCCCGACGATCTGGATCGCCGGGTTCTGCTCCTTGAGGTAGCGCGAAGTGCCCATGATGGTACCGGTGGTGCCCATGGAGCTGATGAAGTGGGTGATGGTTCCGCCGGTCTGGCGCCAGATTTCCGGGCCGGTACCACTGTAATGCGCCTCGGGGTTGTCACCGTTGGCGAACTGGTCGAGCATCTTGCCACGCCCTTCGGCCTGCAGCCGCTCGGCCAGATCACGCGCGCCCTCCATGCCCTCCTCCTTGCTGACCAGGATCAGCTCGGCACCATAGGCGGTCATCGCCCACTTGCGCTCGGCGGTGGAGTTGTCCGGCATGATCAGAATCATCTTGTAGCCCTTGATCGCCGCCGCCATCGCCAGGGCAATGCCGGTATTGCCGCTGGTGGCTTCGATCAGGGTATCGCCAGGCTGGATATCGCCACGCAGCTCGGCGCGGTTGATCATCGACAGGGCCGGACGATCCTTGACCGAACCGGCCGGGTTGTTACCTTCCAGCTTGACCAGCAGGGTGTTGCTGGTATCGCCGCCCAGGCGTTGCAGACGTACCAGGGGGGTATTGCCGATGCAGTCGGCAATGGTGGGAAATTGCAGGGTCATGGGTCGCTCGAATCCAGACTGACGCGAAGGGGCGTCATGATACGCCGAACCCGCCGCGGCATCACCCAGCGAACGTAACCAGCGGCTGTTCGGCGTGATCAGGCCGCTGGCATGCACAGCGATACGCGCAAGCCATGCCTGCCGTTTTCGGCCCAGACGCGCCCGCCTTGTGTCTCGATCATGCTGCGGGCGATGGCCAGGCCCAGGCCGAAACCGTCGCCGCCCGGCCTGGCGGTGCTGAGACGGGTAAACGGACGGAAGATGGTCTCCAGCTCGTTTTCCGCCACACCCGGACCCTGATCCTCGATCCACAGCAACCAATGATCGCCTTCCTGCCGGCCAGCGAGGCGAACCAGCCCGCCGTGCGGCGAATGCCGAATGGCATTGCGCAGGATGTTTTCCAGCGCCTGCGCCAGGCCGTTGAGATTGCCCAGCACACGGCAATCGGCCGGCAGCTCGCAGGGCATGCGTTCGATGGCCCAGCCGGCCTCGAAGCCAGCATTCTCCCTGATGACATCCCAGAGCCGACCGACGTCGACCTCCTCCAGCGGCAGGCTGGGGCGTTCGGTATCAAGCCAGACCAGTTCCAGGGCATCGCCAACCAGTTTTTCCATGCCCGCGACCTCGCGCGCCAGACGCTGACGCAGCGCCTCGCCGTCCTGCTCGCTCTCCCCGGCCACGCGCAGGCGGGCCAGGGGCGTGCGCAGCTCATGGGACAGATCACGCAGCAGCTGGCGCTGAAAGGCTACGGTGCCGTCCAGGCGCTCAGCCATATGATCGAAGGTTCGCGCCAGCTCACCCAGCTCATCCCTGCGCCCGGTGACCTGCGCGCCGAGCCTGGCGGACAGATCGCCTGCACTGAGGGCCGCAGCCTGACGCCGGAGAATCGCCAGCGGAGCAATCAACAGGCGATACAGCAACAACGCCACGAGCACAGCCAGCACGGCCGGCAGCACACGCTGCAACAACGCCTCCCAGAGCATGTTGTAACGGCGCGGGTTCAGGCGCTGCGGCAGCTCCATCACCAAGCGCGCCTCGCCAGCATTGAAGGGGATATAAAAGGTCGGCGTAGCGCCGGGGCGTCCAACGGAAAAATCCAGCTTGCGCACGAAATCCAAACGCTGCGCCTGTTCGGCGCTCAGCGGTCGGGAAGACAGCGACCGCTTGTGCGCATCGACCACCACGGCCCAGATTTGCTCGCGCTCCTGCAATTGCCGGAGAAAGGCATCGACCCCGGATGAGCCTTCCTCTTGCCAGGCCGTCTCCGCCTCACGGGCATAGCCCTTGAGCGTCTGCCGGGTGGGTTCGGGCAGATAGGAGGTCGCCTCGATCAGTTCACGCCCCACATCCACATGCAGGCTGACCAACAGCAGGCAGAACAGGGCCAGCGCACCAGCCAGGCGCCAGAGCAGCGAGTGCCGGCCCGGCAGACTCATGCGCCGGCCCTGACCAGAACGTAGCCCTTGCCCCACACGGTATCGACGCGCGCAGCCTCGTAACCGACAGCCAGCAGTTTGCGGCGGATGTGGCTGACATGCATATCCAGACTGCGGTCATGCTGAGCGTAAGCACGGCGCAGCGCCTGCTGATAAAGGAAAGGCTTGCTCAGCGCCTCGTCCTGGTGTCGCCAGAGCAGCTCCAGCACCCGGTATTCGCTGGGCGTCAGACCGCCCCAGTGGCCACGAAAGGCGACATCGCTGCGCCCTTCGTCGAACTGCAAGCCATTGCCCTCTGAACCTGGCTGAGGCTCACGACGCTCATAGGCGACACGACGCAGAATGGCTTCTACCCGTACGCTCAACTCACCAAGACTGAAGGGCTTGGGCAGGTAGTCATCGGCACCCTGACTGAAACCGGCGATGCGGTTCTGCTCGTCCCCCAGAGCCGACATCAGCAAGACCGGCACGCTGCGTTGCCGGCGCAGCCGCTGCAGAGCCTCCAGACCACTGATTCCCGGCAGCAGGATATCCATCAGAATCAGATCGAAATCCTCACGTTCAGCCAGTTGCAGGCCTTCGCTGCCGTCATGCCTGAGGGTTACATCGAACCCACAGCCCATCAGGTGCGATTGCAGATGGCAGGCAAGCAGTGGATCGTCTTCGACGGCAAGAATGCGAGCCGGGGTGCGCGTGGAGGTCAGCATGGCCAGGAACCAGAAGGCATAATGAGAACAATTCTACCTATTAAACGACAATCGCTCACCTAAAGATTCCAGCGCGCCGAATCGCTACACTGCCGGCATGTAATTAAGGAGGAAGGTCGTGTTCAAGGATCTCAGCATCAGAGGCCGCGTACTGCTGCTCACTTTGCTGCCCACCAGCTTGCTGGCGCTGGTGCTGGGCGGCTATTTCACCTGGGTACAGCTCTCGGGCCTGCAGACGCAACTGCTGCAACGCGGCGAGATGCTGGTCGAACACCTGGCACCCCTGAGCGCTCCGGCCCTGCACCAACAGGATGTGAGCAAACTCGAGCGCATAGCCCGACAGGCGCTGGAGCACCCGGATGTACGTGCGGTGGCCTTGCTCACGCCCGAACGCACGCCGCTGGCCTATGCCGGCCCGAGCATGCTCAACCTGTCACCGGCCAGCCAACCGACCCTCAACCGCATCAGCGGCCAGGACGCCACGCGCTTTCTGCTACCGATCTATGACCAACATCTGGCGCTGAGCGACGATCAGGCCGATGAAGCCAACTTCCAGTTGCTCGGCTGGGTCGAGCTGGAGCTTTCGCATCAGGGCACCTTGCTCAGCGGCTACCGCAGCCTGTTCGCCAGCCTGCTGCTGATCATCGGCGGTCTGGCCCTGACAGCCATGCTCGCCCTGCGCATGAGCCGCAGCATCATTGCCCCCTTGCACGAAATCAAAGCGGGGGTTGCCCAGCTCAAGGACGGCCACCTGCAAACCCGCCTGCCGCCGCTGGGCAGCCATGAGATGGATGAGCTGGCCGCCGGCATCAACCGCATGGCCGAGGCCCTGCAGAACGCGCAGGAAGAACTGCAGCACAGCATCGAGCTGGCCACCGAGGACGTGCGGCAGAACCTGGAAACCATCGAAATCCAGAACATCGAGCTGGACTTCGCACGCAAGGAGGCGCTGGAAGCCAGCCGTATCAAGTCCGAATTCCTGGCCAACATGAGTCACGAAATTCGCACCCCGCTCAACGGTATTCTCGGCTTCACCAACCTGCTGCAGAAAAGCGAGCTAAGCCCACGTCAGCGCGACTACCTGGCCACCATCGAAAACTCTGCCGACAACCTGCTCGGCATCATCAACGAGGTACTCGACTTCTCCAAGATCGAGGCCGGCAAACTGGTACTGGAGAGCATTCCGTTCAACCTGCGCGACCTGCTGCAGGACACCCTGACCATCCTCGCTCCCGCGGCCCATGAAAAGCGGCTGGAGCTGGTCAGCCTGGTCTACCGCGACACCCCGTTGGCTCTGCGCGGTGACCCGCTGCGCCTGAAGCAGGTACTGACCAACCTGGTCAGCAATGCGATCAAGTTCACCCACGAAGGCACCATCGTCATGCGCGCCATGGTCGAGGACGAAAGAGCCGACAGCGCGCAACTGCGTATCAGCGTGATGGACACCGGCATCGGCCTGTCGGCTGAAGACCTGCGCGCGCTATTTCAGGCCTTCAGCCAGGCTGATAACTCGCTCAGCCGCCAGGCCGGTGGCACCGGCCTCGGCCTGGTAATTTCCAAACGCCTGATCGAGCAGATGGGCGGCGAGATCGGCGTCGACAGCACCCCGGGCGAAGGCTCTGAGTTCTGGATCACCCTGACCCTGCCCAAGGCCCGCGACGACACCGAAGACCTGCCACGTGCCTCTCTACAGGGCCGCCGCGTGGCTGTGCTGGAAAGCCACGAGCTGGCGCGCAAGGCGCTGGCCCACCAACTCGAAGACTGCGGCCTGGAGGTGGAAAGCTTCGCCGATCCCGCCCAACTCTTCGATGCGGTTAACCAGCAGCAGAATCAGGAACGACCGCTGAGCCTGGCTGTGCTTGGCATCACCGCCAGCCAACTACCACCCGACAGCCTCGGCCAGCGTATCGAGGAGCTCGACCGGCTCGGCTGCAAGGCCCTGGTGCTGTGCCCGACCACCGAACTGGGGCTGTTTCACGAACGTCTGCCCGACGCTTACACGCAACTGCAAGCCAAGCCCGCCTGCACGCGCAAACTGCACAAGGCACTGGTCGAGCTGGTCAATCCGCCACGCACGAGCACCGAGCCAGTCGCCATCGGCGACACACACCGGCCACAGATTCTCTGCGTCGACGACAACCCGGCCAACCTGCTGCTGGTACAGACCCTGCTGGATGATCTCGGCGCCCAGGTCACCGCCGTGGACAGCGGCTACGCGGCTATAGAAGCGGTACAGCACGGCAGCTTCGACCTGGTGTTCATGGACGTGCAGATGCCCGGCATGGATGGCCGCGAAGCCACCGAAGCGATTCGCCAGTGGGAAAGCGAACAGGGTCGCAGCGCCACGCCAATCATCGCCCTTACTGCCCACGCGCTGGCCAACGAAAAGCGCGCCCTGCTGCAGAGCGGCATGGACGACTACCTGACCAAGCCAATCAACGAACGCCAACTGGCCCAGGTGGTGCTCAAGTGGACGGGGCTGAATCTGCGCAACCAGCCCAATCAGAGGATTGCACCGGCTGCTGCGCCGCAGTCGCAACCCAAGGTACTCGACGCCGAAGAAGGCCTGCGCCTGGCCGCAGGCAAAGCCGATCTGGCGGCGGACATGCTGAGCATGCTGCTGGCCGGTCTGCCCGGCGACCGCCAGGCCATACGCCAGGCACGCGATGCCGGCGAACGCACCGCCCTGATCGAGCGAGTGCATCGCCTGCACGGCGCCACGCGCTACTGTGGCGTACCGCAACTGCGCCTGGCCTGCCAGCGCAGCGAGACCTTGCTCAAACAGGACGACCCCGAGGCCCAGCGCGCCCTGGACGAACTGGACGCCGCAATCGCGCGCCTGACCGAAGCGGCGGCACAAAGCGCCTGAGGAACTGCCATGCGTATCTGCCTGTTCAGCACCAAGGGCTACGACCGTGTGTCGTTCCTGGCCGCCAACGACACCTCAACACCGGCCGCGGCGCGCTGGTCGACGCGCCGGCACTGATCAAGGCGCTGAAAAGCAGCCAGCTCGGCTACCTGGGCCTGGACGTCTACGAAGAAGAGTCGGAACTGTTCTTCAAGGATCATTCCGACCTGCCGCTGCAGGACGATACTCTGGCCCGCCTGCTGAGCTTTCCCAACGTCATCGTCACCGCGCACCAGGCTTTTCTCACCCACGAAGCACTCGATGCCATCGCCCGCACGACACTGGACAACATCGCGGCCTGGCTCACCGGGCAGCCAAGCAATGAGGTCAAGGCCGGTGCGTGATAGCATGCCGGCTGATCCGGAGGACCCATGGCCGAACACGATTTCCGTTATTCCCTGCTCAACCCGCAACACACCCTCACCGAATGCCGCGCACTGGCGCCGGGCCGCTACCAGGTCACCGGCAACGGCGGTTCGATCCAGGCCAATGACGTGCTGCTGGTCACCCTCAAGGGCAGTCGCGACCTGCACATGCGCCTGGAAGTGGAGAAGGTTCGCCACCTGATCAACCCGCCCGGCCAATGGCTGGCCGTGTGCAAGGGCCCGCAGTTCAAGGAGCTGGCCATCCATAACTGGCAGGTGAACTGCGACAGCTGCGGCAAACAGCTGGATTTCGAATTCGCCGTCGATGCCGCGCTCGGCAAAGCCGCGCAAGCACCAGCCGCTGAAGCTCGTATCGCCGAGCTTGGCTGGCGCAACGACGCTGGCCGACACCTATGCCGTACCTGCCAGGAGGCCTGACACCATGTACCGCGCCCTGCCCCTCGCCCTGCTCACCGCCACCTTGGTCGGCTGTGCCAGCGACGCACCGCAGCTGGAAACCGAACGCAGCTACCGCGTGGAATGGATCGGTGAACGGCCGTTGATCGACCGCAGCCACCTGACCATTACCTTCGCTGCCGACGGCCGCGCCCATGGCAATGCCGGCTGCAACCACTGGTTCGCCGGCTATACGCTCAAGGGTCAGGCGCTCAGCTTCGACCCAGCCGGCAGCACCCGCAAGCTGTGCGCCCCCGCCCTCATGGAGCAGGAACAACGCTTCCTCGCGGCGTTGGAGGAAGTGCAGCGCTGGGACTTCAACGCCATCGGCCAGCTGCAACTGTGGCCGGCCAGCGGCAAGCCAATTCGCCTCTGGGCAGAATGACACGACGCTCGCCCTGCAGGACGCACACTGTCCTGTAGGAGCGGCGCCCCGCCGCGAACACCGGCGCTATCGGATCGCAAGGCTTCGCCCCGAGGCGGGGCTCCTACAAACAGCCGCTTTGCAGGTACTTGCATGCGTAGCACGGATGCAATCCGGGTTCAGGCTCAAGAACACCCCGGATTTCATCCGTATATGGGCTACGCAAACAGCTCCAATTGCTCCTGTCGCCCGCGCAGATCATGCAGCCTGACGCCCACCCCGAGCAGGCGCACCGGCTTGTCACCACGGGCGAAAGCGTTGCTCAGCAATAGCCGGTAACTGTCCAGGTCGCGACTGGCGCCCGCCTGCTCCAGGGTGGTCTGGGTGAAATCATGAAACTTCACTTTGACGAAAGGCTTGTCCGGTCGATAGCTGGCGTCCAGACGCTGCAGGCGGCCGTTCATCTCCTCGAGCAGTGCCGGCAGTTTCTCCAGGCAGCTCTGCAGATCCGGCAGATCCTGATCGTAGGTGTGCTCCACGCTCAACGACTGGCGACGGCTGTCCACCTTCACTGCGCGCTCATCGATACCATGCGCCAGGCGCCACAAGCGCTCACCGAAACTGCCGAATTCGCGCACCAGCGCCAGCTTGTTCCAGTCGCGCAGATCCAGACAGGTGCGAATGCCTAAGCGCGCCAGCTTGTCCGCCGTGACCTTGCCGACGCCATGCAGCTTGTTCACCGGCAACTGCGCCACGAAATCGTCGACCTGATCCGGGGTAATCACGAACAACCCGTTGGGTTTGCGCCAGTCGCTGGCGATCTTGGCCAGGAACTTGTTCGGCGCGACGCCAGCCGACACGGTGATGTGCAGCTCCTGCACCACACGACGGCGAATTTCCTGGGCGATGCGCGTGGCGCTGCCGGCAAAATGCGCCGAGTCGCTGACATCCAGATAGGCCTCGTCCAACGACAGCGGCTCGATCAGGTCGGTGAACTGACGAAAGATGCCGTGAATGTCACGCGAGACCGAGCGGTACACCTCGAAGCGCGGTTTGACGATCAACAGATCCGGGCACAGCTTCAGCGCATGCCGCGACGCCATCGCCGAACGCACGCCATAGGCGCGCGCCTCATAATTGCAGGTAGCGATCACCCCACGTCGGTCCGCCGAACCGCCGACTGCCAGCGGGCGATTGGCCAGGCTCGGGTCGTCACGCATCTCGATGGCGGCGTAGAAGCAGTCGCAGTCGACGTGGATGATCTTTCTTTGGCGGGTAAGCGATTGATTATTCAATGGTTTCATTAGGGTCTGTTGCGTTTCGCGCACGGCCGCGACGGAGCCAGTTTTTGCGTGGGGCTAGGCGCGAGAGGCGAAGTTTGGTCGCCCAAATGAGCCGTCGAGTAACAACGTACCACGCAAAAACTGGCCCGTCCCTTCGGGT
>Ga0208788_1001475_pt1 | contig 11393 bp, 9 predicted proteins | sample Wag4_2014_7_11_3_FD_187363 | JGI IMG/M metagenome (GOLD analysis project Ga0208788, IMG submission 187363) | Fresh water mixed with fracking chemicals microbial communities from Ohio, USA - Utica-2 Time Series FC 2014_7_11 (SPAdes) (version 2) ... | reverse complement strand
AGCGCATGGTGCGACTTGCAAACTTTGCAACCTGATAATCGCGAGGGCCTTGGTATTTAACTGCCCGTGCAAAACGATTCAATCGAGTGAGTGACCACGCTGCATGCAAGTGCAACAGCAACATGGTGACGAGGCCACTGCGCAGAATCCACAGCACCGCATTTTTTGGCGCAAGCGGGTACAGCAACGATTTCAAAAACTCTGCGTATTTATCGAAGGCTTCCGCGCCCTGATACATCTTCAAGTTGCCGATCATGTGAAACAGAACAAAGCCCATCATGGCGATGCCACTAATTGCCATGACATATTTCTTGCCCACGGCTGTTGAGTACAGATCGAGTAGGAATGGACGTTTGCGACGGGTGCCAATGGCGGTTGCCGTTGCTGGCCCCCGCTTGGAACCCAATGTTGAAGAAGAAGTTGCCATAAGGATCGACCTCACGCTAGTTCTGCTACCCCACTGGCAGTGAACCCCAGCCCTGTGACATTGACCTATATATAGGGAAAACGTGACCATTTCACCCCGAGGGGCGCCAATTATCTACACTTTCCAAGACACATTCCACAGGGATCCCCGTTCGGGGCGTGCCCTATTAATCCATCGGAGAAATTACACGTGACGTCAATACTCGCATCAGAAGGCGGTTGGCAGACATTCACCCTTAAAGGTGGTGAATGGGCAATCCTGGGCCTTTCCGGCGCAGCAGCCATCCTTGCTCTCCTCGTTGGTTGGTTCCTGGTTATCCAGGTGCTCAAGCAAGAAGAGGGAACCGACAAGATGAAAGAAATCGCGCAAGCGATTCAAGTTGGAGCATGGGCTTATTTGAAGCGCCAGTTCCGCACCATCGGCATGATTCTTATTCCCGTAGGTGCAGTGGTGTTCTTCACATCAGTTGCAATTAGCAAGCCTGAAGTTGATGGCGGCGGTGAAGCGCTTAGCCAAATTCAGTCAGGTATGTACCGCACCATCGCATTCGTGCTCGGTTGCGTTGCATCAGGACTTACCGGTTATATCGGTATGACACTTGCAACCCGCGGCAACGTACGTACCGCAGCAGCAGCTCGTCGTGGATCGATGAAAGATGCGTTGCAGGTTGCGTTCCGCACCGGTGGTGTTGCAGGAATGTTCACCGTTGGTCTTGGTTTGCTTGGTGCAACCGTGATCATTGCAGTGTTTCAAAACACTTCCTCGGCCATGCTCGTTGGCTTCGGCTTTGGTGGTTCATTGCTCGCATTGTTCCTCCGCGTTGGCGGCGGAATTTTCACCAAGGCAGCCGACGTAGGCGCCGACTTGGTGGGCAAAGTTGAAGCAGGAATTCCAGAAGACGACCCACGTAACCCAGCAACAATTGCTGACAACGTAGGTGACAACGTAGGTGACTGCGCAGGAATGGCAGCCGACTTGTTCGAAAGCTACGAAGTAACACTCGTTGCTTCGATCATTCTCGGTGTTGCTGCGTTCAACTCAGTTGGACTTAACCCAGCACTTGGCTTGGTGTTCCCACTTGCCGCACGTGCAATTGGTGTTATCGCATCCATCGCCGGCGTGTTCGCCGTGCGTGCAAAAGATGGCGAAACCAACGCATTGAAGCCAATTAACCGAGGCTTCTTGGTTGCAGGTCTGCTTACTGTAATCGGTACCTTCTGGTTGGCCTTCCAATACGTTGGCAACCCAGACAAGGGCACTGCAGTCTTTGGTGAAGAAGAAGTAATGATGTCATGGATCGGTCTTCGTTTGTTCGGAGCCGTTGTTGTAGGACTCGTGCTTGCACAAGTACTTAGCCGCTTAACCGAATACTTCACCGGTACCGAATACGGCCCAGTGAAAGAAATCGCTGAAAGCACTGAAACTGGCCCTGCAACTGTGGTTCTTTCAGGAACTGCATCAGGACTTGAGTCATCGGTATACGCAATTCTCTGCATCGCAGTTGCACTTGGTGCAACGTTGTGGATGGGTGGCGGAGACATTCAGTTCTCGTTGTACCTCGTTGCATTGTGCGGCATGGGAATGCTCGCAACAACAGGTGTCATCGTTTCTGAAGACACATTCGGCCCAGTTTCGGACAACGCAGCAGGTATTGCTGAAATGGCAGGCGAATTGCACGGCGAAACCGGCAAGATCTTGGTCAGCCTTGACGCAGTAGGTAACACCACGAAGGCTGTTACGAAGGGCTTCGCAATTGGTTCTGCAGTAATTGCAGCAGTTGCATTGTTTGCTTCGTACATCGAAACCATTGCTGGTGAACTCGGCTTGAAAGATGCCGCTGGCGCACCACTTGAAGGTTCAGCAATCTTCAAAGCTGCAGAAACACAAATCAACGTTTCCGATGTGAAGACCTTCATTGGTCTGCTTATCGGTGGTTCCGTTGCCATGATGTTCTCTGCGCTTGCAATTCGTGCAGTAGGACGCACCGCTGGTGTTGTTGTACAAGAAGTACGCAGTCAGTTCAAAGATGGCGGCATTATGGCCGGCACCAAGCAGCCTGACTACGGCCCAGTTATCGACATCTGCACCGCAGCATCGCTTCGCGAACTCACCACCCCAGCGCTCTTGGCAGTACTGACGCCGGTAGTTGTTGGTTTCGGTATTGGTTACGCAGCACTTGGTGCGTTCCTTGCAGGCGTCATCCTCACCGGCCAGCTCATGGCTAACTACTTGAGCAACGCTGGTGGCGCATGGGACAACGCCAAGAAGTACATCGAAGACGGCCACCATGGTGGCAAGGGTTCCGATGCACACAAGGCAGCCGTTATTGGCGACACTGTCGGTGACCCATTTAAGGACACCGCTGGCCCAGCACTCAACCCACTCATCAAGGTGATGAACTTGGTTGCATTGTTGATTCTTCCAGCAATTATCAAGTACCAAGACAACGACGGTGTGCGCTTTGCAATTGCGGGCATCTCACTTGCGATCTTGGTTGCAGCAATCTCGTTCTCGCGTCGTCAGACCGAGAGCATGGTCGCAGCGTAAGTAACTAGGCGTTCCAAATCGGCGCTGAGATGTCGTCACTTCGATATCTCAGCGCCGAATGGATCTCGGCCATGTCGGCCAGTGTGAGCGCAGACTCCACACTTTCGACACTTGCTTCACAGCACACCGTTGGACTCACTCAAGTAGTCACGGGAACTCCATTTGGAGATGTCACTTACCACTTGCAAGTTCGCAATGGTTCCGTTTCCTTTACATCTGGCGTAGCTCCAGCAGAAGATGTTCGCTTTACCGAGTCATACGAAACCGCAGTGGGAATTGCCACCGAACAAATCAATGCCCAGGAAGCTTTCATCAAAGGTTTGATCGTGTTTACCGGCGATCATCAAAAATTGATTGATGCTAGCGATGTGTTCGCAGCACTCAATCCAATTTTCGACGCTGTGCGTGCATCAACTGAATTTATTTAAAGAACGGGTTCTCACCAGTTGAGTGGTCGGTGAGGTCGCGAACCTTGGTGATCGTTGGCACCTTTGCCGACACCATTGACTGCACACCTTCAAGCATGGTTTGACGGCTCATTGAGCAACCATGGCATCCACCACCCATGGTGAAGTACGCGGTTCCTTCGGTGTCGTGACCAGCAAACGTGACGAATCCACCGTGCGCTGCAAGCATCGGGTTCACCTCTGCTGTAACAATGGTTTCAATTTCTGCCGACATTTCATCGTCGCGAACTAAGCCTTCAATCTGCGGAGCCTTTGGCTTGTTCGGGTTACGAATGAGCAAACCTTGCGTTTCTGAGTGATCGATTGTTGCACCTTGAAACGCATCAATATCTTTTGCAGGAACGATGATCTTCAAGCCATCAATTGTTCGTACTTCATCGCTGAATGCGGCCTTGGTGAAAAAATCAAACGACAAGTCGTAGCGGAAATCTTCGCCCGGTTCAGACAAAATTTCGAGGCGTAATCCAAGTTGCGCACCTTCTGCCTCTGCATCACGAAGCTCGAGCAATTTCACATGCGCTTCTGGCGTGATTGAAACGATCGTGTCTGTCTTATCGATTTCTGAGGTAGTGCTAGCGAAAGGACTCACGAGAAAAAGGATACCGTCATGGGGGTTAGGAGCGCCTAACTGTGGCATTCTTAACAGGTGAAGCACGATGGCACGACCGCGATCGTCGTATTGGGCGGTACCCCACCGACACGAGCGATCAGGCAACATATCCCTGCACACCAGTTGGTCATTGCAGCCGACTCCGGTTTGCACGGTGCAATTGATCTTGGATTGCGAGTGAACGTAGTTATTGGCGACATGGACTCTGTTGACAAAGCCGTGCTTGCAGCTGTTGAGGCAAATGGCACCACAGTCACCCAATTGCCGCGCGATAAAGATTCCACCGACGCCGAACTTGCGCTGTTGAAAGCAGTGGAGATGGGTGCAAACAAGATCGTGTTGATTACCAAAGGTGGTGGTCGCCTTGACCACGAGCTTGGCGTGTTTGCAGTACTACAAAACCCAAGCCTGCGCCACTGCGCCATTCAAGCAATGTGGGATAACTCCATGTTGCACCTCATTCATGGCCCATCTTCGGTCACGATCACGGGCAAACACGGTTCAAATGTTGGTCTTATTGCCGCTGGTGGTGCAGCTTCGGGAATTACGACGACTGGCTTGAAATGGGCACTCACCAACGAAACACTCGCTCCACATTCATCGCGAGGAATAAGCAACCAACTTGTTGAAGAAACTGCAGTAATTTCATTGCAGGAAGGTTCACTGTTTGTCGTTCAGTCAAGTGTCCTCAGTAACTGAAAGTAGTACCCCCATGAAAAGAATTTCTGCAATCGCACTCAGCGTGCTGCTGTTCGCCGCCTGCTCAGGCTCATCGGATAGCGGGTCACCGCAGACCGAAGGACCAGTCACACTGACTTTGCTGGCACATGATTCGTTCACTCCTAGCGACGGAATCTTTAATGCGTTCACCGCAGAAACTGGAATCACCGTAAATGTTGTTCGCAGTGGAGATGCTGGCGAACTCGTTTCTAAGGCCGCACTTACTGCCGGCAACCCCGAAGGAGACGTGTTGTGGGGAGTAGACAACACACTGCTATCTCGCGCACTCGATGCCGACATGTTTGAGTCGTATGAGACCCCAAATCTTGCGTTCATGAACGAATCGGTCTTGCGAAATATTCCAGGTCATGAGGTCACCCCGGTTGACACGGGAGACGTGTGCATCAACTACGACATCGCGTGGTTTACAGACAACAACATCGCGCCACCTATGACACTCGATGCCCTCATCAGCAGTACCTATGCAAATTTGCTTGTCGTACCAAGTGCAATCACTTCTTCACCAGGCCTTGCATTCTTCCTTGCCACAGTTGCAGAGTTTGGTGAAGACGGTTGGCAGGACTACTGGAAATCACTACGTGAAAATGGTGTGTTGGTTGTCGACGGTTGGACGCAGGCGTACAGCACCGAGTTTTCTGGTTCTACCGGAAAAGGCGAGCGCCCGATAGTGGTCAGTTACAGCAGCAGCCCCGCGGCTGAAGTGCTATTTGCAGACCCTCCAACCGATGTTGCCCCAACCGGGGTTGCACCACTCACCTGTTTCGAGCAAATTGAATACGCAGGAATACTTCGCGGAACCAAACACAAAACTGAAGCACAGTTGCTTATTGACTACCTCACTGGCACAACATTTCAAAGCGATCTTCCTCTAACACAGTTTGTGTTTCCAGTACATGCAGATGCAACTATTCCGGAATCGTTCACCCGATATATCTCGCGCCCAGAACGTGCTCTCACCATTGAATACAACGTGATTGCAGAGAACCGCACCGCGTGGCTTGACGAGTGGTCAACCATCGTTTTCAAATAAGTCGTCTTCATGATTCCATCGCCGTACCCCAAGAGCACTCGGTGGTTAGTCATTGCTCCCGCCCTGTTTTTGTTGGTGTTCTTAGCAATCCCAACTGCAGTAGTCATTCAACGTGGCATGAGCGTTGATGCATTCGCAAGCATCATTTCAAATGATGGTTTTAGAAAAGTCGCATGGTTTACCCTGTGGCAAACCACACTCAGCACTGCTCTCACTGTTGCATGTGCTCTGCCCGTCACATTCATACTCGCGAGATTTTCATTTATTGGAAAGCGTCTACTGCTGGCACTCATCACGGCACCATTCCTCCTTCCCACTGTTGTCGTTGGTTCTGCATTGTTTGCACTACTCCCCGACCGCATGCACTACACCGCGTTCGCCATCATTGCCGCTCATATCTTTTTCAACATGGCGGTAGTCGTTCGTTTAGTAATGCCACGATGGTCGCAAATTGACCCAGAACTCATTCATGCTGCACACACGCTTGGTGCTTCTGCTGTGCGCACGTTTCGCACCATTACGTTTCCACTCATTCGACCAGCACTTGGTTTTGCCAGCACAGCAGTGGCACTGTTTTGTTTTACATCATTCGGTGCAGTTCGAATACTGGGTGGACCTGCATACTCAACACTTGAGACCGAAATCTATGTGCGATCGGTTCAGCTTGGTGACTTAAACGGGGCTGTTGCCATTGGCATCATCCAAGCAATATTTCTGATTGGCATGCTGTATGCCTTGACAACGTTTGGTCGTCAACACACGTCGCCGCTCACCGTCAACATTCAGACTCCGAAACCGACCGGATCTGCACAGAAGATTGCTGTTGCCAGTACTGCTATAACGACCGGATTCCTCGCATTACTGCCGTTGATTGCAGTCGCTTGGAAATCGACCTCTGGCTGGTCGCAGGTTTTGTCGAAAGACACCATGAGTTCGTTGGCGGTAAGCGCAAGGTTTGCGATTACCGCATCAATCATTGCCACCACGCTGGGAACCATGATTGCTCTTGCAATTGCTTACACATCCACATCATCTCGATTTTTGGAAACCATTACTTCTCTTCCGCTCATGATCTCTGCGGTCACGGTTGGTCTTGGAATTCTGATCACCTTCGATCAGAGCCCGTTTGAATTTCGCTCAACCTGGTGGATCACTCCAGTTGCACACTCACTTATCGCTATTCCGTTAGTTGTTCGCACGGTGTTGCCCGTTGCACATGCAATTCCTCAAGACTTGCGCGATGCAGCGGCAACGCTTGGCTCAGGGGAAAAAGAGCAGTGGATGCGAATCGATTTGCCGCTGTTGCGTCGTTGCCTGGCTACTGCATGTGCGCTTTCGGCTGCAGTTTCTCTTGGCGAATTTGGTGCCACCAGCTTTCTTACCCGACAAACCTATGAAACACTCCCCGTGTCTATCGCTCGACTGCTTTCTCGCCCTGGCGATACCCAGCACGCCAAAGCATTCGCACTCTCAACGCTGTTTTTCGTGTTTAGCATTGGTGCTGTATACCTCGCCGAAACAGTGCGCGCCACACGAACGAAGACTGATTAATGCTCAAGATTCAAGACCTCACCATTCACTATGCAAACGAAGTGATTCTTGATGGTGTGTGCCTCGAAGTTGGCACCGGAGAAGTGGTGTCGCTCGTTGGCCCTAGCGGCGAAGGAAAGACCACCCTGCTACGCGTGATTGCCGGAATTGAGCGAGCCGAATCGGGCACGGTAAGTGTTGATGGAAAAGATGTCACGCACTTACCAACCCACAAACGCGGCATTGGTTTGGTGTTTCAAGACAACCAACTCTTCCCGCACCTCTCCGTTGGCCAAAACATTACCTACGCGTTTCGCGGCATGAGCAAGCACGAGCAACTTCTACGCGTGAACGAGTTGCTTGCACTCGTTGGTCTAGAAGGCTTGGCCGATCGCGATGTGACCGTTATTTCTGGTGGCGAAGCAAAACGTGTTGCCGTTGCTCGTTCATTGGCAGCAAATCCGAAGGTGCTGCTTCTTGACGAACCACTGAGCGGGCTTGATGGTGAATTACACGATCGCTTATTGCGCGATCTTTCCACTTTGCTTGCTCAGCGCAACACCACGGTTGTCCACGTGACCCACGATCGCAATGAGGCCACCCAGTTTGCCGATCGCATCGTTGATATTCGTTCGTTACATCGCCCAAGCAGAGTGGCCCATGTAACCACCGAAGAGTTATTGCCTTTGCGCATGGCAGTACTTCGTGATGGCACTCCTTCGCAAGATCCCACGTACAAACAAGACGATTTTCCAGGGTGCGTTCATCTTGGAATCTATGAAGGAGAAGAACTTATTGCGTGTTCTTCCTGGATCCCCCAGGCATGGCCATTAGATGAAACACTTCCCGCAATTCAATTAAAGGGAATGGCTGTTACCAAGCGCATGCAAGGAAGCGGAATTGGCGCAGAGTTGCTCAACGCTGGTGTTCGCCATTGCAAAGAAGAAGGTGCGCATTACATCTGGGCTCGAGCTCGCGACAGCGCACTCAATTTCTACGCACGCAATGGATTCGACGTTTTCGGCGAACAGTTTGTTGACGAAGCAACAGGCATGAGCCACCACTTAGTGATGAAAGTAGTTACTCGCCAATCTTGACATCTGTCGTAAACAGCACGGTGCGCGAAGGGTCTGGTTTCACGAGAAATTCAATGTGCCACAGGCCAGAAAACGGAAAGTTCACTACTGCCGTGTAGTGATTGGGGCTCGTACGCACCAGATCTACTGGACCAGTTGGAATGCTCTTGCTTGGCAATGACATTCGCGCAGAAACCGCAGTCATTTGAGCGAACGAGCCCACCGTTGAACGAATAGCGACATGAATTTCTGCTGACCCCACCCGAGCCGGGGTAACCGTAATGTCGGCAATGAGGTCCGACTGTTCTAGCGAAAACTCGACTGGTGTATTCGATGCTTGTTCGCGAGGTGGCAGCGCCACAATCAACGCAGCAATTCCCACCACAATCAGCGCTACCAACGCTTCAACCACAACCGACTGGTGCAGCTTGGCTGGACCACTCTTGCGCAATGTAGATCGTGAGAGCGCCCCAATTTCAACGAGAACAAGCACAAGAAGTACTTTCACCAGCAACTTTTGCCCGTATTCCAGAACGAAAAAATTTCGCAGTCCATCCATCAATAACAGCGTTTGCGCGATGCCGGTAACTGCAATAACTGCAACTGAATATCCGGCTGTTCGAGAAAACCAGAGCATGGACTGCGTGGACCTCAACCAAAATTTGCGATCAATGGTGATGAGAAATAGTGCACCAATCCATAACGACACGGCGAGTAAGTGAACTACGTCAAGCGTGAAACTGAAAGCAACTGGAGACTCCCCGCTTGGATGACCAACTGCGGAAAACGTGGCGGCAATTGCAACTGATGCGCCTACGGCACACACTTTCCAGATTCGCTTATTGCGGTTTTCAAATGTGAATAACAGCAACGAGAAGCCCAAGAGCAACGAAATTCTGAGCAACGTTGCTTGACCAAACAACGTGGACATGGTGTCACCAAGCAACGAAAGATCAGTAACGCTGTAGACCTTCACCCCAGATGCATGAGGGCCATACGCGAACAATGCTTGGATGCTTGCAACAATCGCTAGAGTCCACGCTCCCCACAGACTCATTCGCGTGCGAATTGAAGGCGACTTTTGTGCACCAAACATCACCAGTGCAACTCCACCAAGAAGCGTCATCACGCCAGCAAACATCACAAATCGAATGAAGTTGAAAAGATTATTGAGTCCGTGTCGCGTTGAAACGCTTCCATTCAGAAGAGCGGTGACATCTGATGAACTCGTTCCAATTGAAAACGCAAATGAGCCTTGAACTGGGTGAGAGTCAGCCGAAGCAACACGCCACACCACCACCCACGTTCCATCACCAAGTTCGTCAATGTTTGCTCGAACTGTGGTGTGGTCGTCGGCATCGCGAATTGGCTTCGCTTCAAATACTTCGTTGCCTTCTTGATCCAGAATTTTGATTCGAGCAAACACCACTCCAACAGGCTCATCAAAATACAGCACCACTTCGGTGGGTGAAGTAGCCAACCACGAGCTTGGCTTTGGCTCGCTTTCCTCAAGTCCGGCATGGGCACTGGCTGATCCTGCAGGAATGAAAACAGAGAAACAGATTGCAAACAGCGCAATAAGCCATGTACTTTTTGCGCGCCAGTTCACACCGAAATACTAGTAACTAGGCACCTTTGGCAGACCTTCAACTTCGATTCGTCCTAAGAACCATGCAAGACGTTCATTGGGCGGAAGCTGCAACGCGATTTTTGGCACAGGTGTAAGTCCCATTGGTTTGCTTGCACGCCACATCATGACTTGGCGATCGAGTTCGTAGCGAACATAGGTGGAATTCCAATGTGCAAAAGTAAATGCAAGAGCTAGATCAGCGTGATGCACTTCAACTTCTCGCCAGCGTAAAAACACAATGTCACTCATAGCAATGGATGCACCAGCGCTATTCACTCCGTGTCCTTGCCAACCTTCGCTATTTGTTGCAGCCCATTGACCCTCGAGCGCATAGATGCTTTTGCGCACGGCATTTACCAGCGACTCCGCAGAATCATGAGCGTGCGACTCAATCCCCTCTTTGCGGGCCTTTGCTCCGCCAACATATTGCTCACCAACTTCTCCACGAGCCGCACATTGCAAAACATGCACATGGCTCTCTGCGTTGCGAGCTAAATGTGACAGCACATGGCCACGCGTCCAACCTGGTAGCGCCGATGGTTCGCGGCATTGATCATCGGTCAGCGAGTCCAGCGACTGCAGCAACCGTTGGTGCGACTCTGCGCAGCCAGCAACATGAATATTGAGCGTGCGACCAAAATCGTCCATCACCGACAAAGGTAGCGGTTTACTTAGCGAGTACTGATGCGCTGCGGAATAACGACAACCGTGCCGTCGTCTTCATGATGCACGCGCGCAGAAACACCATAGAACTCGGAAAGGATGTTTGGCTGCAGTACTTCTTTCGCCGAACCCTCTGCCACTCGAGCACCTTGATGCATCAACACCAATCGGTCGGCATACATGCCAGCAAGCGTGAGGTCGTGCATGGCGGAAACGACAGTGAGCCCTTGTTCGCGGCGCAGTTTGTCCACCAGCTCGAGCGCCTGCTGCTGATGCCCAATATCAAGCGCACTCGTTGGTTCATCCAACAACAGCACCGGAGCCTCTTGCGCCAGTGCGCGAGCAATCACCAAGCGCTGTACCTCACCGCCCGACAGCGTGCCTAATGAGCGTCGTGCAAACGTCGCCAAATCAAGGCGATCGAGCACATCACCAACCACTTCTTTATCGTGCTTTGACTCCCACGAGAAGTGGCCAACATACGGGTTGCGACCAAGCAACACATAATCAAACACGTTCATGTCAAGTGGTATCAGTGGCGATTGAGGAACATATGCAATGTGTTGTGCGCGCCAACGCGCAGACGTAGCAGGGATCTCGGTTTGATCAATAGCGATAGACCCTGTGTACGAAACGAGCCCTGCAGCCGCGCGCAGAACCGAAGACTTGCCG
>Ga0208788_1001473_pt1 | contig 11398 bp, 5 predicted proteins | sample Wag4_2014_7_11_3_FD_187363 | JGI IMG/M metagenome (GOLD analysis project Ga0208788, IMG submission 187363) | Fresh water mixed with fracking chemicals microbial communities from Ohio, USA - Utica-2 Time Series FC 2014_7_11 (SPAdes) (version 2) ... | reverse complement strand
ATTTATAAGAAAGGTATATGTATGGCAATTCGCAAAAAAGCGACAAAAATAGATCTTGCAAATAAGTATCGATATTTAATACGAGACACATCGCCATTTTCTGATGAGTTGTTTGGTATTGTGCATTTTCCTACAAGATTTACCGCCGGTAAAAATTTGTTTAAACTACGAATTGATAGCACAAATTTTGTCGAAAACAGTCAGATACATATAGAAATATTAGACTCAAATGGTGACCCAGTTTATTGGGAACCTTTATACTACGTTGAAAAAGATGGTACTCGAGTAATTGCTGTTTACATATATCCAGAAACTGCTCCTGGCTTAGCAACTGTTCATGTAGCTGGCCGTGTATTGCAAAGTGCACAAGATAGGATATCATATAATCGCGATTTCAATTCACCGCAGCATCCAGATATACCAAATGCCATATGGAGTCGTAGAATTCCTATAGCACCTTTTGCATCTAATGATTCGGAAATCATTTATACAACACAACCTAGTCTAACAATAAAAGAAACTGTACAAGCATATTTACAACCGAATGACGTTTTCAATGTGTTTACACAGGTAACATCATCAAACGCGACATTGACAATAACACCAGAGCCTGGTTCATTAAATACTAGTAATGTGATAGCACCACCAGCAACAGAAGGTGCATTATCTAAAAACTCGCCAAATTTTGGTACACAGTTTTTTGATGTTTCAAAAATTCAGTCATCATTACAAAATACTACAAATACTGAAATGACCTCACCGGTGTTAACGACATTAACCGGATTTTCAAAATTAACAACAAATAATTTTATACTGACGAAGAATATGGAAGGAGGTACGCTTACAGTTAATAATCCAACAGTAACTGTACCAGGATTTACCGGCTTAAATAGTAACGGTAAAGTTATTCCAAGTTCACAAACAGCGTTGGAATGGTCATCAAATACAAGTAACATACCTACATCACAGCAATTGTCAGGTTCATATAGATTTGCAATATCACATGTATTCAATTCATCATCAGCCCGAGTAGCGTTAATTGGTGGATTTAAAAATACATCTGATAATACAAATGGCCCGTTTTCAATTATTGTTGGTACCGGTACTCCATCGACAAAAGTTGTTGGTAATGTTGCGCAGTATACATTGAAGACATCAGCTATAATACGTACCATTGAAACAGCCACATCATTTACAGCTAGTTTTGTCAAACCAACTGAAGTCGTTGTGACACAAAATTCATCTTCTTTTGCAGATATCATTGTTGCAAATACAGAACCTGCGACCGGTGATGTATATCGAATTAAGACATTATATAAACCTAGTGGATTTTTTGGTGATTTCATTGACCTAGGTGACACCATATTGGAACAACAAAATATCTTGATTGATACAGGTTCGTTAGAAACTAACGTAGCTGTCGGTTCATCATACGAACAGTTTGGGACATTCGAAGATCTGTCCGAAATTAACACATATTGGTCTGCTAGTCAAGTCGGAACAACATTATCTGCCAGTGCGCTTACATTAGGTTATAATCAAGGCACCCTAATGGGCGGTGCAGAGTTGATCACCAATTGGTCTGGTTTTAATCAGTATGTGGCATCACCAGGTAATGCAACCATATTTCAGATACAACCTACATACCGACCTACAGTATACGCTGGCAGTACATACATTGTAAAATTTCAATGTGCATTACCTCATGACATTGAGTTATATGGTACAGAAGAAGGGTATATAGATTCAATGCGGTTGGATGTGTATGTATCTGGATCGCGTGTGAGTGTTGATGCCGCGCAGACTGATGCACGACTTAGTGGTGATTTTAATACTGATATAAGTATTGAACGCACATTGAACGCACCATTCAATGACGGAGGGCCACTTGGAATTCGAATAGGTACTATCAGAGCAAATAATACTCCTAAACAAACTGGTGCAATAAAATTTGAATTTAAAGCGTTACAAACTGGTCCGATTGATCTTAAGTTCGTAACAAGAGCGGGATCGTGGATTGTAGGTGCAATTGAAGTTATTGCAGATAAACAGACTGGATTCACACCAAACTACGTAAGGATTTTTAAACGCATTCCAACAGAGCATCTTAAAACACCTTTGACATTCAAATTCCAATATTACGATTTTCGTAGTAATAAAGCAGATCTGGAAACAATTACATACGGTGCGGTATTTAACGGTGGTAATGTTTACATAGACGGGAATAACAATTTAATGACCGGATCTACATATATCGGTAACACTGTAGGTTCTGGCATTGAAATGGCTGGAGTAAGTTCTGGTTATTTACGATCTGTTGGATATGCTGGATTTACATCTGCATCACAAGGTAAAGGACCCGGTGGATTCCTAATGTGGTCTGGTTCTGACAATTTAACAGTAGGAGTCGATACATATTTAGGAGTTGGTTTAGAATTAATTGCCTCATCGGCTAGTTATTTCCGATATCGTACAAATCCGTCAGAGATCATTGTACAAACAGATAAATTTTTCTTTGGTTCACAAAATCAATATATAAGTGGTGCCAATGGTAACATTGAAATATCATCATCTAATTTTCATTTAGATGCCAACGGTAACGTTGTAATGCAAGGTACTATCACGGCAACAGCTGGTAACATTGGTGGATTCATAATCAATTCATCATCGCTTGCATCATCTAATGGTAACATGTTTATTAGTGGTTCGCCATTGATAGGAGGTACGGACAATCCTCAATACATGTTTATTTCGTCATCGCGATTTAATGTGAAACAGAATGGCGATATTTCTGGTTCTCAAGTATTATTCACCGGCGGTAAAGTTGGTGGATTCCTGATCACATCGCAAGTCATTTCTGGTTCAAACATTGTTATTGATTCTGCAGGTACCATACGTACTGCAAATTATATTCCGGATTTTCAAGGATGGGCTATTACAGCTAACAATAACGGTTTTGCTGAATTTGAAAATGCAAAAATTCGTGGTACATTGTCAACAGCTGTATTCGAAAAAGAAACAGTTAATGCAGTTGGAGGTCAATTATATGTGGCAAATTCAACAACATTAACATCATCTGCCGCTTTTCCGGATGGCACATATCCACCGTCTGCGACAACAATGTCCGTTGAAAATGCATCCGGATTTGTTGCCAACGAAATTTTATCTTTAAAGAAAGTATCACCAACTGGATTCTCAACTGAATATATACGTGTGATGTCCGCATCTCGTAATAACCCATCAAGTGATACAGATCTCAGTGGTCAGTTATTTGTGGAACGCGCATATGGGTTTGGTTTGTCCGGTGATTCTGCATCATTAGGTAACTCGCCTGGAACAGCTCAAGCCTATTCTGGTTCACAAGTGCTGGTGAGTACAGGTGTATCTGGTTCTGGATATATTCGTATCAATGCAAATCCATCTGACCCAGCAACGCCATATATTGATATTGTTGAACGTACGGGATCGGGTGTTTATGATGTGGATCTGAAAGCGCGATTAGGAGATTTATCTGGATTGGCTGGTACGCCGATGGTGTTAGGACGCACATCACCAGGATTTGGTTTGGCAACTGATAATGTGTATTTGCAAGGTGGTATCAATGCGCAGTTTGGTAACATTGGCGGATTCAATATCGAAGCTAATGCAATTACTGGTTCTGGGTTTTATTTGTCCGGTGCTGCTACTTCATCGCAATTTTTCTTATCATCATCAAATTTCAATGTGAAAGCAAATGGTGATGTGACTGCATCAAATGCATTGTTCACCGGTATTGCATTGGCAGATGTAATACGTGATAAAACAATTACAATAACAGCTGCAAACTCTGGATCATATTTGGCAAATTTTAATGCAGCTGATGGAGCAGCGACGCCATCATACCGAGTTGTCATGAACGGCACATTAGGCGGTGAAATTACTCGTCGAGTTCGAATTAATTGTAATTTGCTTCGACCTATCGGCGATTTCACATTGCCAGGTATAGGAGCAGGCGAACGATTAGATTTTATATTAGAAACTCAAGTAGCAACGACAAAGTTATTAGATGTTTTTATACCTGAGAGAGAAGGACTTATTCCGGCAACATATGACCAAATAACATTACCAATTGGAGCGTCAATTGTATTAACCACCGGTGGAGGCTCTGGTACCGCATTATACACGATTGCAGGAACACATCATCCATTTGATCACGTTTTTCAACGTAACATAACTGTAGGAGATTGGGATCCGGATGGAGGTCGAATACTATTACAAGCCTCTGCATCTGCCCCAGCCAATCCTGGCCTAAAAAATCCTTCATTGTTACTCGATGAAGCCACGGTATTTAATAATTTAAGAATATCACCGGCTACCGTAACATCGACTACGGCTACATCTATTGGTCTACGTACGATGGGTAATTGGGATCATATGTACAGCATACTAACAGGAGTGGCTAACGATGCAAATCAACCTAGTATTGCATTATCAAGTTCACTCGATCAAAATGATAGACGAATTTTATTGAATGGTGCTACACAATTAGCAACTCGCATTGTCACTGCTACTGGCGGTTCACCTGATATAACATTGAGCATATCAGATTCGGTAATCGTATGCAACCATTCTTCTGGGACATGTACAATTAGCGTTACAAACCCGACAGATTCAGATACTGGACGTATCATACGAATTATCAATCGCCAAGGAGGTACTGTAACATTGACAGGTGCTATTTATATAGCAGGTTCAGCAATACCAGATACTAGTCGTACAACATCAACTCGATATGCTACAATAGAATTATTTGCTCCTGGCAGTACAACTGTTGCTGGATGGATAGTTTTAAATGAGACAGGTACTTGGTCATAGTAAATATTTATTAAAAAAGCTTTGGTAATGTGAAAAGTTTTTCTTACCTTTATATAAAGAGATTATTATGAGTTTAAGTGAATGGATGGTGCGTAGCATATTATCAGAATCTGATATTAAAAATATCATTGTGATATATCCAGGTCGATTTCAACCCATGGGTCGACATCATGCCGCGGTCTATAAAAAATTGGCATCTCAATTTGGAAAATCAAATACATATATTGCAACGTCAGATGTAGTTAATCCACCCAAATCGCCATTGAACTTTCGAGAAAAAGCTCAGGTAATGAAAGCACATGGCATTACCAATGTAGTTCAAGTTAAGAATCCATATCAATCATTAGAGATTGTGAGTAAATATGATCCTGCAACTACAGCTGTACTATTTGCAGTTGGTAAAAAAGATATGGCTGAAGATCCGCGGTTCCGTGTAGGACCAAAGAAAAATGGTGAACCGTCATACTTTCAATATTATGATGAACATAAAGGTGATCTTCAGCCGTATGATAAACATGGTTATCTGATTGTTGCGCCCCATGTTGATATTCAAATTCCAGGATTTGGTGAAATGTCTGGTACAACGTTACGTCAAGTGTTAGCATCGGCTGATACTAAAACATTTAAAGATGTGATGGGATTTTATGATCCAAAAATACATGACATGCTTAAAAAAAAGTTTGAATCTTTAAAGTCTGAGTCGGTTAATCAAGCTACTAAAAATAATTTGCCTGTTGCATTCAGTAAGAAATGGTGGTCTACAATCATCGTAGAAGGCCGTTACGACACATTAGTTAATGCGTTATCTCGTGAGATTGTTGACCAAATGAAATCTGGTAAAGGAACGCGTAATTATCAAACATATTTCGAAATTATTCGCAGCAAAGATCGTAAAGCTCAAGTCGACCTTATCATTAAGTTTAAACCAATGCGCGGATTATCTGATTATGCATATGAAACAAAAGGCTGGACTGATGGTTATGAAATGGAAATTACAATTGTATATAATCCTGCATTATTTCCTCATTCATACAGTACAATGATTGCAGAACTTAAAGAAACATTGCGTCATGAAATTGAACATGTCTCGCAGGAAAATTTTCAAGACATGAGAACTTTTGAAAAGAAAGGCAGACCATTTTATCGATATCTTTTGTATCCTCATGAGATCGCCGCTTTTACTCAAGGTTTATATAAACGTGCAAAAGTAAAACGTGTTCCGATAGATGTTGCAATGGATGAATGGTTCATCGAAAACATACGTAACTTTTCCAGGTCTCAAAAATACAATCATTGGCAAATGGTAAAATCTGCATGGTTAGATTATGCACATAAACATTTACCATCAGCCCAATACAGTAACCAAATGCATGAAGGTGTGAAAGATTGGTTGAACGGTTTGATGAAGAAAGGTGGTGAATTAAAACAAAAAGTGATAGATGGCGCCAAACGTGAAAGTGCTGAAACAAAAAAGGCAATTGAACTCGTAGGAAAAATGTTGAAAGGCCAGACTATAACAGATAAAGAAAAAATATTTCTTAAAGCGCAGTCTAAAGATCTTGTCAAAATTTTACCGTTAATTGCAATTCAAGGAATACCTGTACCAATACCGATAACACCTTTACTGATAATGTTAGGTAACAAATTTGGATTTTCCATTTTACCAGACTCGCATAAAAAAATGCCATTATCAGCATTAGAATCCGTAAATAAAAACACAACCGATATGATTAAATTGAAACCGCTTATTGTTAAAGAAGCAAAAGCTAACACGCATTTAACGCATTTAGAAGAATTGATTTTAACTCAAGGCCGTGACGGTTATGATTTAGCTCGTTCATTTTTACTTGAACTGATAAAAAATCTCAAAGGCTCATCGAATGCAAAAGTTAACACCACTATTAAATGGGATGGCGCCCCGGCAATTTTTTCCGGTGTAGATCCTGATTCCGGTCGTTTCTTTGTAGGTACAAAGTCTGTATTTAATAAAGAACCTAAACTTAACTTTACAAATGAAGATATTGAACGTAATCATGGCGATGCTCCTGGATTAGTTGACAAACTAAAACGCGCTTTAAAGTATTTACCTACATTGGGTTATAAAAATATACTGCAAGGCGATTTCATGTTCGATGATTCCACAATGAAAACTCAATCAATTAACGGAGTTAAACATTATACATTTAAACCAAATACAATTACATATGCTGTTGAAGCTGACTCTGACCTAGGTCGTCAAATTTCTAAAGCAAAATTTGGTATTGTTTTTCATACAGGTTACAAAAATTTACAGTCAGGAGCTGAATTTGGAGCCAACGTATCAAATCTAAAACAATCATCCGATGTTTGGTTTGATGATGCATTTTTTAAAGATACTACTGGTACAGTTTTACTAACAGATGCCGAAGCAAAACGAGTAACAGCCTTAATCAAAGAAGCAGATAATATTAAAGTTGATTACAGATCAATTCCATCAGAATTATTGAACACGTATATTAACAGTGAAATACGAATCGGCCAATTCATTGACTCACCAGACAAATCATATGAAGCGTTTTTAAAATGGACTCAATTGCGAAATGATAAAGCGATTGATAAATTGAAATCATTGGCCGGAAAAGAAAAAGCATTGGCTACGGCAAAAGAGCAAATGAAATCAATCACAGATAATAAACAGAACATTGTTAATGCATTTAAAGTATCAAAACTGTTATCAGAAGCAAAAATGATATTTGTGCAGAAATATAATAATGCTGTTTATCGTACCAAACATTTTGTTGATGATGGTCAAGGAGGTTTACGTGTTTCAAACCCAGAAGGATATGTCGCTGTAGATCATATTGGCAACGGAGTTAAATTGGTCGACCGTTTAGAATTCTCAAGAGCAAACTTTGCAATGGATAAAGGCTTTACTAAATAACCGATACTATATTTATATAAAATAAAGTAGGAACAAAATGAAAGAACAAGAATTGCGCCATGTTATCCGCGATCATATTAAACGTTTAATGGAAGCCGGTCCATCGTTAGGCGCTGGCGGTTCTGATATAGAGCGCGGATTATCAAAAATTGAAAAGCGCGCGTCTAGTTTAACGCCGCGGCAAAGAGTAGCAGCGGTGTTACCAGTATTACAAAAATTTGGAATACAGTCAAGTGATTTATCATTGATAAAAATTGAATTGGCAAAAGCTATCAAACAATCAGCTGTACAAGACGCATCGGTTGAAAAGGCGGAAGCAGATAAAAAAGCTGCAGCTAAAGCAAAAGCGGATGCGGAAGCTAAAGCAAAAGCGGATGCGGAAGCTAAAGCAAAAGCGGATGCGGAAGCTAAAAAAGCAGCTGCAACTAAACCTGCAACAACTAAAACAACCGACGTTAAATCTGATTCAGAAGCACCTGAAAAAACAGAAGAACAGTATACCGCCGGCGTCGATGATAATGTCGCTGGTAAAGCATTTAAACGTTCAACACGTATGCAGGAAAATCTTTCATCACTACAAACTAAAGGTGAAAAATTAGATAAGACACAAGCTTTTCAAATGTTGCAACGCGCGTTATCTCAAAAACCATCGACTATGCAAGCTGATTTTGTTGTGGATCTTATCAATAAATTTAATTTACCAGATTCCGCAAAACGCAGATTAAAAATGATCATTAAAAATATGGCCTAATGTCAGACAAGTTACAAAATATTAAAGCAGTTGAAAAAATGCTCCATGGAGAGCATAAATCACAGACCAGAACAACTCATGGTTTCAATCAAACATCAAAGTCACAAAAACGTGAATTAGGTGATACATGGACAGAAAAAGATGCTAAAACTGGTACAGTTTGGTTATACGAACAACGAGATGGATTTCGTACTAAAAAGCCAGCTAACAGTGTTACTCATTTAATTAAAGATGTATTAACAGCTCCAGAATTATGTCCGTGCTGTGAATCACCGATGAAAGGTACTACCGAAGAGCGATTAAATCTTAAAATGTATTTTATACATCGTAAATGTTTTAACTGTGTAGTAAAAGAAGAAACATTGATAAGAGCTAAAGGCAAAGAAGCTTGGGAAGAATATTCACGTATACGAATGCTAGCAAATGCAGAATCATGGTTTAAAGATGCAGACCAAGAAGTAGCTACATTACGTGAAACATTGAAAATGCAATTTATACAAAATGCTGATGGTAACATTGAAGAATGGGACATGACTGCATTTTTAGAAAAATTTGATACTGACTACGCGCAGTTAAAAACACAAATTTTTGAAAACCTTAAGGGAGAATATGGCAAAGAATCGATCGCTTAATAAAATTGGAAAAGAATTTGATGAGTTAGTTGCTGACATGAAAAAAACGGCGACGGAATGGTCTAAAGCTAGTGGTACTAAAAAAGATCAATTGCTTCGTAAAATGAAAGCAATGACCAAAGAGAAAAAAGAACTTCAAGACGAAATGGAACGCGCTGTTATGGACATTGATAAAGATGTAGCGCTGCAAGTTGATGAACGATATACACGTATTGCATTAACAAATGCCATTAGTCGAATGGTAAAGCAAGAAATTAAATCAATCATTCCTAATCGGTCTAAGCGACGTTTAGTAGAACGTAATATGGCAAAATCATCTGCCGCTATACGACGTAAATCTTTAGAATATGTACAAGCCATTAAAAAAACAATATCTGAAACAGAATGGTCAAATTTACAAACATTTACAACATCAGCTAATGGATTAACAGAAGCAATGTCTGATTCACAGATTGCGGATCTTATTGCAAAAGCATCGGAAGAAGTGTTGAAAGGAAAATTTGAAATCGATCCAAGTAAAATTGATGTCGGAGCAATTGAAAAAGCACCGGATGATATTAATGCTATATTCGATCCAGGCGTTGTAAAGAAAGAAAGTCGACATTCAAAAGCAACACGTAAATTAACAGAATCACACCGTTTATTAACAGAAAGTCTTGTAGTAACTGCAATTTTATCAGCACCTACTATACTTAAATTACTTGGATATCTTGTTGATTGGATTGGAAGTGCATTCACTGGCAGCAAAGAAACCCGCGGCGTTACACGAGTTATCAGCCGTATCAGCCAAATTGCTCAAAACACCGGCGGTGTACCTAGTAAAAAAGAATTGGCATCAAGTATAGGCAAACCAATACAATGGAAAAAAGGTGTTATAGCAGGTGTTACATTTGAAGATGATGTTAAATATATTGACGCTGCATATAAACGCATTGGAGAATTTGTAGCAAAAGATAATAAAGCCACATTAGCTAAAGCTGAAAAAGGACCAAATTGGTTGAAACGTACATTTTTAAGTCAGACTAAAGATGATACAATGAAGGCTTATCATGAATTACATTTCGATCCTGCAGGCGAGACTCGCCAACCTAAGACCGGTCGTTACGGTGATCACATGCTTCATATAATAAAAGATGCATCATTTGATACTAAAGCTGGAAAATGGCTATTCAATATGTCTCATAAATTACATGATCTATATATAGCACCGCTTCGATTGCTAATTGCCGGCGTCATGATAACTGCTGGTAATATTGCAATCGCCGGGACAAATGCAGCAAGTATCGGGTCAGGAGATGAAAAGCTTAAAGAATTTTATTCACCAGCTCGTGCATGGAGAGACTCTAAAAAAATTGCAGATGTTATATACGCAATTATAATGGCATTTGTTGCAATAGAGTCTGGCATACATGCATATGAGGAATTAGGAAAAGGCGTTGCAACGACCATGGAAAAAATACCTGAACTATATGTAATAGCAGCAGATTCAGCTAAAACCGGTGATATGACAGTGACAACTATTGAAGCAGCTATTGAAGCAGCAACCGCCTCTGGTGAAATTGTATCAGATATTTAATATATGAATAATAAAACAACATACATATTAATTACAATAGTTATCATATTATCAATACTAACTGGATATTTACTGTTTTCGCGACATACAACTGTTGCACCAACTACTCAATATCGTAATACAATTGATAGTTTAGACAATGTGATTAACGGTTATCGCCGACATCAATTATATTTAGACAGTGTTATCATTGGATATCGCAATGATATAAAAGAATTAGATCGTAAAATCGATTCTACACAAAATGTAATAGTTACACAAAGGAAAGATTATGAAGAACGCATACGCCGCGCTGGTCGCTATTCTGCTACTGAACTTGACACTTTTTTCACAAACAGGTACAGTAAATAAAGAACCTCAAGTTTGTATGCCGTTAAGTACGGCGCAAAAAGTTGCACAAGATCTGTTACGATATGATTCAACACGTACTGAATTACAGAATGTGTATAAAATTGTTGAATTCAAAGATTCGCAGATAAAAAAATTAGATAGCATTGGCATTACACAGAACGAGAAGATTGATTCACTTAACGCGGAAATCACGGTTCATGATGAAAAATTTAAAACAGCAGATTCGCTAGCTACAAAATTGCAATCAGATAATGTTAAGTTACAGACAAAAAATAATACTCTTAAAAATGTATGCATTGGATTAGGTAGTGGAT
>Ga0208788_1001468_pt1 | contig 11426 bp, 11 predicted proteins | sample Wag4_2014_7_11_3_FD_187363 | JGI IMG/M metagenome (GOLD analysis project Ga0208788, IMG submission 187363) | Fresh water mixed with fracking chemicals microbial communities from Ohio, USA - Utica-2 Time Series FC 2014_7_11 (SPAdes) (version 2) ... | reverse complement strand
CGTTAGGCGCGTAGCTCAGCTGGTTAGAGCACCACCTTGACATGGTGGGGGTCGTTGGTTCGAGTCCAATCGCGCCTACCAAATTCTCGTAATTTGGTCGGTCAAAAAAGTGCGCTCATCCCGCACTTTTTTTATGTCTAAAGGAATTGCGCTGTGTCCATCGTCGTCACGCTTCCTGATCAGTCCCAACGCACATTCCCCGCGCCGGTCACCGTGGCAGAGGTGGCAGCCAGCATCGGCGCAGGTCTTGCCAAAGCCGCACTTGCCGGCAAGGTGGATGGCAAGCTGGTGGATACCTCTCACCGCATCGAATCTGACGTCGCGCTTGCGATTGTTACTGACAAAGACGCCGACGGGCTTGAGATCATCCGTCACTCCACTGCCCACTTGCTCGCCTTTGCGGTGAAAGATCTGTTTCCTGAAGCGCAAGTGACGATCGGCCCGGTGATCGATAACGGCTTTTATTACGACTTCTCCTACACCCGCCCCTTCACGCCGGAAGACCTGGAAAAAATCGAAGCGCGCATGGCCGAGCTTGCCAAGCGCGATCTTCCGGTGAGCCGCGAGGTGTGGCCGCGCGATAAGGCGGTCGAATTTTTCACATCCATCGGCGAGCACTACAAGGCTGAAATCATCGCGTCCATCCCGGCGGGCGAGGATGTGTCTTTGTACCGCGAAGGCGAGTTTGTCGACCTGTGCCGCGGGCCGCATGTGCCCTCCACGGGCAAGCTCAAAGTCTTCAAGCTCATGAAGGTGGCCGGCGCCTATTGGCGGGGCGACTCGCGCAATGAAATGCTCCAGCGCATCTACGGCACCGCATGGGCGAAGAAGGACGAGCAGGACGCTTACCTCCACATGCTCGAAGAAGCCGAAAAGCGCGATCACCGCCGCCTGGGCAAGCACCTCGATCTTTTTCACATGCAGGACGAAGCGCCCGGCATGGTGTTCTGGCACCCCAAGGGCTGGACGGTGTGGCAGCAGGTTGAGCAATACATGCGCAATCTGCTCAGCGATGCGGGCTATCAGGAAGTGAAAACGCCCTTGGTGATGGACCGCACCCTGTGGGAAAAATCCGGCCACTGGGATAACTACCGCGACAACATGTTCACCACCGAATCGGAAAAGCGCGATTACGCGATCAAGCCGATGAATTGCCCGGGGCATGTGCAGATTTTCAACCACGGCTTGCGCTCGTACCGCGATCTGCCGTTGCGGCTGGCCGAATTCGGCTCTTGCCATCGCAACGAGCCCTCGGGTGCGCTGCATGGTCTGATGCGGGTGCGCGGTTTTGTGCAGGACGATGCGCACATTTTCTGCGAGGAAGATCAGATCACCGCTGAAGTGAGTGAATTCAATCGGCTGTTGATGAAGGTCTATGCCGATTTTGGCTTCAATGATGTGGCAGTGAAATTGTCCCTGCGCCCTGAAAAGCGCGCCGGCAGCGATGAGGTGTGGGACCGCGCGGAAGCAGGCCTGCGCGAGGCCTTGGGTGCATCCGGCATGGCCTGGGAAGAATTGCCAGGCGAGGGCGCCTTCTATGGCCCGAAAATCGAATACCACATCAAGGACGCCCTGGGTCGCTCCTGGCAGTGCGGCACTATGCAGCTCGATTTCGTGTTGCCCGAGCGCCTTGGCGCGGAATATGTGGCCGAAAACAACACCCGAAAGCGGCCAGTGATGCTGCACCGGGCGATCCTCGGATCATTGGAGCGCTTCATCGGCATTTTGATTGAAAACTACGCGGGTAACTTCCCGCTTTGGCTTGCGCCCATCCAGGTGGTGGTGATGAATATTTCCGATGCGCAGGCCGATTATGCGAGCGATGTGGCACGCGCTTTGAGAGCGGCCGGACTGCGCGCCGTGGCCGATTTGCGCGGCGAAAAAATTACCTATAAAATACGCGAACATAGCGTACAGAAGCTGCCCTACCAAGTCGTCGTAGGCGACAAGGAGAAAGCGGCAGGCGTGGTTGCCGTGCGCGTCCGGGGTGGTCAAGACCTCGGTCAAATGCCCCTGGCGTCACTCATCGAGCGCTTGCAGTCAGAGCGCGAGACGCGTGTCATCACAGCGGCTGCGGCGGGGGCCACGGCGTAGTTCAATCAACTGGAGAAAGTCACCATCGTTCAGCAAAAAGCGCAGCGCATTAACGAAGAAATCACCGTCGCGGAGATCCGTCTAATCGGTGTGGAAGGCGAACAAGTCGGCATCGTGTCGGCTCGCCAAGCCCTGCAGATGGCCGAAGAGGCCGGTGTGGATCTCGTTGAGATCGCGCCCCTCGCCCAGCCGCCCGTGTGCCGGCTGATGGATTTCGGCAAGTTCAAATACCAGGAAGCCAAGCGGGCTCACGAAGCCAAGCAAAAGCAAAAGCAGGTGCAGGTGAAGGAAGTGAAATTCCGCCCCGGCACGGATGAAGGCGACTATCAGATCAAACTGCGCAATCTGATCCGCTTTCTGCAAGAGGGTGACAAAGCCAAGATCACCCTGCGTTTCCGCGGCCGTGAAATGGCCCACCAGGAATTCGGTGTGCGCCTTCTGGAGCGGGTGAAAGCCGACCTCGAGGAATATGCCACGGTCGAGCAGTTTCCCAAGATGGAAGGCCGGCAGCTCATCATGGTGATGACCCCCGCCAAGAAGGGGCGCTAGAAAAACGCTTGGGGTGGGTAAATTAATGGTTACCCACCCTGCGGTGTGCAGTGGTCGCGGATTCGTGTATCATGCGCGACCCAAACAAGTGGTTGCGGGTTGTTCAAGCGTGCACACACAGTGCATCACCTGCCGTCATGTTATAAAGCGGAGTATTTCATGCCCAAGATGAAGTCTAAAAAGGCTGCCGCGAAGCGCTTTCTCGTGCGCTCGTCGGGTGGCATCAAACGGGGTCAGGCGTTCAAGCGCCACATCCTGACAAAGAAGACCACGAAATCCAAGCGTCAGCTGCGTGGCATTACCGAAATTCATGCGTCGGATGAGAAGAGCATCCGCGCCATGCTGCCCTACGCCTAAGGAGATCAAAGATGCCTCGCGTCAAACGTGGTGTAACTGCGCGTGCCCGTCACAAGAAAGTCCTGGCTCAGAGCAAGGGCTATCGTGGTCGTCGCAATAATGTTTATCGCATCGCCAAACAGGCGGTGATGAAAGCCGGTCAGTATGCCTATCGTGACCGTCGTCAGCGCAAGCGTCAGTTCCGCGCTCTGTGGATTGCCCGTATCAACGCCGCCGCGCGTGAGCTGGGCCTCAACTACAGCAACTTCATGAACGGTCTCAAGAAGGCTGCGATCGAAGTTGACCGCAAGGTGCTGGCGGATCTGGCTGTGTTCGACAAGCCCGCTTTCGCGGCGCTTGCCAACCAGGCCCGCACACAGCTGGCTGCCTGACGCTTTTCAAGGCATCGAGAAAAGGAGGCGTTTGCCTCCTTTTTTTGTGGCTGGCTCTGTAGCCAGATTTGTAATTGTCTCCCCGAATTCAATCAGGATGGCGATGCAGGATCTCGATCAAATCATCGTGTCTTCACAGGCGGAGTTCGCCTCGATCAGCGACCCTGACCTGCTCGAGCAGGCCAAGGCCAAATACCTCGGCAAGAGCGGCTCGGTCACCGAGCTTCTGAAGGGCCTCGGCAAACTCCCGCCTGAGGAGAAAAAAACCGCCGGCGCTGCCATCAATCGCGCGAAGGTGGCGGTTGAATCTGCTCTCGAAGCCCGCCGTGCTGCACTCAAAGCTGCGGCGCTAGAGGCCCAGCTTCAAGCCGAGGCGCTGGACATCACCTTGCCCGGTCGTGGCGCGCCCAGTGGCGGGCTGCATCCGGTCACCCGCACGCTTGAGCGTATCGAGGCGCTGTTTCGCTCGATCGGGTTTGATGTGGCGGATGGCCCGGAAATCGAAACCGATTTCCATAACTTCACCGCACTCAACACCCCGGAAAATCACCCCGCGCGCTCGATGCATGACACCTTTTACCTCGAGAACGCGCCGGGGGTGCTGTTGCGCACCCACACCAGCCCGATCCAGGTTCGCTATATGCAAACCCATGAGCCGCCAATCCGTGTGATTGCGCCGGGCCGGGTGTATCGCGTCGATTCCGATGCCACCCACTCGCCCATGTTCCATCAAGTCGAGGGGCTGTGGATCGACACGGATGTGAGCTTTGCCGATCTCAAGGGCGTGTTCACGGATTTTCTGCGGCAGTTCTTTGAAAAGCCTGATTTGCGTGTGCGCTTCCGGCCTTCGTTTTTCCCCTTCACCGAGCCCTCGGCCGAGGTGGACATGGGCTGCGTGTTTTGCGATGAAGGCAGCGGGCCCACCGGCTGCCGCGTGTGCAGCCACACCGGCTGGCTGGAGATCGCCGGCTGCGGCATGGTGCATCCGAATGTGCTGCGCCATGTGAATATCGACCCCGAGCGGCATATCGGCTTTGCCTTCGGTATGGGGCCGGACCGGCTCACCATGCTGCGTTATGGTGTTAATGACCTGCGCCTGTTTTTCGAGGGCGATGTGCGCTTCCTTCAGCAATTTAAATAAGCCATGCAATTTTCCGAATCCTGGTTGCGGTCGTTCGTCTCGCCGCGATTGAATACCGATGAATTGGCCCACCTGCTCACCATGGCGGGGCTTGAGGTTGAGGCGGTGGAGCCGGTGGCCGGGCAGTTTGCCAAGGTGGTGGTGGCCGAGGTGCTCTCGACCGAGCAGCACCCGAATGCCGACCGCCTGCGTGTGTGCCGGGTGAATGTCGGCGCAGCCGAGCCCTTGCAGATCGTGTGCGGTGCGCCCAATGTGGCCCCGGGCCTGAAGGTGCCCTGTGCGTTGATCGGCGCGACCTTGCCGGGCATTTCAATTGCGCCCACCAAGCTGCGCGGCGTGGAATCCTTTGGCATGTTGTGTTCCGCCCGCGAGTTGGGCGTCTCGGAAGAGAGCGCCGGCCTCATGGTGCTCGATGCCGATGCGCCGGTGGGCGCGGATATTCGCGAGCATCTTGCCCTCAATGACAACAGCATCACCATCAAGCTCACCCCGAATCGCGCGGATTGCCTGAGCATTCTGGGGGTGGCGCGTGAAGTGGCCGCCAACACCGGCGAGACGCTCGCGTTGCCTGATACGAGCGCCGTGCAAGGGCGTATTGATGACCAGCGCGCCGTGTTGCTCGAAGCAGGTGTCGCCTGCCCGCGCTACTGCGGCCGTGTGGTGCGCGGTGTGAATGCGCGCGCGGCCACGCCCGCCTTCATCCAGCGTGCGCTCGAGCGCTCCGGGGTGCGCAGCATCTCCGCGCTGGTGGATGTCACCAATTTCGTGATGCTTGAGCAGGGCCAGCCCATGCACGCCTTTGATCACGCCAAGCTCGAGGGTGCGATTCATGTGCGCCACGCCCGGCCGGGCGAATCGCTTGAATTACTCAACAACCAGACCGTGACGCTGGATGTGCGCCATCTGGTGATTGCAGATGATGCCCGCGCGGTGGCGCTGGCAGGTGTGATGGGCGGCGCGCAATCGGCGATCAGTCTGGACACCACCGAGGTGTTCTGGAGTCGGCGTTCTTCGCGCCGGAGGCGATTGCCGGCCGTGCGCGTGAATTGGGGTTGGGCAGTGATTCGTCTTACCGCTTCGAGCGTGGCGTGGATTTTGATTTGCCCCGCCGCGCCCTCGAGCGCGCCACGGCGCTCGTGCTGCAAATCTGCGGTGGTGAGGCCGGCCCGCTGGTGGAGGCGCAGGATGAAGCCCTGCTGCCCAAGCGCTCGCCGGTGCGGCTGCGTGCTGCACGGGTGAAGCGTGTGCTGGACATTGAAGTGTCGACCGAGGGGATCCTCGCATTGCTCGCCCGGGCGCAGTTTTCGGTGCAACAGGACGGCGATGATTTCATCATCATCCCGCCCAGTTATCGTTTTGATCTGGCCATCGAGGAAGATTTCATTGAAGAGATCGCCCGGCTGCATGGCTATGACAACATCCCCGCAGTGGCCCCTGCTGCGCGGCTTGCGATTCTGCCGGTGAGCGAATCGACGCGCACGGCGGCCAGCCTGCGCCGGTTGATGGTCGGGCGTGAATATCAAGAGGTGGTGAATTTCGCGTTCGTCGAGCCGGACTGGGAGCGTGACTTTGCCGCCAATGCCGAGCCGATTGCGCTCAGTAATCCGATCGCGAGCCAGATGAGCGTGATGCGCTCATCGCTCATCGGTGGGCTGGTGGGTAATCTGGTGACCAACCAGCGCCGCCGCCTGCCGCGTGTGCGGGTGTTCGAGGTCGGTCGCTGCTTTTATCGCGATGCCGCCGGTGAGCCGGTGGCGGGCTTTCGCCAGCCCTGGAAGATCGCCGCGCTGGCGGCGGGCCCCGCCGCGCCGGAGCAGTGGGGCGAGAAAACCCGCACCGTGGATTTCTTCGATATGAAGGCCGATGTGGAGGCGCTGCTTGCCCCCGCGGTGGCGAGCTTTCGCCGGGTGAATCACCCGGCGCTGCATCCGGGCCGCGCTGCAGAGGTCGTGGTCGATGGTGTGACGATTGGCGTGCTTGGCGAAGTGCATCCGCAGTGGGTGCAAAAATATGAATTGGGCGCCGCACCCGTGGTGTTCGAGCTCGAACTCGCCCCTTTGCTGACGGCGCGATTGCCGCGTTATGTGCCCTTGTCGCGCTTCCCGGCGGTGGTGCGCGACCTCGCGCTCGTGGTGGATGAGGCCCTGCCGGTGGCGGAACTGCTGAACGGTCTGCGCGAGGCTGCGCCGGCCTCCGTGTGCAGTGTTGATTTATTCGATGTGTATGCAGGAAAGGGTGTTGATCCGGGCCATAAAAGCCTTGCTTTTCGGGTAGTTATGCAAGATACTGAAAGAACTCTTTCAGATTCTGAAGTCGAGTCTGCAATGCGGTTTCTCACCGATTTCGCAGCGGAAAGTTTCTCAGCCCGGCTGCGTGTTTGATCAGGTAACTTCATGACATTGACCAAAGCCGAATTGGCAGACCTTCTTTTTGAACGCGTCGGCCTTAATAAACGCGAAGCCAAAGACATGGTGGATGCGTTTTTCGATGAGATTCGCGATTCGCTGGAGCGTGGCGTGAGTGTCAAGCTCTCCGGGTTCGGTAATTTTCAGCTTCGCGACAAGCCCCAGCGACCCGGCCGCAACCCCAAGACCGGTGAAGAAATCCCCATCACCGCCCGGCGTGTGGTGACCTTTCATTGCAGCCAGAAACTGAAGAGCGCAGTCGAAAACATCGCCCATGTCCCCAAGCAGCCAACACGCCCAGGCCTCTAAGGAGCCGCTGCCGCCCATCCCCGCCAAGCGCTATTTCACCATTGGCGAGGTGAGTGAGTTGTGCGCGGTGAAGCCGCATGTTCTGCGCTACTGGGAACAGGAATTCACCCAGCTACGACCGGTCAAGCGGCGCGGCAACCGGCGCTATTACCAACACCATGAGGTGCTGCTGGTAAGGCGCATTCGCGACTTGCTCTACACCGAGGGTTTCACCATCAGCGGGGCGCGTAATCGTTTGGATGAAGAGGGTGTGAAGCGTGGTGCGTCGGCGCCCGCCCAGCCTGCCGCGAGCGCTGAGGCGCGCACCCTGCGTGAAGAGTTAAATTTTGTGCTCGAACTGCTGCGCGATTGAAAACTTTCCTGTTACAATGCGCGCCTCGCGTCGGGGTGTAGCGCAGCCTGGTAGCGCACTTGCATGGGGTGCAAGGGGTCGCGAGTTCGAATCCCGCCACCCCGACCATTGATGTAAAAACAAAAGCCACCGAAAAGTGGCTTTTGTTTTTTGGCGCGCACCCCCTGACCGCTCTGGTCCTCCAATTCCGCGCCCTGTTTCTCCGCAAGACTTCTTCTCGTTTTGTCCCGCCGACCCAGACCAGGCCCAAAGGCATGTGTAAGAACGGTGGCAGAGAAACAATTATTCGCGGCTCGTCACTCAGCGGCAAATCCGAATCGAGATATCCTCCTCATGCTAAACAACCTGACTCATCACCTTGCACCCGCTGGCACTGCGCAAGCGGTGATCCCCCAAGCCGGCCATGCGTCGGATGCTCAGGCCGCCGGTGTCGCATCGTGTCCGACTTTCACCGTTGCGGCGTCCACGGGGTCTGCCTTCGTATTCCCTGCGCTCCCGCAGCCTGCGCAAGTGGCTCTCCCGCTCAATGGCTTGCCAGTTGGCCTGCCAGTTGGCCTGCCCATGCCGACGGTGCATGCGCAACGACTCCAGTCTCAATTGGCGCAGGCCCCCGTGGCTGCTCCGCCCGCGGCCAATACTTGCAGCCTGCTGGTCAGTCTTGATCAATGGAATGCCCTCAATAAACAACTGGTCGATGCGCAAGCACAATTGGCCTATGCCAAACAAGAAAAAGTAAGTAGCGAGGCCCTGTGGCGACAACTTGTGAGCACCTTCAAGATCAAGCGCGAGGATGTGTTGTCTGCTGCGGCGGCGAGCGGAAATTACACTGCGATCATCGAGCGCAATTTGCCTGGGGTCGGTCTCAATCGGCTCGATTCGGCGGGCGTCACCCCCTTGCACAGTGCAGTGCAGGCGGGGCGCGCTGACATGGTCGCATTCTTGTTGGCTGATCGTGCCATCGACCCCAACATCAAGTGTTCGCGGGGTTTCCCCCCGTTGGCCTATGCTCTGTCGTCCCGCAATAGCGAGATGGTTCGTGCTCTGGTGGCCGATTCGCGCGTGGATCCCAATTTGCCCTTTGGTAACCCACCCATGCCGCCGCTAACCTTTGCGTTGGGTCAGAGGGATCTCCAATCGGCTGAGTTGTTGTTGTCCTCGGGTCAGCTGTGTCTGGACCGATCGGCCTTTGGGGAAACGGGCCCCGCGTTCGACCTGGTGGCGGATAGGAATGGCCTTCCGGAACTTGCCGCCCGGATCAGGGCCATGGTGGCGGCGACCAACACCGCAGCGTTGGCTCGGGTGCCTCAGGTGGTCGAGCCTTCGGTGCAAAGCCCCTCCGGGGATGGTGTGCTGGATGCATCGCCCGCCTTCATCTCGCGATCGCCGAGTTTTCAGCACCTGCTCGAGCGAATTCAGACGCCGCCGCCGCCGCTGATGTTTCCCGATGCTTGATGCCTGATCAGCAGCGAGCCACCGCGCGCGCCCACGCGGCCATTTTCTCTTCAGCCCAATCGCGCGAGCGTGCGGGCTCGAAAACGCGTTCGATGGGTGCGCAGCTGACAAGCTCGTCGCTCGACGCATAAAAGCCGCATGAAAGCCCCGCCAGCCAGGCAGCGCCCAAGGCGGTCGTTTCGATCTGGCGAGGCCGGCACACAGGGATGCCCATCAAGTCAGCTTGAAGCTGCATCAACAGATTGTTGGCGCATGCGCCGCCATCGACTCGCATATTCTCTACCCACAGCCCGGGGGCGTGCGCCGCATCCGCTTGCATCGCGTGGAGCAAGACCGTGCTTTGCATGGCGATCGCCTCGAGCGCGGCGCGGGCGAGGTGCGCGCGGGTCGCGCCGCGGGTGAGGCCCTGGATGCTGCCACGCGCCTCGGCGCGCCAGTAGGGTGCGCCCAAGCCGGTAAAGGCCGGCACGATCACCACGCCCTCGGTGTCCGGCACTGAGCCCGCGAGGGATTCGATTTCATCGCTGGAGGCGATCAGCCCGAGGCCATCGCGCAGCCATTGCACCAGCGCCCCGCCCATGAACACGCTGCCCTCGAGCGCAAAGCCCGGCGCGGTGCCCGATTGCGCGGCGCGTGTGGTGATGAGGCGGTGGGCGCTCTGGCAGGCTTCGTTGCCGGTGTGGAGCAGCATGAAGCAGCCGGTGCCGTAGGTGTTCTTGACCTGTCCGGCGTGATGGCAGCCCTGGCCAAACAAGGCCGCTTGCTGGTCGCCCGCCACACCGGTAATCGGCAGCGACACCCCCAAGCGGGGATCGGTGTGGCCGAAGTCGGCCGAGGAGGGCATTACCTCGGGCAGGATGCTTGCCGGGATGTCGAAGAGTGCCAGCAAATCCTCATCCCAGCGCTCGGTGTGAATGTTGAAGAGCAGGGTGCGGGAGGCATTGCTGATATCGGTGAGGTGTCGCGCCCCGCCAGTGAGCTGCCAGATGAGCCAGGTGTCCACTGTGCCGAAGGCCAGCGTGCCGGCGTCTGCCCGGCGGCGGGCATCGGGAATATGGTCCAGTATCCAGCGGAGTTTGCTGGCTGAAAAATACGGGTCGAGTGTGAGCCCGGTTTTTTGGGCGATGAGCGAAGCGTGACCCGCCTGCCGCAGCGCGGCGCAAAAAGGCTCGGTGCGGCGATCTTGCCAGACGATTGCGTTATAAAGCGGCTCACCGGTGCGCGTGTCCCACAGGAGGGTGGTTTCGCGCTGGTTGGTGATGCCGATCGCGGCCACCTCGTCGGCGCCGATATGCGCCTGTCTGAGCGCCGCCCACATGCAGTCGCGTTGGCTTGTCCAGATCTCCCGAGGGTCGTGTTCCACCCAGCCGGGCTGGGGGTAAATCTGGCTGAAGACTTGCTGCGCCATGGCGCAGACGTTACCGTCGCGGGCGAATACCATCGCCCGTGAGCTCGACGTGCCTTGGTCCAGCGCAAGCAGATAACGCATGACAACTCCTTTTGCCATGGGCAATTAACTGCATAATGGCGCAAGTTCAACCCAGGAGACCTGTATGGCTGGCACCAGTTTGCTCGCACTTATCGATGATATCGCCACCTTGCTCGATGATGTCGCTGTCATGAGCAAGGTGGCCGCGAAGAAAACCGCCGGTGTGCTGGGTGATGATCTGGCCCTCAATGCCCAGCAGCTCACCGGCATGGCCGCAGAGCGGGAATTGCCGGTGGTGTGGGCGGTGGCCAAGGGTTCATTCAAGAACAAGCTGATCCTGGTGCCGGCGGCGCTCCTCATCAGCGCCTTTTTGCCATGGGCGGTGACGCCGCTGCTCATGTTGGGCGGGGCGTTCCTGTGCTTTGAAGGCGCGGAAAAACTCGCGCACCGATTCTTGCACCGCGCTGAAGATGATGCACTGGATCACCATCGGCATCTGGTTGCCTTGAGCGATACATCGATCGACATGGCGCAATTCGAACGCGACAAGATCAAGGGGGCGGTGCGCACGGATTTCATCCTCTCGGCCGAGATCATCGTGATCTCACTGGGCACAGTGGCCGCTCAGCCACTCATGAAACAGGTGGCGGTGCTCTCCAGCGTGGCGGTGTTGATGACGCTGGGCGTCTATGGCTTGGTGGCGGCGATTGTGAAGCTCGACGACCTCGGGGTGCTGTTGCATCGCTCGCGTGCTCGCTTGATGCAAGCGCTGGGGGCGGCGCTATTGCGTGCCGCACCGGCGCTGATGAAAACCCTGGGCGTGGTGGGCACAGCGGCGATGTTTTTGGTGGGCGGGGGCATTTTGCTCCACGGTGTGCCGGTGGCGGCCCATGCGGTGGAGCACGCGCTGGCTGCAAGCCCGGCTTGGCTTGCGGTGGCGGGTGCAATCGTGGCGGAGGGGGTGTTC
>Ga0208788_1001464_pt1 | contig 11450 bp, 13 predicted proteins | sample Wag4_2014_7_11_3_FD_187363 | JGI IMG/M metagenome (GOLD analysis project Ga0208788, IMG submission 187363) | Fresh water mixed with fracking chemicals microbial communities from Ohio, USA - Utica-2 Time Series FC 2014_7_11 (SPAdes) (version 2) ... | reverse complement strand
CCAACGGCGTCATCGAAGACGTAGTCGAAGTTTCGATCGAGCAAGACTAATTTGATGAAGATCGGCGTCGTCACTTTTCCAGGATCGCTAGATGACCGCGACGCGGCCAGGGCTATCCGCCTGGCAGGTGGGGAGCCAGTATCCCTGTGGCATGCCGACAGCACGATCAAGAAGGTAGACGCTGTTGTTCTACCCGGTGGCTTTAGCTACGGCGATTACCTTCGCTGCGGAGCAATCGCTGCCCAAGCACCGGTTATGAAAACCATCATCAAAAAAGCTGGCGAGGGCCTTCCTGTTCTTGGCATTTGCAACGGCTTCCAGATCCTTGTTGAATCCCACCTTCTTCCAGGCGGCCTTATCCGAAACGAGAAGCAGCACTTCGTGTGCAGAGATCAGAAACTTCGCGTTGAGAACGTCGACTCAGCCTGGACAAACGCCTTTCAAAAAGGCGATGAAATCACCATCCCGCTAAAAAACGGTGAGGGCGGTTACATCGCAACCGAAGAGACTATCCGCATGCTCGAGGGCGAAGGGCTTGTTACCTTCAGGTATCTCGAAGTAAACCCGAATGGTTCAATGAATGACATTGCTGGTCTTAGAAACGAACGCGGCAACGTTGTTGGATTAATGCCTCACCCAGAGCACGCCGTTGAGCCTGGCTTTGGACCGGATTCCCCCGTTGCTATGCGATCAGGTGTTGATGGCCTGAAGATTTTCCAGTCGGTTTTGAGCTCAGTGATTTCCGCATGATTATCGATACCGTCAAGCAATCAAAAAGAGAAGCCGATAAAGAGCAACCATGGGCTGCCCTTGGCCTCAAGGAAGACGAATACGAGAGCATCCGGCAAATTCTTGGTCGTCGTCCAACTAGCTCGGAGCTAGCGATGTATTCGGTTATGTGGTCTGAGCACTGCAGCTATAAATCTTCAAAGATTTATCTTCGTCAGTTCGGTGAGAAAGTCACACCGGAGATGAAACAGCACCTTTTGGTTGGCATGGGTGAAAACGCCGGTGTTGTTGACATCGGTGAGGGATTGGCCGTGACCTTCAAGGTCGAAAGCCATAACCACCCAAGCTATATCGAACCATTCCAGGGTGCAGCAACCGGTGTTGGCGGAATCGTTAGAGATATCTTGACCATGGGTGCAAGACCAATTGCAGTGATGGATCAGCTTCGCTTCGGAGCTCCAGAAAATCCAGACACCGCTCGCGTTGTGCACGGCGTTGTCGATGGAATCTCTTTTTATGGAAACTGTTTAGGACTACCGAATATCGGTGGCGAAACAGTTTTCGACAAGGTCTACCAGGGCAATCCCCTTGTTAATGCACTGAGCATCGGAGCACTAAAGCACGGAGATCTAAAACTTGCCAAAGCCGACAAAGCAGGCGATCTTGTGATCTTGTTTGGTGCAAGAACCGGAGCCGACGGAATTGGTGGAGTATCCGTATTGGCAAGTGAAACCTTTGACGCCGATGGTCCATCCCGCAGACCAGCAGTTCAAGTTGGCGACCCATTCGCTGAGAAGGTTTTGATTGAGTGCTGCCTTGAACTATTTGCGGCGGGATGTGTTGCAGGTATTCAAGACCTTGGTGGTGCAGGTATTTCCTGTGCGACGAGTGAGCTTGCATCAAACGGTGGCAAGGGTATGAAGGTGCAGCTGAAGAAAGTACTTCTTCGCGACGAGTCACTAACTCCTGAAGAGATTCTTATGAGCGAGTCTCAAGAGCGCATGATGGCGATTGTTCCTAAAAAGCACCTTCGTGCTTTCAAAAAGATTGTTGACAGACATGAAGTTGAATACTCCGTGCTTGGCAAGGTCATAAACAAAGACCGCCTGTTGATTAACTGGGGCAAGCAAGAAATCGTCAATGTTCCACCTCGCACCGTGGCCCACGACGGACCGGTCTATGAAAGGCCAGTGAAGAAGCCTAAGTGGCAAGATCCGCTGAATGCAGATTCCGTTAAAGCTCGGGGTCTTGCCCGCGCAAATGACAACACAACTGATCTTGCAGCGCAGTTTGTTCAAATTGTCTCGTCCCCAAACCAGGCCGACAAGTCTTACATCACCGCTCAATACGACAGATACGTTGGCGGTAACACCGCACTTGCTTATCCAGATGGTGCAGGCATGATTCGCGTTTCAGAAGAAACCGGTTTGGGTGTTGCGCTATCAACAGATGCCAACGGCCGCTACTGCCAGCTAGATCCTTACCAGGGAGCGCGTCTTGCTCTTGCAGAGGCCTATAGAAACGTTGCAACCAGCGGTGCGAAGCCACTAGCAGTGACCAACTGTTTGAACTTTGGTTCTCCAGAAAACCCAGAGGTTATGTGGCAGTTCAAACAAGCTACTACTGGTCTAGCTGATGGCTGTCTTGAACTTGGCATTCCGGTCACCGGTGGAAACGTTAGCTTCTATAACCAAACCGGTGATGTGGCAATTTTCCCAACCCCAGTTGTTGGAGTGCTTGGCGTTATCGACGATGTAGCCAGAAGGATTCCATCCGGTTGGCAAGACGAAGGCAACAACATCTATTTGCTTGGGATCACAAGGGATGAACTAGATGGTTCAGTTTGGTCTGAGGTAGTTCACGATCACCTTGGTGGAAAACCACCGGTAGTTGACCTGGAATTTGAAAGAAGACTTGCCGAACTATTGCACGGAGCAAGCCTGCAAGGCCTTGTTGCCTCGGCAACGGATCTTTCTGAAGCAGGTCTTGCTCAAGCCCTTACTGAGTCTGTGCTGCGTTTCAACATGGGTGCCAGGGTTTGGATTACCGAGCTTTGTGAAAGAGACGGCATCGATAGAACTTCTGCCCTGTTCTCAGAAAGCACAGGTCGCGTTCTTGTTAGCGTCGGTCGCGAAGATGATGTCAAATTTGTGGGTCTTTGTGATGCCAGAAACATTCCAGTTCTTCGCATAGGAGTCACGGACAACACCGGAGAGCTAGAGATTCAAGATCTAGCAACCTGGAAACTTGACGAGCTTCGCTCTTCTTGGGTTGCTACCTTGCCTGAGCTTTTTGGTTGACGGTTTGAATTTGATAACCCTAAGGGATCCTGCAAGCGGCTCGAGTGCAATCATCTCCCCTGTTGGCGCAAGCCTTCTGTCCTTGAATCTTGTCGGCAATCAAGTCATGGAGAAATTGGCAACCGATCGACCGGAGCTCTATGCCGGTGTTGTGATGGCGCCATGGAGTGGCAGGGTGGCAGCAGGTAGTTGGGTTCATCCTGATGGTCGCAAGTTTCAACTTCCAATCAACGAGCCAGCTCGCAACAATGCCCTGCACGGATTGGTTTTCGATAAAGAGTTTGATGTTGCTCGATCTACCGAAAGCTCAGTTGAACTATCGATTGAAATTGCGCCGAGCGAGGGATATCCATTTCACCTGAAGCTTGCTATTGCCTACGAGCTAGACGGTGGGGAGTTAATTTGCAGTTTTGCTGTGAAGAATCTCTCGACTGAGAAGGCGCCATTTGGTCTTGGTTTCCACCCATACTTTTCAACCAAGTGGCTAGGCGATGAAGTATCAATCACCAATAGTGCAAAAACTGTTTACGAGTTAGATCAGAACTTGATTGATGTCGGTACACAAAGAACTGCCGGCTCAACCAAGGACCTGAGCGTTGGAAAGCTAGCTACTGGCGCCTCATTAGACGATGACTTTACTGACTTAGATTTCGTAGCCGGAGTATCTCGCACCACACTTTCAAATTCAGCAGGTAGTGGCATTGAGATCTGGCAAGAGGATGTCTTTAGGCACAACGTCATCTACACAACAGATGCTTACGAAGTAGAAAATGGAACAGTCACCGCGGTGGCAATCGAACCGTGCATTTCGGCAGTAAATGCCCTGAATTCTCACAGCGATCTACTTTGGATACAGCCAAACCAGACTCAATCGGGCAGTTGGGGAATCCGACTAGTTAATTAGGTTTCCAATAACCGAAAAGTCAAAGTTCACACCCGATAGCGCACAGCGCACACCAATTTCGGATGCTGCAGCTCCTGCCCCGGCAACATCAACATCGGCACCCTCAAGAGCGGTCGCTAGATCATCAACTCTAGTTGCTAATGTTCCAGCGGCAATCGGTGAAACATCGGAGCGCAGCTTCGCTGCTATTTCTGTTGGGGAGAAAGTATCCAGTGAAACGTTTTCGGTGCTAACAACAGTTGCAAGCTTTTCGCAGGCGGCTGCGTCGGATTCATCGCCAAGTAGTGTTGAGCAACCGGTTAGTAGAAATACTGAAGCAAGAGATAGGGCAATAAGTTTCATGCGGCGTCTTGGTTCCTTTGCGGGCTAAGGCCTGTGATTTCCAGGGGATAGTCGAGGTAGTCGGAGTACAGCGCGAGCTTTGGCTCTTTCCAAGCGTAATCTCGAGCAACCTCGGCAAGGCATGCCCAGAAATAAACATTGAGCAAACTCACAGAAAGTGAACTTACTGAGTCATCAGGAAATGCTCGTCCGAGCATTCTTCGAAGCAGAGTCGGAACATCTGATAATCCGTGACGGTGAAAAGCTGCCCGTATCTCGAACTCCATCTCGCGGGCACGCCTTGGGTTCCAGAGCATCGAGCCTTGGCCGTGCTTCAAAAGGTGATAAACCTGAACGGCTTGGGAATACCGGGCGTTATCAAGTGAGTCAAAGATTGGAATGAAGCGCTCCACCTCAAAGCCGTTGTTTCGAAGATCCAAAACATCCGGGTAGTGAAAAAACCGATAGAACGGAACGTGAGGACGGGCTTTCGAATATGGCGTGAGAGTGAAGCTTGCTACCAAAGGGTCTTGGCCGGAAGCAGCCGATCCCCAACGATCGATGGCGTCATCTTTATCGTTTGGTAGCGAGGCGTATTCAGCGCGGGTCACAGCTCTAAGCTAACCAAGTATTTGTCTTACCCGTGGCCTAGATTGGGAAACATGAGCACATGCTTAGGGGTAATCGCTTGGGTAGTGATATTTGCCCTAGGCGCGCAGTTCTTCACTGCAGCGCCCTGGCTGCTTTTTGTCTTTGGTGGGCTGGTTGCTCTCGGGATTTACCTAGCCAGAGCCAAGAAGGCAGCTTTAGAAGCCGGCACCTTGAAAGCTCTAGGCGATAAGCCCCTGCCGAATATCTTGGATGCTGGACGAGCCATGACTGCCAGCAGCGCAAGGATGCTGCTAGGCGATGAAAGTTTCAGCTTTGAAGTCGTTGGGGAAAGCTTCTACGCCCAGAACTTCTCTGCTCTTCAGAAAAACATCGGACTTATCGATGGCCGTGACTGGGATGAGATTGCAACCTTGATCGTTGATCCAGGAAACCGAAACAGCAAAACTGCAGTTGCTGTTTTCGTCTCAGGACTGAAGCTTGGATACGTACCGGAAGCTAATGCACCTGGTGTATACAAGTTCCTGCTACAAAACGGTGGCTACGCCAAGGCCGATGCTGCAATTTACTTTTCTTCGGCCGATGGCCAAAACAGCATCTGGTTAGATGCTGTGATTCCTGTTTTGTTTAAGCCCTAAGTAGATCGTGACGCACAATAGTTGCGTTGCGGTCTGGTCCAACACCGATTGCAGAGATTCTGGTTCCTGAAAGCTTCTCTAAAGCTAGAACGTAATCTTGAGCGTTCTTAGGAAGCTCCTCGAACTTCTTAGCAGAGGTTATGTCCTCATCCCAACCAGGGAAGATTTCATAGATTGGCTTGGCGTGGTGGAAATCAGACTGAGAAACAGGTATTTCTTCCATCCGCACACCATCAACGTCGTACGCGACACAAACTGGAATTTCTTTGATGCCAGTCAATACGTCAAGCTTGGTCAAGAAGATATCGGTTAGTCCGTTGATGCGGGTTGCAAACTTCGCTACCGGTGCATCAAACCAACCACAGCGACGCTCGCGACCAGTTGTTGTTCCAAACTCAAAACCCTTCTCGCGAAGGAATTCACCCCACTGATCAAACAGTTCAGTTGGGAAAGGTCCTGCACCAACGCGAGTTGTGTAGGCCTTTAGGATTCCGATAACTGAATCGATCTTGGTAGGACCAATTCCGGAACCAATTGTTGCTCCACCTGCAATAGGTGAGCTTGATGTCACAAACGGATATGTTCCGTGGTCGACGTCTAACAGGGTCCCCTGACCACCTTCGAGCAAAACAGTCTTTCCTGCTTCGAGGGCTTTGTGAAGTTCGAGTGCGGTATCTGAAACCATCGGACGAATTCGGTCGGTGAAGCTAAGAAGTTCACGAACAACTTCTTCTGCTTTGATACCTGCGCGGTTATAAACCTTTGAAAGAAGCTGGTTCTTTTGCGTTAGTGCTGCTTCGACTTTCTGGCGAAGAATGCTCTCATCAAATAGATCCTGAACGCGAATTCCAAGACGGCCAACTTTGTCTCCGTAGGTTGGGCCAATGCCGCGACCGGTTGTTCCAATAGCGCGCTTTCCTAGAAAGCGCTCTGAGACTTTGTCGATTGTCACGTGGTAAGGGGTGATGATGTGTGCGTTAGCTGAGATCTTTAGCTTGGAAACATCTACGCCTTTTTCGATAAGGCCATCTAGTTCCTTGATTAGAACTGCAAGGTCAATAACAACACCGTTGCCAATAACTGGGATTACTCCGGGTGTAAGGATGCCGCTAGGCAGTAGGTGCAAAGCAAACTTCTTGTCCCCGATAACGACTGTGTGTCCGGCGTTGTTTCCGCCTTGGTATCTAACTACGTAGTCGACTCGATCACCGAGTAAGTCTGTGGCTTTGCCCTTGCCTTCATCGCCCCACTGGGCGCCAACTAGGACTATTGCAGGCACAACTAAACTCTACCAGCTAGGGCTTTTGGGCCTCTGGGGCTCAACCTAGCCACGAACGACGTTCTGCATGACCCACTGGTGCATGGTTATCGCAGCTGCCGCTGAAGCGTTGATTGACCTCGTGGAGCCAAACTGAGTAATCTCAACAACGTCTTTTGCTGCTGCAATCGCTGCATCTGAAAGACCTGGTCCTTCTTGGCCAAAAAGCAAAACGCAGGTTTCTGGCAACTCATAGCTTTCTAGCTGTTTGCAACCAGGAACGTTGTCGATTGCGATGATCGGCATGGCTTTGCCGTCGTTGGCAGTTTTTGACCACTCAACGAACTCGTCAACTGTTGGGTGGTGAAGGATGTGTTGGTAGCGATCGGTTACCATCGCGCCTCGCCTGTTCCAGCGCTTGTTGCCGATGATGTGAACTTGCTTTGCAAGAAAGGCGTTAGCGGTTCTAACTATTGATCCAATGTTTAGATCGTGCTGCCAGTTCTCAATAGCGACGTGAAAGTTGTGACGATTCGAATCCAGGTCGGCAACGATTGCCTCCATTGACCAGTAGCGATACTTGTCAACAACGTTTCTAGTGTCGCCATACTTCAAAAGCTCTTGATCATACTTAGCTGCTTCTGGCCCGGTTGGTAGATCTCCTTGCCAGGGTCCAACTCCCCAGGTAGTTAATTCTGGGCTTGGGTTTTCAGGTGTTTCCATTAGGCTGCCGGAGCCAAATCTCTTGCAGCATCAAGCTGCTTATTGGATTTATTGAAGGACACGAAGACCGATAGCGCCAAGACAATGACGGCTAGGACGAAGTAAACCGGCTGAACTCCAACACCATCGACTGCGATACCAACTACTACTGCAGTTAATGTTGGTCCTGCACCCCAAATAGTCATTTCGATACCGAAGACTCGTCCGCGCATGTTCTCAGGGATCACTCTTTGGATAACGGTGTTTAGCATCGGCATCAGTGGTCCCCAGCTAAAGCCAAGGACTGCGCCAAGAATAAGAAGAATCCAGAACGGTGGGAGTAGTGACATAAGTAGTACAGAAGATCCAAGTCCAATAAAGCCGAACTTCAAAATAGTTGAGTACTTGAACGTCTTTTGTAAGCGCTCAAAGAGTAGTGCTCCAACAACCGATGCACCGGCCATGGTGGAGATGAGTAGGCCTAGGCCTTCTGCGTAGTCGAGAGCGTTGAAGTGAGCAGGAAGAACAACCATTTCGGTTGGAAGATAAATCATTGCCAGTGTCATCACAAAGCTCAGGCCCAACAAAACCGCTGGGGTTTTCAATATGGTCTTAGCTCCAAGAATTGTGTCCTGAAGCAGGCTTCCGGTTTCGGAAACTCCATCTCCTCTGGATTCCTTAGTTCTAACGAAGAACAATGCGGCTGCTGAAAGTGTGGAGAACAACGCAACAACATAGAAAACATCAAATGGTCCAATCAAGCCAATAAACAATGCTGCAACCGCAGGGCCAATTGCGAAACCGGTTGCGAACACCGCTTCGTGAATCGAGTTAGCACGCTCTAGAGATAATCCAGATGGTCCTGCGACATCGGGAATTATTGACTTTCTTGCGGTGCTGGAAGCTGGGCTAACAATCGCTCTTCCGAGCGCAAGTAAAACAAGTAGCGCGAAGGAAATCTCAATTGAGCTGTGTACAACAGGAATTAGAAGAATTGTCAGTGCTGTCAACACCTCAGAAATAAAGCCGCTGATGCGCCTTCCGATTCGATCAATAAGTGTCCCAAGAATTGGTCCAAAGAAGATTCCAGGAATTGAAGTTAGAGCAACTAACGCCCCAGCACTTGCAGCAGATCCTGTTATCTCAAGAGCTAGCCAAGGAAGGGCTATAAAAACCATCGAGCCAGAAATAACGCTGGTGATATTTGATAGCTCAACCAAAAGATAGGGCAGCGTGCTGCCTTTTTGCCTAGCCAATTACAAACCTAAATCTGCGAGCGAAACGGCAAACAGATACCTGTAGCCGGCATCTTCAATTGCTTCACGAGCACCGGTAGCGCGATCAACAACTGTTGCAACGGCAACTACGGTTGCACCTGCTTTTTCTAAGGCCCTTGCCGCTGTCAAAGGAGAACCGCCGGTAGTTGAGGTGTCTTCAAGGACAATTACCTTTTTGCCTGAAACATCAGGTCCCTCTACTTGTCTGCCCATGCCGTGATCTTTCGGGGCTTTGCGAACAACGAATGCATCTATGGTTCTGCCCTGAGCTGCGCCTTGGTGCATGATGGCGGTTGCAACCGGGTCTGCTCCCATGGTCAATCCGCCGACTGAATCAAAGTCTTTTATCCCTGAGTTATCCAACAGCTCAAGCATGACCTTGCCGATAAGAGGTGCTGCTTCGTGGTGCAAGGTAGCCCTGCGAAGATCGACGTAGTAGTTGGCTTGAATCCCACTGGAAAGTGTGACCGGACCGTGAATGACAGCAAGCTCCTTGATGAGTTCAACAAGGCGTGCTTTGGAAACTGGGGATTCGGACATGCCTTAAGTTTAAGGAGTGAAGATAGCCACCTGGAACGTAAATTCGGTCAGAACCCGTGTTAATCGGGTTATTGGCTTCCTAGAATCCAGTGGAACAGACGTTTTGGCCATGCAGGAGATCAAATGCAAGCCAGATCAGTTCCCGTATAAGGCTTTTGAGGATGCTGGCTACCAAATCACCATGCACGGTCTAAACCAGTGGAATGGTGTTGCTTTTGCAAGCAAGATTCCAGCTGAGGATATCGAAATAGGTTTTTCAGGAATGCCTGAGTTCAAAGAGGTCCAGGAAGCTCGGGCAATAGCCGCAACATTCGATGGAATTCGTCTTTGGAGTTTGTATGTTCCAAACGGTCGAACACTCGATGACCCGCACTTTCCTTACAAGCTCGAATGGCTCGATCGGTTGGCTGCAGTCACGGCAGAAACTTTAGAAAACGAACCCGATCAGCCCATGGCGCTAATGGGCGATTTTAACATCGCTCCGCTTGATTCCGACGTTTGGGACATCAACTTTTTTGCAGGTTCCACTCACGTCACACCGGAAGAGCGTCAGGCTTTTGAAGCTTTCGAGCAAATCGGTTTGCAGGATGTTGTTAGACCACGCATTCCTGAGGGCTATACCTATTGGGACTACCAGCAGCTTCGTTTTCCAAGAAACGAAGGAATGCGCATCGACTTTATTTTGGGATCTGAATCTTTTGCTGAAAAAGTAAAGTCAGCCAGCATTGAGCGCGATGAGCGCAAGGGTGAAGGACCCAGCGATCACGTGCCGGTAGTTGTTGAGATTTAGCGAGCCCGCCACAAAACTACCTGAGTAGATCTGGTTGGTCGTTTTCCTGCAGCCAAAGATTCAACTCCTTGACCACCAGCGGCAAATACTCGCGCACCTGGTCTATTCATTAGTTCATTAGCTAGTGCTTGCTCAAGATCGCGAACGCGCTGTTTGAGCTCAGCGTTATTGTTTTCTAATTCAAGAATTCTTTTGATTCCCTCCAGCGATACACCTTCGGCCGACAAGGCAGCGATCTGTCTAAGTTGGGCTACGTTCCGCATTGTGTAGCGACGAGATTGTCCGAGGGTTCTTCCAGGAGATACCAAACCCAACCTGTCGTACTGACGAAGAGTTTGTGGATGCATCAGGGCAAGCTCTGCTGCGACCGAAATCACAAACAGTGGTGTGTTCTCATCGAACTCATCCATCAGCTACCCCTTTCTCTCTATAGAAGTCCTGCTCTTGAGAGCAGGTCCGTTCTCGGATCCTCGTCAGGCATAACTGCCTGGAAATCCTGAAGCGCCTTCTTGGCTTTTTCGGACATGTGAGAAGGCACAGCAACTTCAACAGTTGCTAGTAGATCTCCCCTAGCGTTTCCGGCGTCAACACCGCGACCTTGAATGCGAAGCACTCGACCGTTGGGACAACCTGGGTTGATTTTTAGTTTTACTGGTTCGCCGCCGAGTGTTGGAACCAAAATGTTTGCACCAAGAGCTGCCTCGGTAAATGTCACGGGAACTGTGACACGGAGGTTTGCTCCATCGCGTGTGAAAACAGGATGAGGCTTCACGCGTACGGTGATGATTAGATCTCCCGATGGTCCGCCGTTTGGAGAAGGTCTTCCTTTGCCGCGAAGTTTTATCTTTTGACCATCTTGCACACCGGCTGGGATTTTTACATTCAACGGTTCCATGCCTTGCAGGGCAAGTTTGATTGTTGCGCCTTTGATTGAATCAATAAAGTCAATCGAGGTTCTTGCTGTTAGGTCAACACCTGGTTGCGGTCCGAAATCAAATCCACCGCCAAAGCCTCCAGGGAATCCTCGTCCTCCGCCTCCAAAAAGATTGGAAAAGACATCTTCGAATCCGCCGCCTTGGCCTTGGCCGCCGGCAGTGAATCTGGCGCCACCGCCCATGGCACGAACTGCGTCGTACTCTTTTCTTTGTTCTTTGTCTGACAAAACAGAAAATGCTTCGCTGATTTCTTTGAACTTAGCTTCTGCTTTGGCATCGCCTGGATTGGAATCCGGGTGGAACTGACGAGCGAGCTTTCGATAAGTTTTCTTGATGTCACCTTCTGGGGCGTCCTTAGCTACGCCAAGGATCTTATAAAAGTCCTTGTCGAGCCAGTCTTGAGATGCCATCTAGCTATTTTCCTTCAGGAACCAAAACTGAGACCAT
>Ga0208788_1001463_pt1 | contig 11458 bp, 10 predicted proteins | sample Wag4_2014_7_11_3_FD_187363 | JGI IMG/M metagenome (GOLD analysis project Ga0208788, IMG submission 187363) | Fresh water mixed with fracking chemicals microbial communities from Ohio, USA - Utica-2 Time Series FC 2014_7_11 (SPAdes) (version 2) ... | reverse complement strand
GATTTACGACTTCACGGGAGTCGACTATGTCTATTTCGTTCTACCCGAAGAAGCTGAGCGAGAGTTTGGAACTGCCCCGATTGGTGGTGGAAATTTCAACTCGAGCGAGGGACAGTTCTTCGCATTGGCTTATGGCGAGATGGGTGCAGGCACAGGCTATAGAGCGGATCGAAACAGGATCTGGGACCACGCTGTTCATGAGATTCTTCACGCCCAAGGATTCATTAGTCACGGACCTTCGAATGGAAGTGGTTACTACATAAGCACAGACAATTGGGGTGCATCAAAGGCCGTCACATCTTGGGAAGCTTTCCTGAACGGCTGGTTTGACTCCAATGAGGTGCTTTGCCTTAACAAGGACTCACTAAACAAAGAGATATTTATCTCGCTCGACACCATTGATAGCTTTGGTGCCGGAAAAGAGTCAGTAATGGTTCGATTGAATTCTCAGGAGCTTCTAATTCTCGAGCGAAGAGGACCGGGTCCATTTACAACACTATGTAGCACTTGTTATAGACCCACCGAGAGTGGCTTTACTGCCTACAAGGTAAACGTCAACGCTGCCTACTACCGTGACGACAGCGACCCCAACGGTGATTCAAAGAATTTCTGGAGTTATCTAGGTCCCCAAGGTAAACCGATCATAACCAGCTATGTGGAGTACTCAGGGGTAAGGGTAACTCGTGTCTCGGATACCCAGGTGAAGATTTCTGTTAGCTAGTCAACGCTTAGCTTGATAAGGAACTGACCGCCACCAGCTGAAATCTCGGTTGCAAACTTTACTCCCGGTGCAAGTCTTGAAAGCCTATCTAGTAACCAGCTAGAGGCATGCTCGGCATCGGCTTCGCTAGGACATCTAGCGACAGCTTCGCGGCCACCTTTTCTAAGCAGACGCTCTACTGTTTCAAAAATAGGTGCAGGGTCAGAAACCAAAAGATCATTGGACCATGAGATGACAGGAGCGATCTTGCCCCGCTTGGTATTGCAAGCCCTGTGGGCAAGACGCTCTGTCGCAGTGGTTCCTTTTTTGCCTTTGGCATCATGGTAACTATCGGCGCTTGGGCCTAGGTCCGAGTTAACAGAGGCATCTGGGTCTACAGGTGCATCGCACAACCAACAGCGCCAGCCATCTTTGGTTCCGATTGCATCTAGATCACTCATTCACTCCACCCTTTTTCATATACCCTAACCGGGCTAACAAGTTCAGAGTTCCTTGCTCCACTAAAGTTGAAAATCTGATGTCAAAGCCAAAAGCTAAAGCTGAATCTCTGGGACCTGCCTTCAACAGGCTTTGGTCCGCATCTCTGGCAAGCAACCTAGCTGATGGTTTATTCAAGACCTCAGCACTTTTATTGGCTGCAACGCTCACTAAAGACCCCGTCGTGATTTCAATTTTGGCTGCTGTAGTGATGTTACCGTGGCTGCTGTTTGCGATTCCTATTGGTGGCATCGTTGACCGGATTGACCGCAGGTTACTTCTTGCGACAGCTAACGCTGTTCGGCTCTTGATGGCAGCGTTATTGGCGGTCACAGTCGCGCTGGATATTGTTACGATTCCCATTTTGTACTTTGTTTCTTTCATAATTGGTGCAGCCGAGGTGCTCTACGACACAACATCTCAGTCCATGATTCCCCAGATTCTCAAAACTGAACACCTCGAACGAGGTAATGCCAGGTTAGAAATCGGTGCCGTTACAGTTGGCGAGTTTGTTGGCACACCACTCAGCGGAATCCTGTTCACCGCTGCAATTGCCCTTCCTTTTGTATTAGGAAGCGCCGGAATCTTGGTGGCTGCCGTGTTGGTTCTGATGATTCCAGGCAGCTTCAAAAAAGCTATTGCAACAGATGACAATAATGTGCCGACCGAGCCCACCAAGTTTTGGGCCGATATTCGCTTTGGAATTAAATACCTCTATGAAGATAAGACTCTGCTGAAGCTGGTTATCCTGACCGCAAGCGTTGGGATGTTTTCAGCTGCTACCTCCTCGACTGTGGTGCTGTTCTTGACCGAAGAGCTTGGCGTTGAGCCGATCTGGTTTGGGTTTGTGTTTATAGTGCCGGCGGTTGGTGCCATTCTTGGATCAATTTCGGCACCTAAGGTCTCGACCCGCTTTGGTCGAACCACAGTTATGGCCTATTCGATGATTGCCTTTTGTTTGGCTGCCGTGCTGACCGGTCTCTCGCCTAACGTATTTGTGTTTGCTTTGGTTGGACTATTTATGTCAATCACAGTTACCTGGTGGAACGTACTTTTGATGTCCACGTACCACCAGATCATTCCTAATGAGCTATTTGGAAGAATTCATGGAACCAGAAGAACTCTGGTCTGGGGGCTCATGCCAATAGGTTCTTTACTTGGCGGCTTCATCGCACAGTTTGGACTGCGGATGCCTTACTTCATTGCCGGAGGGGTCGCGTTACTGATTGCTTTTGTTGGTTTCCGTTTCACTACCAGCTTGAAGAGCCTTATCGCGGTGCAAAAATAAGAACTGGTTTATCTGGGACTTTCCTGTGCCTTGTTGCACTTTTTCACTAACTTGTTCACTTGAGGGCTAGCGTTGAATTATGGAAAACTTCTTCGACACAATCGGTGGACTACCCCTTCACCCACTCACAGTCCATGCGGCTTCTGTTTTGATTCCGCTTTCAGCACTTGCGCTTGTCATTCTGGTCTTCGTGCCAAAATGGCGCAAAGCATACTTTCCACTAACCATAGGAGCTCTAGCGGTTTCTGTAGGGCTTTCATTTGCGGCTAAGCAGTCGGGGGAGGCCTTGGCAGCTCGTGTTGGAAACCCAGCTGACCATCAAGCACTTGGTGATATTCTTTTTCCGGCCTCCATAGGACTATTCCTACTCGGCCTTGCTTTCTATCTATTGACTCGAACAGAGAAGCCTAAATGGACAATTCAGCTCGCTGGTGGAATTGCCAGCGTGGCAGTTGTGGGAGTTGTAGTTTTGTCAATCCTTGTTGGGCACTCGGGTGCTGAAGCTACGTGGGCTGATCGCATCTCTTCTAATCAAGCAGACGAACTTCGATCAGCAGACCCAGGAGCTAGTTCCGGAACAGGTATTACGGCTGCAGAAGTAATGACACATAACACCGCCTCAGACTGCTGGAGCGTGGTGAGCGGGAATGTTTACAACCTCACAAGCTACGTTTCGACCCATAAGGGTGGGGCAGCGGTCATCGAAGCTATTTGCGGTAAAGATGGAACCAATGCATTTACTGGACAACACAGCGGCGAAGCAAAACCTCAGACAGACCTTTCATCATTACTGGTTGGACCATTTGGAGTTGCTGCTGGCGATTCAGGACTTAGCCCAACAACCGCGCTGACTTCTGAAGAAGTTTTGAAACACTCCACCAGTCAAGACTGCTGGAGCGTAATCAACTTTGAGGTTTACGACCTAACTTCTTACGTGTCTGAGCACCCCGGTGGAGCAGATCTTATCAATGCGATATGTGGCAAGGATGGATCAGCTGCATTCTCTGGTGAGCACGCCGGAGCCAGTAAGCCAGAAAGTATCCTCGCTGCTTTTGCGCTTGGACCACTAGCTGGTAACTCAACTCTGCCTGAAGCTCAAGTTCAGTATGAAGAGGACGACGACTAGAAACTAACTGTTGCTAGTTTCCTGACATCTGGTCAGCGGTTAGAGTCCCATCACCCTGAGCAGCTAGCTCAAAGGCAGGTAAGTGAGATTCCAGGGAAGCAGACCGAAGGTTTCCAAGAACTTTCAACAAGCTTTCATTTTCGGTTTTGGAAATTAGCAAATCGTATAACTCCACGTTCAACACTTCACCAATTGCCCACGCTTCTGCTGCAGCAACAAGATCATCTGGAGCAGTGATTTGGCCCAGGTAAGGGTTTTCTGGAACATCTTCGCCCAGTCTTTCTAGCTGGCGAATAAGGGCATCGATGTGTCTAAGTTCTGCCTGGTAGATAGTTTGGTAAGGCTCGACAGAGCCATACTTGTCCAAAACAGCCAGGTAACTAGCAGCTGCGGCATATTCACCGTCTGGGCCCATAAGGGCAGCCAGAACAATTTCAGGGTCGGTCATAATTTCTTTGATCACAGGATCCGAAGATTCAGATTCTTCTGTAGGGGCTTCCGATGCTTCACTAGAATCGGGTGGTATCAGAGATGTTTCTTCCATAGCTGGAGTTGAACAACCTGCCAATAGCACGGTGGTGATTAGCAGTGTTGGGATAAGTGTTAGCGATTTTGTCATTTGACTCACCTTTCTGTTAACTTCAGGCTAGACCTGTTCACCTACCTGGTAGTCGAAACTCAGGGGATACACAGCAACCCTGAGCCCACTAACAGCCAACTCTCGGGATTCTGTGAGAGATTGTAATTAGAGGGGAATTTGTATTCCCGTAAAAAGTCTTTAGGAGACCAAATAAATGAAAAAGCGACGTTGGTTGTGGTTTGTGGGATCTGCCGCTGTATTGATAGCGATTATCGCTTCAATAGCTATTCCAGCTCTAACTGAGCAGACGCAGTATGAGACCTATGAGGTAACTCCAACGGCTGTTGTGAAGACCGTGGCTGCTAACGGCCAACTCGCCGAGTCGCAGCTATTGGCTTATGGCCCGAGTGAACAACCAATTCTTGTATCCGCCAATGGATCTCAAGCATTGCCTGCCCAATTTGGAATCAGTTTGGAAATTAATCAAATTGAGGTAACAGAAGGTCAATCCGTAGCAGAGGGAGATCTACTTTTTAGCTTTAACTCTCAACTAGGGCAATCGGTTGAGGTTACCGCCATTGCCGATGGCATTGTTCGTTCCGTTGATACTTCGGAGGGACTAAGAACTTCGGGACAGGTTGTGACTATTGGAAGCGCCGTGCCGGTGGTTTCAGTTTTTGCTAGCGAGTATGACGCAGATTTATTGGACATTGGCCAGAAGGCCACCATTGAATTAGATGCCATAAACGCGGTTTTTGAAGGGGCTGTTATTTCAATTGGTGAAGTTGCCAAGTCTGTAAGCGGTATCAAGCAGTATGAGGTTTTGGTTGAGGTAACCAAGGTTCCAACCGGCGCTCGCTTCGGCATGAGCGCAACTGCAGAGATAGAAGTTGAGCGGTCAGCTTCGGTTCTAGCGGTTCCGTTCAGCGCACTAATTGGTGAGCTACCGGAAGTACAGATCTTGGTCACTGGAGCATCTGGTGGTCGGAGCGTAACAACAGTCGAGGTCAAGCTTGGCACCAGGGGAGATAGCCTCGTAGAAATCACTTCTGGACTTCAAGTTGGCGATCTTGTCATCGTAGGCCTAGCGGGAGATGTTCCAAGTCCGGTTGAGTTCGGTCCTCCCCGCGGAGCCGGAAACAATGGCTAATGAAGTTGTTCGGCTAGATAAAGTTCGCCGAGACTATTTAGTTGGCGATCAGATAACCACTGCCCTAGATGGCGTTGATCTAGTTATCGAGCGTGGTGAATTTGTCGCCATTGTTGGACCATCGGGTAGCGGTAAGTCAACCATGATGAACCTAATTGGTTGCCTAGACAGGCCAAGTGCTGGAACGGTATTGATCTCCGGCGACCCAACCAACGAACTAACTGATAATCAACTAACCAGTCTTCGCTCTAAAGCCATCGGTTTTGTCTTTCAGCAGTTTCAGCTTCTTCCAAACACCACAGCCATCGAAAACGTAATGGCGCCACTTTTGTATCAAGGCATTAGCTCCAAGCAGGCAAAGAAGTCAGCTTCAGCGATGCTAACCAAGCTAGGCCTTGGAGACAGACTCAATTTTGATCGCAATCGCCTCTCCGGTGGCCAGCAGCAAAGAGTTGCTATCGCAAGGGCCTTGGTTACCGGACCTGACATTGTCTTAGCCGATGAGCCAACCGGAGCGTTGGATTCCAAGACCGGCGCTGCAGTAATTGATTTACTGAAAGACCTCCATAGAGAGGGCAGAACAATCGTCTTGATCACCCATGATCTAGAGATTGCGGCCAGTGCTCCAAGAAGGGTCTTTTTGCGAGATGGGCAAATTGAGCGCGACGAGCGAGGTGTCAATTGAACCTACTTGGAACAGCGGCTCTTGCGCTAAACAGAATCTGGGCCACCAAGGTTAGATCATTGTTGACCATGCTCGGAGTGGTGATTGGAGTTGCCGCCATCGTGGCCCTGACCTCAATTGTTGATGGCGCATCGCAAGGAATCAACAAATCGTTAGCAACTCTTGGAACTAACCAACTCAACATCACAGCCCTGGCACCAGATGCTCTAACTGAGCAAGACGCTAATGCCCTGGCAGACCTTGAGAACGTTTCCGTGATGTTCGTCCAGTCTCAAAACGAGGGCACTATTGCAACTGGAGACATAAGGGTCAACGCGCGATTAGTTGGAGTGTCCTCTAAGTACTTTGAAGCCGTTAAGCCAGAGATAGCACTTGGGTCATACCTTTCTAGTAGTTCCTATGCCCAAACTGCCAAAGACGTGGTTTTTGGAGCAGACGCCGCTAACGATGTTGGACTAACAGCCGACATGCTTGGCCAAACTGTGAAGCTAAACGGGCAGGACTTTAGGTTGGTCGGTGTGCTGGACGATCAGGCAGGATTTGGTACTGGCGGCCGGGTGTACGTGACTTTGGATTCAGCTAGAAAACTATTTAGCCAGTATCCATACGTGTCTAGCATTGTGATTCAGGCAAATACCCCAGAGCAGGTAGACGCCCTGCAAGTTACAGCAGATAATTTGCTCAGAGAGAGATACGGGCTTGGTGCAGACACCAAAGCTCGTTACACAATCACCAACCAGGCGTCTTTGATTGCAGCAGTTAGTTCCATTACTGACACCCTGGGATTGTTGCTAACGGGAATCGCTGCAATCAGCTTGATTGTTGGTGGAATTGGAATTATGAATATCATGCTGGTTTCTGTTAGGGAAAGAACCAGAGAAATCGGTGTTCGCAGAGCTATTGGAGCAAAGCAATCAAACATCTTGACTCAGTTCCTAATTGAGGCAATTGTGCTCTCGCTGGCCGGTGGCGTTATTGGACTAATCCTCGGGGAGATAGCAGCTTTCTTCTTGGCCATTCTGGGCGACTGGGTCTTTGCAATAAAGCTAGATACGGTCGTGCTGGCTCTGGGCTTTAGCTTGCTAGTTGGAGTGGTGTTTGGAGTTTGGCCTGCAAGAACTGCGGCCAAGCTAGAGCCAATAGATGCGCTCCGCTTCGAGTAACGCTCGATAGATCTTAATCTAAGGGACTTGACTTAATACCCCAGGGGGGTATACTGAGTTTGTGATCCCAGAAATCAAAAAAAGAGCAATCCATAGATCAAAGATCCTCCAGGGCCAACTTAAGGGCCTGGAAAAAATGATCGAGTCCGAGGAATACTGCATGGATGTCATCACCCAGTCACTAGCAATTCAGAAGTCCCTGGGGTCTCTAAACAAGTTGTTAGTCGAAAACCACTTAGCAACACACGTGAAGCACATGATGGTATCCAAGGACCCAAAGGTCAAAAAGCAGCTCCAGGAAGAACTGCTCAAGATATACGAGATCACGCAAAACCGACAAGTCAAATAAGGAGGTTCAAATGACAGAAACTACATGTAACTGCGGTGACCTTTGCCTATGCTCAGCTAAAACTGAGGGCTCAGGTTGTAACTGCGGTAAATAAAATTGTCTGCCCCCAATTTCTAGCTTCCCCTGGCTAGAGATCGGGGGCAGCTTCAATTTAGGGTATTTCGGTATCTAAAGCCATAGTGCAAATAGTAATGTTTACTGCAGAGGAGGCTCACAGTGAAGGTGCTATTTATTCAACACGATCACGTGTCTCCGCTCGGTCCGGTTGGTGAAAGATTTCAACAACTTGGTTTTGAGATTGAAACGATGCTCGTCGTGCCTAAAGAGAAGTATCGCGAACCAAATGTTGAATTCAAATTTCCTGACTATCTGGACTATGACGTAATCATTCCACTTGGCTCACCTTGGGGAGCTTGGGACGATGCCTGCATCGGCAACTGGTTACAACCAGAACTTGCTTGGATCAAATCCGCTATCGAAGCAGACGTTCCTGTTCTTGGAATCTGCTTTGGCGGTCAACTAATGGCAAGAGCACTAGGCGGCTCTGTTGCACCAGGACCTAGACCTGAACTTGGCTGGACATACATCTTTAGCGGCCAGCAAGATCTTGTCTCTAACGGACCTTGGTTTCAATTTCATTATGACTATTGGAAAGTTCCGCCCGGAGCTAAGGAAATTGCAAGAACCGCTTTGGCCTCGCAGGCTTTCACATACCGCAAATCATTAGCCTTGCAATTCCACCCAGAACTAGACGTCGAAGTACTAGAGGGTTGGTTGATTTGGGATGGCAACGATGAGCTGGCAGAAGACGGCCAAGATCCGAAGGTAGTTATGGAGCAAACCAGAGCTCTAACTGCTGAGTCAAGGCAGCGAGCTTTCGAGTTGGTTGATAACTTTCTCGAAAAGATTGCTCTAGTAAAGCCGAAGAAATCTTTATAGCGGAGTTACGTAAGCTCCAGAGATTCCGCCATCAACCAAGAAGGTTGAGCCGGTAATAAACGAGCTGTCATCGGATGCAAGGAACGCTACCGATGCCGCTAGTTCTTCTGGGTTAGCAAATCTTCCAATTGGGATGTGGATTAGCCTACGAGCGGCACGCTCCGGATCTTTTGCAAACAGTTCCTGCAACAAAGGTGTATTCACTGGTCCTGGGCAAAGTGCGTTCACTCTAATTCCCTGACGTGCAAACTGGACTCCAAGCTCGCGGCTCATTGCAAGCACGCCACCTTTGGAGGCAGTGTATGAAATCTGGCTGGTAGCACTACCAAGCACAGCAACAAAGGAAGCGGTATTGATGATAGAACCTGATTGCTGTTTGGTCATGTGCCTAAGAGCTGCGCGGCAGCAAAGGTAAACGCTTTTTAGGTTTACATCCTGCACCTTTTGCCAAGCTGGAAGCTCGGTGGTTTCAATCGAGTCATCATCCGGTGGTGAGATGCCAGCGTTGTTGAAAGCGATGTCTACGCTGCCAAATAGCTTTACTGTCTCATCAAAAAGATGGTTCACCTGAGCTTCATCGGCAACGTTGACCTGAATGAAGGCACCATCAACCTCTGCAGCTGCCTTTTCGCCCGATACGGGATCCATGTCACCGATTACGACCTTGGCACCCTCAGCCGCAAAGCGGCGTGCGGTTGCCAATCCAATACCTGAAGCACCGCCAGTGATTACGGCTACTTTGCCCGCTAGACGCTGGGTCAGATCTATTTTCTTTACTGTCATTTGTTTCTCCTAATCAGCGGGGTAGTAAACGGTTTTTTCTTCGGTGAAGTGAAGTGGTGCATCGGGTCCAAGCTCTCGGCCAAGACCAGATTGCTTGAAGCCTCCAAATGGGGTGTTGTATCGAACGGAGGAGTGCGAATTCACAGAAAGGTTTCCGCTCTCCAGTGCTCTTGAGACTCTGATTCCTCTTCCAAGGTCACGTGTCCAGATCGAACCACTGAGGCCATACTCAGAACTGTTAGCAATTTCCAGAGCCTCGGCTTCGTCCTTGAAGCGGTAAACAGAAACTACAGGGCCGAAGATTTCTTCGGTCATGCAGCGATCAGTTAGCTTGCCTGGGGTAAGTACCGCAGGTGCCATGAAGTATCCCTTACCAGTTGGAGCGTTACCCCTGAAGGCAACGTTTCCATCGGAAAGATACTCTTCAACGTTTGCGAAGTGCTTCTTGGAAACCAATGGACCCATCTCCGTTGCTTCATCGGTTGGGTCGCCAACTTTGTAAGCCTTGACTGATTTTTCCAAACCTTCCATAAATCTGTCATACACAGATGCTTCAACAAGGATTCGGCTTCTTGCGCAACAGTCCTGGCCAGCGTTTTCAAATACTGAACTAGGAGCAGCTGCCGCTGCTTTGTCAACATCAGCATCAGCAAAAACAATGTTGGCGCTCTTGCCCCCAAGCTCGAGAGTTACTCTCTTGACCTGGTCAGCAGCCTTGCGCATAACTTGCTTGCCAACTTCAGTGGAGCCAGTGAAGACAATCTTGCCAACCTTGGGGTGAGTGAGGAACCTATCTCCAACTACTGATCCCTTGCCTGGAATCACCTGGAATAGCCCTTCTGGAAGACCGGCTTCTAGAGCAAGCTCGCCAATCTTGATGCTAGATAAAGGTGTCCACTCGGCTGGCTTTAGAACAACTGCATTGCCAGCAGCTAGTGCCGGAGCAAAGCCCCAGCTAGCGATGGTCATTGGGAAATTCCATGGGGTGATTACTCCAACCACGCCAATTGGTTCGTTGAAGGTAACCGCTATCCCTCCAGCAACTGGAATCTGTTTTCCAATGAGTCGCTCTGGAGAAGCCGAGTAATACTCGAGCACGTTTCTAACGTGGGTGGCTTCCCAGCGAGCCTGGGAGATCGGGTGGCCAGAGTTTCGAACCTCTAGCTGAGCTAGGGCCTCAATGTTTTGATCCACGGTGGCTGCAAAGCGGTGCAACAGCATGGCTCGATCAGAAGGGTTTAGAGCAGCCCACTTCTTTTGGGCCTTAGCAGCTAGCTCAATTGCAGCATCGGTTTGGCCCAGGTCAGCGTGCGCGATGGTTTCCATCTGCTCTTCTGTTGCAGGGTTAATCAGGGTGTAGCTCATTTAGATCCTCGATACTTTCTTGCCGCTTCGACTAGGCCTTCAAAGATTCTTAGATCTTCAAGAGTTTGCTCTGGGTGCCACTGAACCGCAACACCAAATGGGTGATCTTCTAATTCCACGGCTTCAACAATCCCGTCTTCACTCTTGGCTGTTACCTTGAGACCCTTACCGACTTGGTCAATTGCCTGGTGGTGATACAGCGCAGCGTTAGATACTTTCGCGCCGACAAGGTTTCCTAGCTTGGAATCGCCCTCCACTGATACTTCAGCCGGAGTGAACTCAGCATTTCCTTTTTGGTAGCGGTTATCACCAATAACATCTGGTAGGTGCTGAATCAAAGTTCCACCGCGATTGATATTTAGCATCTGCGCTCCGCGACAAATTCCAAGAAAAGGAAGGTCGGCTTCAATTGCGGCAGACAAAAGTTTTTCTTCAAGCTGGTCTCGAAGCTTGTCTGGTTCCTCGGCTTCACCATGAGGGGCTTGGCCATATCTAGATGGATCAATGTCTCTTCCACCGCAAAGCATGAGCCCATCCAATGATGCAATGATGTCTTTGGCTTCTGCGGTTTCAAGCTGCTGCGGCGGGATCATTACAGCTACTCCACCCGATCGGGTAATGCCTTCTATATAGAAAGCAGGGATCATTGCCATCTCGGTGTTCCAGACGCCGGTTTGACCTTGCTGGCGATAAATGGTTAGCCCAATAAGTGGTTTAGGTCCGCTCAAAGCCGCGCACCCTCTCCCAATCGGTAATAGCGCTATTGAAAGCTTGAATCTCGGTCTTGGCGTAGTGGATGTAGTGATCGACAACCTTGTCACCGAAGCTAGCT
>Ga0208788_1001460_pt1 | contig 11477 bp, 7 predicted proteins | sample Wag4_2014_7_11_3_FD_187363 | JGI IMG/M metagenome (GOLD analysis project Ga0208788, IMG submission 187363) | Fresh water mixed with fracking chemicals microbial communities from Ohio, USA - Utica-2 Time Series FC 2014_7_11 (SPAdes) (version 2) ... | reverse complement strand
ATTTGGAAAGCCGGCCACAATCATGGCTGCCTGTGCAGGTGTTAATGATTTTGCTGATTTTTTAAAATAATGTCTGGCTGCAGCTTCCATGCCAAAACAGCCAGGGCCTGTTTCAATTACATTTAAGTAAACCTCTAAAATTCTTTTTTTACCCCAAATAAGTTCTATCAAAAACGTGAAATAGATTTCTGGAATTTTTCGAATGTATTTATCATAAGAGCCACCCTGCCATAAAAATACATTTTTTGCTACCTGTTGCGTTATGGTGCTAGCGCCCCCTCCTAATGGGATTTTACTTTTCTTTTTTTTCTTTTTTGGACGTAGGCTTTTTTCGATGGCGTCAAAATCAAACCCAATATGCTCTGCAAATAGTTGATCTTCGCTAGCAATAGCAGCGAGCTTACTCTGGTAGCCCAGTTCATCCCAACTTACATAATCTCTTTTTAAACCAAGGCCAAATGCGTTTGTGAGCTGTGTGATGGTGATAGGAGGATCAACAAACTTTGTTATCAGTACATATAAAAACGAGCTAACAAATAAATACAATAAAACCCGCTTAATTTTCCCAATCACGATTAAAGTTTTTCTAAATTACAAATCTTTTGAACGCAAACTTCCTTTATTTGAAAAAGCTCATTTTCTTTTTGTTATTCTTTGTGCAGGTATGTATATCGGTAGCACAAGAAAATAGATATGCGTATAGTATGCAAAAGATGGGTTCTCCATTTAATTTAGTAATCTATGCAGGAGCAAAACAAATAGCAGACAGTGCGGCTTATCAAAGTTTCAAACTAATTGATTCCATCAACATCATTTGTAGTGATTATGATAGCAGTGCCGAATTATTTAAACTCAGGTACGCGTTAGTTGGTAAACCCACTAAAGTTTCGTCTATTTTAATGGAACTGCTTTGTACTGCACGCCAGGCCTACAAAGATTCTTATGGCAGTTTTGATGTTACCATAGGTCCACTTTCCCGTATATGGCGAAACGCACGTAACTCTCAACAATTTCCTGCAGGGGTAGTAGTCAACAAAGCCCTAAAATCTGTTGGATTTAATAAGATACAAATAGATAGTAGCGCGCAAACGATTACGTTTTTACAACCCAATATGCAACTTGATATGGGCGGAATCGCTAAAGGATATGCCGCTGATAAAGTACTCGCATTATTACAATCATTTGGAATTACAAATGCGCTTGTAGATGCAGGCGGTGATATGGTTATTGCTGGTACGCCGTCAGATAAAAAAGGATGGCGCGTTGGCGTAAACATACCCGGGCAGCAAGAAGCATTATGGAAGCGTAAGCTCATCTTATCCAATAAGGCAGTTGCAACGTCTGGAGATGCATATCAATATATGCTACATAAGGGTAAGAAGTTTGCGCATATCATTGATGCTAGAACCGGCTATGGCGTTACTTTTCAGCGCAATGTAACCGTGGTTGCTCCATCTGCGACAACTGCAGATTGGTTGGCAACGGCTTGTAGCATACTAACAATCGAACAGGTTAAAATATTGGCAAAAAAGTACAAATCCGAAGTACTCATTACCACTTTACAAAATGGGAGGATTCATAAAGTTAGTTTTGGAAAATTTGACAGCTACCTAGAACAATAATTGTTGTAGCTATTATAAAAAATTCATAACTTCCTAATTCTAAAGTTTAATTGTGTTCAAGAATTTTTTTGCAGTCATATTTTGTTTCATTGCTATTGGTGCCTCTGCGCAACAAACGAGCCTCAGTTTCGAAAAGTATGAGCAAAAATTACCAGTTAGTAATTTGCATTTTGCAATGGTGCCAATACCTGCAGGACAATTTAAGATTGGTTCTACAATAGCATCTCCAAAAATCAATGCTGACGAAACGCCTCAAAAAGAAATTACACTAGATGCATTTTGGATGAGTGCGACAGAAGTAACACGTGATGTATTTGATGTTTTTTTAAAAGACGAAACGACTTCTCAGAATTCTGATGTAGATGCAATCACTAGACCCAGTCCTCAATATATAGATTTAACTTTAGGTATGGGCAAAGAGGGTGGATTCCCTGCTAATAGTATGTCGCAGTATGCAGCAATCATGTTTTGTAAATGGCTCTACAAACAAACAGGTATTTTTTACAGACTCCCTACCGAAGCCGAATGGGAATATGCAAGCAGAGCTGGAGCAACTACCCCATACTATTTTGGAACAGACCCCAACCTGCTTACTAAGTATGCATGGTTTCAAAAAAACAGTAATAACAAATACCAAAAAGTAGCTCAAAAATTACCCAATGCTTGGGGACTTTACGATATGCTTGGCAATTTAATGGAGTGGACCACGGATCATTATTTACCGGGTAGATATGCTAGCATCGAATTAAACAACCCCATGGTTCCGCCTACGCAAGGCGTGTATCCAAAGGTGTTACGTGGTGGATCGTATTTATCGGATGCCAACACTTGTAGAAATGGTAAACGCATAAAATCAGATCCTATTTGGAATAGACGCGATCCACAAATCCCAAAAAGTAAATGGTGGCTCACAGAAGCTACAGATGTAGGCATTAGACTGGTGCGTCCATTACAACAACCAACACCCGAACAAGCGCAACAATTTTATACCACCTATTTAATTAAATAAAAACAACAGCCATATGTCAAATTCATCTTTTCATGACAAACGCAGAGACTTTGTAAAACAAGGTTCGATGCTAGCAGGTGCTATTGCAGCTGCGCCTATTATTTCTCGAGCTAACTTTTTTTCCGGTTCTGATGACGTTATCAAAGTAGCCGTTATTGGTTGCGGCGGGCGCGGAACAGGCGCTGCCGTTCAAGCATTGATGAGCAAACAAAATGTAAAAATTGTTGCGATGGCGGATGCTTTTAGAGACCGATTAGATGAATGTTACAAAAATGTAAGTGGAGAACTTGCCAGTGCTGGTGCTGGAACAAAAGGCACACTTGATGTTCCAGAAGAAAGAAAATTTGTGGGCTTTGACGGTTATTTAAAAGCCATACCACTTGCAGATGTTGTAATACTTGCAACGCCTCCAGGTTTCAGACCCATTCATTTTGAAGAAGCCGTAAAGCAAGGCAAACATATATTTATGGAAAAGCCGGTAGCTACAGATCCTGCAGGCGTGCAAAGGGTTTTAGCAGCTGCTAAAATTGCAAAACAAAAGAAATTAAATGTGGTAGTAGGTCTTCAAAGACATTACCAAGATTCTTACCGTGCGCTTTTTGCAAAAAAAGACATGATTGGAGATATTACATCGATGCAAGCTTGGTGGAATAATGATGGCGTATGGACAAGACCACGTAAAGCAGGTCAAACAGAAATGGAATACCAAATGCGTAACTGGTATTATTTTGTATGGCTTTGTGGTGATCATATTACAGAGCAGCATATTCACAATTTAGATGTGATCAACTGGTTTAAAAATGGGTATCCTGTTAAAGCGCAAGGCTTTGGTGGACGACAAGTAAGAAAATCAAAAGAGCACGGTGAAATATTTGACCATCATTATGTAGAGTTTCATTACGCCGATGGATCTATTTTAAATTCTCAGTGTAGACATATGCCAGGTACTTCAAGTAAAGTTGATGAACTACTTGTAGGCACCAAGGGAAAAATATATTGCGATGCAGCACGTATTACAGATTTACGCGGTAAAACCATTTTTCAATTTGATAAATCAAAAGAGCGAAATCCATATCAAACCGAGCACGACGAACTTTTTGCAGCGATTGCAAAAGGTGAGTATAAATATGCCGATGCAGAAAATGGCGCATACTCAACTATGACATCTATTTTAGGCCGAATGGCTACGTATAGTGGACAAATTATAGACTGGGATAAAGCAATTAACTCTGGTCTTAATTTACACCCTTCGGTGTATGCATTTAATGCTGCAGCGCCTGTTAATCCGGGTCCTGCTGGATTCTATCCAGTGCCGGTGCCTGGTGTTACAAAATACTAATGAGTAAAAATGTAAAGCGGCTCCCTTTTCTAGTAATTGGGAGCCGCTTTTTTATTCTACAATAATTTCATCGATAAATTGAAAACCGCTTTGAAGTTTTGAAATAAACTTAATATAGCGCGCGGCTGTTGGTTTCATTTGTACTTTAAAATCTTTAAAGAGTAAATTACTTTCTGTAGAAGATACCGTATTGTTGTCTCTACCCTGATGGGTATAATTGATACCATCCACGGATGTTTGTACTTCTATGTATTTAGGCATATAAACACCAGGTCCAATAATTTGCATAAAATTTGCTTGCACCAAACTTACGGTATCAATTTTTTGTAAATCAATAACAACATCCATATTGGTGATAAAGCCCTGCCACTGCCCATCTTGGTAAGTTAAAGTTCCGCGGTAACCATTCACAAGTGTTCGTGCACCATCAGCAGGATAACCTTTACTATAAGGTATATTGTAGGTTACGGGTTTATTAAATGCTTTATGAAAATTTATGAGTACCGAATCCGGTGCTGATTTTTTTGCATTAATAATAGCAGCTTTAATAGTTGCTTTTGAATCAATTAAAAACGGCGTTGAATATATATTGGAAGCAGTGGTAGGTACTGTTCCATTGGTGGTATAATATATGGTAGGTTTAAACTGCTCACTATTAAAACTAACGCGCGCAGCACGTGATATAGTATCAATGCTTGTGGTAATGTCTACTCTATTGGACGGCCTACAGTAATTGATATTAAATGCTTGTAGTAATTTATAATGAGCGGTTAATTTTTCTTGAAACTGCGCCCAATTTTTAGCTGCCGGATTACTCCACACTACTTCGCTTAAAGCAATAATGCGTGGGAAAATCATGTATGCAGCATGCTCCTGCGTAGGCACATATTCGGTCCATAAATTGGCTTGTGCCCCTTTTACATATTGCTGTTTGTCTTTTTCTAGAACTACAGGAAGAGGCTCATATTCATATACTTTTTGAAGCGGTAAGAATCCACCAATGGCTTCAGGTTCTCCAGCTGGGTTTTGTTGATATTTATCAAAATAACAAGTGCCACCAGGGGTCATAATTACATCATGGTTTTGTCTTGCTGCATCGATACCACCTTGTTCCCCTCTCCAGCTCATTACGCGGGCACCAGGCGCAAGGCCACCTTCTAATATTTCATCCCAGCCTAGTAGGTACCGCCCTTTACTAGAGATAAATTTTTCCATTCTTTTGATGGCATAGCTTTGGAGTTCATCCTCATCTTTTAAGTTATTATCACGAATGCGCTTTTGACATTTGGTACATTTTTTCCAGTGCCCCTTTGCGGCTTCATCACCACCAATATGAATATATTTTGAAGGAAATAACTCCATCACTTCTGTAATTACGTCCTGCATGAAAGTGAATGTCGAATCGTTTCCAATACAAAATTCGCCTGTTCTGCCTTTAACGCTATCACAAGCTAGATTTGGGTAGGCTGCAAGCACTTCATCGGAGTGTCCTGGCATTTCAATTTCTGGAATAACGTTGATGGCTTTTGCAGCGGCATACGCAACAATATCTTTTGCATCATTTTGTGTGTAATAACCTCCATAGGCTAACGGATCTCCTTCTTGTAAATAACCCATTCCATTTTTCCACCACTCCTTCCATGTTTTATGTGTTCTAAAAGCAGCCTGCTTTGTTAAAAGCGGGTATTTTTTTATTTCAAGTCTCCAACCAGCACCATCTGTTAAATGTAAATGCAGGTTATTGATTTTATAAATACTTAAAACATCCATTAAACTTTTAATAAAGGATACCGGATAAAAATTTCGAGATACATCTAACATGAGACCTCTGTATTCGAATCTGGGCTTGTCTTTTACCGTGACACAAGCAATACGACTAGGTGTATTACTTGTGTACCAAAGTTGAACAATAGTCTGAGCACCATAGAGCGCACCAGCATAATCTTTAGCAGATATAGTAATGGTACTTGCAGAAACCGTTAAAGTATATTCGCTACTCGCTAAATTTTTATTCTCTTTAAATATTATGCGCGTATTCCCTTTTGGAAGCGTGCTAATAGATGTACTTGTAATTTGCTGTACATATTTTGCAATCGGTTTCCAACCAGCTGGTGCTATAAACTGCGTATTTTTATAAAAAGTAAAATTTCCATTATTTACTTTCAAAAATTGTGGCTCCGGAATGATACTAACCTGCTTTTGTGCTACTGCAATATATCCTACGAGTATTAACGAAATAGCAAATACTATTTTTTTCATCCTTCTTTACTTTTTAATATAAAAATCCTTACCTAAACTCCAGTCATTGTTAAAATAACCCACTGCTTTAATGCCTTCTTCACCTTTAATAAGCATATCAAGTGAAAAAACCATAAAGTCAGGAAAACCACTTCCACCACTAAAATATTGGTTGGCATCTGCGGCTTGCATGCCTTGTAAACCAGTACCACCAATGAGTGCAACGCTTGTAATACCATTGTTTTGTGCAGGGTACATGAAGTAAGCCCCTAGGTCTTGACCTTCAAAAACGGTGTTTCCCATTACAATTTTTCCAGTAGTTACTTTAATCGGACAGTTGGTAAGGAGTGCCGCTGCTGCGGTATTGGTTGTTTCGTTCCCATATAAAATAACGCCTTGATTTTGATAAGCAGCAGTCGTAAAATCTTTATCTGCAATTAAACTTACAGAACCATTTCCTCTATAATACCATGTTTCGGCGTCATATTTTGCTTTTTGTAGTGCCCAGTTATTTTCTGCTTCTGTTCCATGGGTAGCGTATACAAAAACCATATTATGGTTGAATGCTTCTTTTAATCCACCATTTCTTTGTATACCCTTGTTAGTTAACAAAGGTGAATTGCCTTTGGCCCAAGTTGTATTTTTTTCCAATACTAGCGCAGTACCATTTACAATATGTGTTAACTGATTTCCGTCTAATACAATCGTAACCGTATCACCTATTGCAAAATCTTTGGTATCAATGGCAACAGCATTAATATTGGTAGTGGTACCTGTAATATTTTTTGTTTTCATATTGCGCGTGAGTTGAACACGACTATAATCAAAACTTTTTGTTTGTTGCAACACTTGTAACCAGTGATAGGTATTGGTAATCGCTGTAGAAGGAAGTGTGTAATCAATCACATTTACTTTACTGCTAACAGGAATGGTATGCCTTTTAAAATAATCAAAAATAGGAGCCCAGTCTACACTCTCATCACTAAACCAATGTGAACCTCCTGGATATTCGTAGTAACTAAAATCAGGATGAAACTCGGCCAATACTTTTTTCATTTGTCTAGCATATTTTACCGAAACGGTTTCGTCTGCATCACCATGAAAAATATAAACACCACCCGATTTGTAGTTATTAACCATGCCTAAAACATTGCTAGGCGTACTAGCCCTAGTTAATATTTTTTTAACCAGCGTGCTGGTATCGTTTGGAACCAGACCATCGTGTGAGCCATACGCAGCAAGGGTTGGATAGCCCGCCGATGGCGCAATAGCAGCCCACTTTCCAGGATAGGTAGCACCTAAATACCAAGTGCCATGACCGCCCATCGAGTGTCCTGTTAAATAAATATTTTGTGGGTTTGGCTGATATGTTTTTTTAGCAATTTCAAAAACTTCTAATGCATCGAGTCTGCCCCAATCTTCCCAATTAAAACCTCTAGGTCTTCTATTGGTAGGCGCTACAATCGGTCCTTCTGTTTTTGGTTTATATGCTCTTGCTTGAGAAATGGCTTCTACTTCAGCGCCATGTACCGATAAAAATAAACTTGGATTGTTTTTATTGTCGTTGGCTTGAGGCGCCACTGCATAATACTGAACAGATCCGTCTATTGTACTAATGAATGTATGCGAAGCGTGTTCACTACTTTTTACTGCATTTACTACAACAGAGGTAGTATCAATAATTTGGTTGTTGGCCATTAAAGTAAGTGAAACCCTGTAGCTTCCTTTCGTTGTATTTTTTGGTACCGGAATTTCTACCGCTACTTTTCTTGCAATTTGTGGAGCGATGCTAGTAATATTGGTTTCTATTTTTTGATCTTCAACCGATGCTGTAATACGCATACCTGCCGCATTATTTTTAGAGCTGTTAACTACAACAAGGCCTGCCCATTTTTTGGAAACATTTTCTCCTTCAATAAAAAATGGAAGTGTAGCATCTTTGGTACTTAATTGTATGGGCTTAAATGAAAAATCCAACATGGCTTTTACAGAAGCATACCTGCCAGCGCCAGCAGCGCGGATATAAAATTCATTGATTCCTTTTTTTAACTGAACGGGAATATACATCCAACCATAACGGTACATATCACCCGCATGCGGTGCGCCATTGATAAACACCATGGAGTGACCAGTGCCAATAAACACCGCTGTTCCAGCCTTTGCTGCATTGTATTGTAGGTATAAATAACCATTGGCAAGTGCTTGGCTTCTAAAGTTGTGCGCACTGTCTGCTTTAATACTTGTCCAGTTGGTATTTGCGCCACTCGAAACAGGTAATCCTACCTGTGGTTTACTTTCTCCCTTGTATAAGCTATAAGCGAGGGCGTCGGAGTACATAGCTTCTCTACCATATTGGTGTGTTTTTCCGGAAGCTAATCCGCTAGTAAAGTAAAATACATCTTGCGCAAGTAAAATACTTGAACATAGCACTGCAAATACGAACAATATTTTTTTCATGAATTTTTATTTGCAGTTAATTTACGTCACTATTAAATGGGCCCATTAATTATTTTTTAACCGGTTCAAATAGGCTTAAAAAAGGTTAGAATTGAGTTATTGAAATAAATTAAATTTAGGGTATCTAAAATCATACACATGCAGTTATTTGTTCGTACTACATTTTCATTTTTATTCGTGCTTTTGCTTTCTTTTAATAGCATTCAAGCAAATGCGCAAAAAGCCCCTAGTGCTAGTTTTAAGATGGTGCAACAAGGAAGTTCAAAAGCGGTTATTCAAATACCTGAAAATGCAGCTACCGAAGAGCGTTTAGCAGCTACAGAGTTAAGTGATTATGTATTTAAAATAGCAGGTACACGAATACCGGTTGTGTCAAAAAAAAGCACTTCAAATCCGGTGATTTATATTGGGCGCGCTTGTCCAAATTACGCGGCACTTATTAAAAAAGAATATGCCATTACTAGCACCAATAATACGCTACAAATAACGGGCGCTTCACCCTATCAAACACTTGAAACAGTGTACGTTTTATTAGAAGAATTTTTAGGCTGCCAATTTTTATCGCCAACAGTCGAAAAAATTCCAACAACAAAAAACATAGTTGTTGCTGCAGATTATCATTATACGCCAGCAGTATTAACAAGAACAGTGCATTCAAAATTATTTTATGACAATCCCTCTTTTGCTGCAAAAAGAAGAGTAACCACCGAAGGGTTTCCAAAATTTGTACCGGAAGCGCGCGTACACACCTTTAATAAATTTTTACCAGAAAAAAACTTTTTTGAAAGCCATCCTACTTTTTATGCGCTCGTAAAAAATAAAAGGCAGCCCACACAACTTTGTTTATCCAACGATACAGTGTATCAAATTATCAAAGATTCTGTAGCTGCATTTTTTAATCGACGACCTTCAGCTTCTGTTTTATCGGTGAGCCAAGATGACAACACACAATACTGTACTTGTGATAAATGTGCAGCCATAGATGCTTACGAAGGTTCTCCTTCTGGAACCATGATAACCCTTGTAAACCGCATTGCCAAAGACTTTCCGAATAAAACAATTGCAACATTAGCGTATCAATACACCAGAAAAGCGCCACTGCATATTAAGCCAGAAAAAAATGTTTTAGTTACACTTTGTTCTATTGAGTGTGATAGAAGTGGCCCTATTGCGGATAAATGCAAAGATTTTGAATCTGATTTAAAAGCATGGGGTGCAATTGGTGCCACCATTCAAATTTGGGATTACACCACGCAGTTCACCAACTTTTTAGCACCTTTTCCAAATTTAGAAACGCTTCAGCCTAATATTAATTTATTTGTAGACAACAATGCCAATTGGATTTTTGAACAGCACAGTCATAATCCTTCCGAATTTTTTGAACTTCGCAGTTGGTTGCTTTCAAAATTTTTATGGAACCCTAAATTAAATTATGCAAACTTGCTTCAGGAGTTTTCAAATAATTTTTACGGAGTAGCATCGCCATTTATTGTTACCTATTTAAATGATTTGCATGCTGCGATAAAAGAAATACCTAAATTTTATTTGTTCTTATATGGTGATCCTGCACAGGGGTTTGAAACCTGGTTGAGTGAACAAAAATTAAAACAGTATAATGCTTTATTTGATAGTGCTACAAATATCACTTCAGGTAATGCGGCATTACAAGCGCGTGTGCATGAAGCGCGTATTGGACTTGATTTTGCAACCCTCGAATTTTACCGTTTAAATAAAGCATCTTTTCCATTATCTGACGTTTCAGCAATTCAAAAAAGAGTAGACCGATTTACAACCGCAACAGGTGCGCAGGGTATTAAAATCATCAATGAAATGGGTTTGCCCTTAACCGATTATTTGCAAGGGTATCAAAAATTAATAGCTAGTGCCAAGGAGGTAAATAAGGCCAAAAATAGCAAGGTAACCCTTGCTATAAAGCCGGTTAAATATGCCAAAGAAGACCCACAAGCCCTTACGGATGGCGCTTTTGGTGGTTGGAGCTTTTATGCCAATTGGCTTGGTTTTTTAGATGATATGAAAGCTACCATTGACCTGGGTGCTGTTACCAATTTCTCAGAGGTTTCCGTGTCTTTTTTGCAGGTAACCAACCATGTGGTGTTTTTTCCTACAGCAGTTACATTTGAGGCTTCCGAAGACGGTATTAACTATACACCCATTCAAACAGTCGATAATGTATATCCTTTAGTAAAAACCAGCAAAGTGAATGACATACAAGTGTTTGCTACCAGTTCAAAAAGCCAAAAGGCAAGGTTTATTAGAGTTACCGGAAAAAATATGAAGTCGCCACCATATTGGCATCATGCGGCGGGTACGGGTGCTTGGATTTTTGCAGATGAGATTGTGGTGAAATAAACGATTGTGCGAGAATATTTATAACTTGAAGGCCTAAATTTATTTCTATGAAAAAATTAGGCTTAATAATTTTTCTGTTCGCATTTGTAGGCACTTTAAAAGCGCAAAAAATATTTGCAGTTGACTACGCGTCACAAGCGGATGTAAAAGTTTTTGTTGTTAAATACGAAAGTCAGGCAGATCTAAAAGTTTTCAAAGTCAAATATGAAAGCCAAGCTGGTGACAATAACGGTAAATGGTTTTTTACCTCCTATGCTTCGCAAGCAAAAAAGAAAATCTTTTTTGTTGATTACGAAAGTCAAGCAGACGTTAAAGTTTTCTTTGTAAATTATGAAAGTCAGGCTGGCTGGCGTAATAGTGCCAAGCGTTATTTATTTTATTAATTTCTCATCAAATATCTCCTATGTTTTCAAAGTATTTAATGGGTGCACTTGCATCTATC
>Ga0208788_1001455_pt1 | contig 11511 bp, 7 predicted proteins | sample Wag4_2014_7_11_3_FD_187363 | JGI IMG/M metagenome (GOLD analysis project Ga0208788, IMG submission 187363) | Fresh water mixed with fracking chemicals microbial communities from Ohio, USA - Utica-2 Time Series FC 2014_7_11 (SPAdes) (version 2) ... | reverse complement strand
CAGCCACTTTCAGCAACGGTTTAGGGGTATGGTCGGTGAGAGGGCGCATTCTTTCACCACGCCCAGCCGCCAAAATCATCGCCCGCATCAGAAGGTATACCCAACTTGTTCTTCAATCCCTGCCAGATCGCGCACAAGGGCACCCAATGGGCGCAATTCTTCGTAACGATTGCAGGTTTTGCGGATGTAATCGAGGAAGCGAGGGATTTCGGCCAAATATTTGCTCTTGCCATCACGATAGTGCAGACGAGCAAAGATACCGGCGACTTTCAAATGACGCTGCACACCCATCCACTCGAAATCACGCCAAAACTCATCAATCTGTTCTGGCACAGGTAAACCGGCTTTGCGAGCTTGTTCCCAATAACGCACCACACAATCCAACACCAATTCATCATCAAAACCGATGAAAGCATCACGGGTCAGAGACAGAATGTCATAGCTAATTGGGCCAACCACGGCATCTTGGAAATCCAACACCCCCGGGTTATGTTCGGCAGTCAGCATCAAATTGCGAACCGTGAAATCACGATGCACCGGCACCGCCGCTTGTTGGGTGATATTGGCCAACAAAATCGCAATACCGTCTTCCCATACTTGCTGTTCTTGTACTGTCAAAGGACGGTTGAGGTGTTTGGCAGCAAACCATTCGGGGAATAGCATCACCTCACGGCGCAATAAGGCCTCATCATAGGGAGGAAGTTGACTGCCATCCGCTTGTTGTAATGCCACCAAACTCTCAATTGCGTGGCCCAATAACAGGCGCACCTGTGGCAAGGCAGGATTGTTAAACGGGATGAAGCCGGCAAAGGGTGCGAAAACATCAAGATAGGTTTGTGAACCAAAGTCTTCTAGTAGTAAGAAACCTTGTTCCAACGATTGTGCTTGAATGCGTGGCGTATTGACCCCTGCGGCACGCAATAATTCAGCAATCCGCACAAATGGGCGACAATCTTCGTGTTCAGGTGGCGCATCCATCACAATAAAACTGTTACCTTGTGGCAAGCTAACACGGTGATAGCTGCGAAAACTGGCATCACTTGAAGCAGGGGCCACGGTAAAATCAGTATGACCAAGAACAGAAACTAACCAAGTTTGCATCAAAGAGGTACGAGACATGGGGGCTTTCGTTGCGAGAAGAAAGGATTTATGCGATTTTATCCGCCTTTGATTTTTGCCGCACGGCATCTACACCAGATTGCGTCCTATCCTATGCCCCGTCTCCGCCCTGTTGTGCTTGCCGTCTGTACGGCATTTTTACTGCCCGTGTCTGTTTATGCTGATGATCCGGTGCTGGTCACCGCGCCGCCAGCCGTCGATGGACAGATCACCGTTGAAGCCGATCATATTGAAGGGGTGGTAGAACAACGACTCCATGCCAAAGGGCAGGTGAAAATCCAACGTGGGCAAGAGCAGGTGGAAGCCGACTGGCTCGATTACTACCAAAATCGACAGCGTGTGGTTGCCGGTGATCGTGTGCGAGTAGAACGTAACGGCGATGTGCTCACGGGAACGACCTTAGACTATGTATTTGATCCTGCGGCAGAACAAGGGGTACTGCACCAAGCGGATATCCGCGTCAGTGAACGTAAATTGCGTGCTGATGCTGCTGTTGCACGGTTATATGGCCAAAAACGCTATGGGCTAGAACAAGCCCGTGTCACCACCTGTGCCCCCGGCAATGATGATTGGTATATCCGAGCTCGACAGATTGATGTCGATTATCAAGCCAATGTCGGGGTGGCACGCGATGGGGTGCTTGAATTTCATGGCATACCCATTCTGTATTCGCCTTATCTTGATTTCCCCGTCAATGGCAACCGTAAAAGTGGTTTCTTAGCCCCAACCTTCGCTTCACGCAGCGATGCTGGCGCAGACTTCCGCCTGCCGTACTATTTTAATTTGGCACCGAATTACGATTTGACATTGGCACCGCGTATTCTGTCACGGCGTGGCTTGATGTTGGGTGGCGAGTTCCGTTACTTGCAACCTGACTACAAAGGCTTTATTTCTGGTGAGTATCTGCCAGACGATCAGCTCTCCCAACAAGACCGCTATGCCCTGCGTTTTGAGCATGAACAAAAACTGCGTTCCGATTTACTGTTCAGTGCACGGGTCAACTATGCCTCGGATGATGACTATTTCCGCGACTTCGGTAATCGTGCCAGTCTGGCCGACAATGTAAATTTGGTACGCGAAGCAGTGTTGACATGGCTTCCCGGGTTTGGGGTGGGGCAACTGCGTATTCAACGCTATCAAACGCTGCAAGATCGTATTGCAAAAATTGATGCACCCTACTCGCGGCTGCCTCAAATCACCTTTTCCACTGCTCAAACTTTACTTTATGGTTTTGAATTGAGTTTTAACAGTGAATATGTCGATTTTGCCCACGACACCAAACGAGAAGGACAGCGGCTCACCCTCCAGCCAAGCATCAGCCTACCGTTACGCACCAGCTATGCCCATCTGATCCCCAAAATCAGCCTGAACTATCGCCAGTATCAACTGGATCGTTTCCAACAACAGGCGGCTACCAATAAAAGTTTTTTCACCCCAACTTTCTCGCTCGATGCTGGCTTACAACTTGAACGTGAAGCGACTTTCTTTGGTGATCAGGCCATTCAAACCTTAGAACCACGATTGCTATATGTGCGAACACCATACCGCAATCAAGATATGTTGCCGTTGTTTGATACCACGGAAAACAGCTTCGATTTTGCACAGATGTTCGCCGAAAATCGCTTTTCTGGTGGAGATCGATTAAGTGATGCGAATACCCTCACCGCAGCACTGACGACACGGTTTATTGACCAAGACAGCGGTGTAGAGCGTTTCCGCCTTGGTATTGGTCAACGCTATGTCTTCACCGATCAAAAAGTCACTTTGACGGGGCTACCAGATGAACGCAAACGTTCTGACTTTTTAGCCAGCGTTGGCGGCCAAATTTTCCGTCACACCACACTGCAAGCCACCTATCAATACAACACCGAACTGCGGAAGACCGAGCGCTATGCCGTCGATTTGCGCTATCAACCTGCCGCCGGTAAAACCTTATCAGCCCGCTATCGCTATGGTCGCAATGAGTTGTTCTTTAACACGCAAACCCGCGATACCCTGCGCCAGCTCGATATTGCAGCCCAATGGCCGGTGGCCCGCAATTGGTATGTGGTTGCCCGTGAAAACTACTCACTGCGCGATAAACGCTCGCTGGAACATTTGCTAGGGGTGGAATACCACGCCGATTGCTGGGCAATCCGTGCGGTGGGTCAACGCTATGTCAGTGGTGTTAACCAATCTTCTAACGGTGTCTTCTTACAACTCGAACTTAACGAGCTAGGCGGTTTAGGCTCTAATCCTTTAGAAACTCTGCGCTTAGCCATTCCCGGTTACAGCAAAATCAATGAACCCGAAGGGCTCGCACCATGATTACCACTCGTCTTTCTACGCTTTGCCTTGCTTTATGTCTCTCTGCCAGTGTTTGGGCAGCACAACCCCAGCCGGTACGAACCGTTGACCGGATTATTGCCGTGGTCAATAAAAGCGTGATTACAGAACGCGGCTTAAACGATCGTGTTTTACAAGCAAAACAAAATTTACAGCGACAAAATGTGCCAGCACCGGCAGATAACCAATTACGAGCACAGGTGTTGGAACGCATGATCAGCGAAGAAGCGCAAATGCAGTATGCCTATAACAATGGTGTGCGCTTAGATGAACAAGAGCTAGAACAAACCATCGACCGCCTCGCAGCGGCCAATCAACTCAGTCCCGAGGCATTTCGGCAAAAACTCAAACAACAAGGCATTCAATATCAAACTTTCCGTGAAGACGTACGCCGCGAAGTCATTATGCAGCGTTTACGCGAACGCGAGATTGACGGCAAAGTGGCCGTCAGCGATTCCGAAGTGGATGCGTTCCTCAACAGTGCGGTCAACGTAGGCCGCAGCGAATATCGCTTGGCGCATATTTTGATTGCGGTGCCCGAAACCGCTACACCTGCCCAAGTTGAACAAAAAGCTAAACGCGCAGAAGAAGCCGCCAATCGCTTAAAACAAGGGGCCAACTTCGCCCAAGTCGCAGCCAGTTATTCTGATGCCGCTGATGGTTTGTCTGGCGGTGAACTCGGTTGGCGACCTGCATCGCGACTGCCACCGCCTTTTGTTGAGGTGTTGAACAGTTTGGAGCGTAACCAAACTAGCCGTGTATTACGCTCTGCCTCTGGCTTTCATATTTTTAAATTATTGGATAAACGCAGCCGTGGTGAAGCGCAGTTAGTCGAACAAGTACACGCCCGCCACATTCTGATTAAAGTCAGTGATAGCGTTGGAGATAAAGAAGCTAAACAACGCTTAGATGAAGTGCAACAGCGTTTAGCGCAGGGCATGAGTTTTGTCGAAGCAGCGCGCCGTTATTCAGAAGATGGTAGCGCATCACGCGGTGGTGATTTGGGTTGGCTCAGCCCAGGTGATACCGTGCCTGAGTTTGAAAAAGTGATGTATAGCTTGGCACCCAATAAGATCAGTGCACCGGTACGGTCGATGTTTGGTTGGCATTTAATCGAAGTGATTGAAAAACGCCGCCAAGATTTAGGCTCTGAACGGGAACGAGCACAAATTCGCCAAGAATTAAAAGCGCGTAAAGCAGAACAGCAATACCAAGACTGGCAACGCCAACTGCGTGATTCGACCTATATCGAAAACCATTTGAACGACGAAACAAACTCATGAACCACGCATGGCTTGCAATCACAGCAGGGGAACCAGCAGGGATTGGCCCTGACCTGCTGTTACAACTGATTCGCCATCCTGCCGCCGCGCATTCAGTGTTGTTGGCTGATATCGAGGTCTTGTCGGCGCGTGCCGCCCAGCTTGGGCAAACAGTGCAATGGATGCCATGGACGGAGACCGCCGAGCCACAAGCGCTACCAGACAATCACCTGTGGGTGGCGCATCATCCGGTGGCAGCGCCCGTGATAGCAGGCCAGCTCAACCGTGCCAATGCCGCCCATGTATTGGCCCTGTTGGAAACCGCGTGCGCGGGCTGTCTCAGTAGCCGCTTTGCTGCCATGGTAACGGCGCCGGTTCACAAAGGCGTTATTAACGATGCCGGCGTGCCTTTCAGTGGTCATACCGAATGGCTGGCCGAGCGCACAGGCACACCGCTGGTGGTGATGATGTTAGTTGGCAGCGGCATGCGCGTGGCGCTGGCTACCACCCATCTGCCGCTACGAGCAGTGGCAGATGCCATTACACCGGAGGGATTAGCGCAGGTACTTCGCATTACCTATGCCGATTTACAGCAAAAATTTGGCATCCGCCAACCACGATTGTTAGTTGCAGGCTTGAATCCACATGCAGGAGAAGGCGGCCATTTAGGCCGCGAAGAGCTTGATGTCATCATCCCGGTGTTAACCCAACTGCGGCAGGAAGGGATGGACTTGGTGGGCCCTTTACCAGCAGATACCCTGTTTCAAGAAAAATACTTGCAACAAGCCGATGCCGTGTTAGCGATGTATCACGATCAGGGGTTACCGGTGTTAAAACATGCCAGCTTTGGGCAAGGGGTGAACATCACATTAGGGCTGCCGATTATTCGCACATCAGTGGATCATGGCACCGCCCTCGATTTGGCAGGACGCGGCCAAGCCGAAGCTGGCAGTTTGTGGGCAGCGGTCGATTTGGCGTGGCAATTAGTGAAACAACGACAATAGCAGTTAAATTTTCATTATATTTAATATATTTTCACTTTTATAAACTTCATTTGCGGATAAGCAAGGACGCAGTATCATTAACTGTATTTTTTAGGTATTGTCGATACAATCTCATACTCTTGTTTAACTGATTAGCCTTCTAACGCAGAGCTCGACGATCATGCTAGATAATGATACCGCCTTGGTTATCGATGATTCCCACGCCACACGTAAAGCCGTGTGCAGCATTCTGCGTGAGCAATTACATTGCCAACAGATTTTAGAAGCAGAAGACGGCCAAACAGGGTTAGCCCTGCTGCGCAATCACCATGAACGGGTCGATTGGATTTTTTGCGATTGGGACATGCCTCGCATGAATGGAGATGAAGTATTAACGGCGGTGCGCTCCGACCCCAATACCGCACACTTGCCCTTTATTATGATCACCACCCGTTCTGACCGTGACTCCTTGGTCTCAGCGGTTCAGCTTGGGGTATCGGCCTATATTGTTAAGCCGTTTAACGCCAAGACTGTCATTGACAAAGTGATGATGCTGCACAACAAGATGGACCGCCGCAATGCCGATCGTGTCCAAACTGTCAGTGAATTGCCATTGACTTTGCACTTTGCCGACAATCGCGACCTCGAAGCAGCGATGCTCGATATTTCGCTCTCTGGCATGTTGACGATGGTATCGGCGGAACAAGCGCGTGGCATTTGTGTGTTTGATGATGGTGAAGCCAAAATTGAAACCAAGCTTGCCGAGCGAGAAAAACTGCTTTTACCCATACAAATCATTCGCTTAGAAGCGGACCCGATGGCACCGGGGAAAACCGATATGATCCGTATTGCCCTGCGTTTTCGGCCGATGGAAAAGGAAATTCGCACCCATCTGGCCGACTTTATTGAGCATTTAGCGCGGGAATGAACGGTTTTCACACTGCAACGCAGCAAGATTGGGGTAACATCGCGGTTTTCTGCTTTTTGCCTGTACGGATATGACCGCGACTCTCCCAGTGCAACGCCTCCGCGAAATACCTTATAACTACACTTCCTTCTCCGACCGAGAAATTGTCGTTCGTCTGTTAGGCGAAGAGATGTGGTCCCTGCTCAATAGCTTACGCAGTGAACGCCGCACCGGTCGTTCAGCGCGGATGTTGTTTGAAGTGCTGGGAGATATTTGGGTTGTCGAGCGCAACCCCTACTTGCAAGATGATCTATTGGAAAACCGTGCCCGCTTAGATGCGTTGGTTCAAGCCATGGGTCATCGTTTAGCAGAAATTGCCAAACGCCGCAGCGGTAACGACCGCGTTCATGCTCTACTCGCTGCCGCCGAACAAGCCGTCGTCAACTTTGCACGCCGTTTTGATGAAACGGCACAACTACGGCAAAAAGTGCTCACCCGCATGGGTTCGCTGACCCGCCGCGATAATATCTGTTTCGATGGCCTAGCCCGTGTCTCGCACGCCACCGACGCCACCGACTGGCGGATTGAATTCCCATTTGTGGTGTTAAATCCCGATAGCGAAGCCGAAATTGCCCCCTTGGTCGCCGCCTGTATTGAGCTTGGCCTCACCATCATTCCGCGAGGCGGTGGCACCTGTTATACCGGTGGTGCCATTCCACTCACGCCCTATTCTGCCGTGATTAACACGGAAAAACTCGATCAACACCAAGGGGTGGAATATATCGAGTTACCCGGTTTAACCGGCACCCACGCCACCATTCAATGTGGCGCAGGGGTGGTCACGGCGCGGGTGTCAGAAACCGCCGGCGCCAATGGCTTAGTGTTTGCGGTTGACCCGACCTCTGCCGAGGCTTCCTGTATTGGGGGCAATGTCGCCATGAATGCCGGCGGCAAAAAGGCGGTGTTATGGGGCACTGCCTTAGACAACCTCGCTTCATGGAAAATGGTCGATCCCGATGGTAACTGGCTGTTTATTGAACGGGTTGGCCACAACTACGGCAAAATTCATGATGTTGATGTGGCACAGTTCCGCATCACACGGTTTACCCCCGATGGACTCACCCAACTGAGCCAACAGACATTAGACATCCCGGGCGCCTCGTTCCGTAAAGTTGGCTTGGGTAAAGATGTCACCGATAAATTTTTATCTGGACTCCCCGGCGTACAAAAAGAAGGCACCGATGGCATTATCACCAGTGCCCGCTTTGTCCTCCACCGGATGCCAAAACACACCCGTACCGTGTGCTTAGAATTTTTTGGTACGGTGGCTCAAGCCACACCAGCAATTGTTGAAATTACCGATTTGTTTAAGCCCGAAGGCGCAGGTACCGCTGCTGGGGTGAAATTAGCCGGTTTGGAACATTTAGATTGGCGCTATGTTCGGGCAGTGGGGTATGCCACCAAAGCCAAGTCGAAAGGCCGCCCAAAAATGGTGTTGATCGCCGATATTGTGTCGGATGATGAAAACGCTGTGGGTGACATGGCCAGCCAAATTGTACGTTTGGCAAATGCACGGGCCGGTGAGGGCTTTATTGCCGTTACCCCCGAGGCACGCAAAAAATTCTGGCTCGACCGCAGCCGTACCGCCGCCATTGCCCGTCATACCAATGCCTTCAAAATCAATGAAGATGTGGTCATTCCACTGCCACGGTTGGGGGATTACTCGGATGGGATTGAGCGTATCAATATCGAGCTCTCGATCAGCAATAAAATCAAACTACTGGAACAACTCGCGGCTTTCTTTCATGGCCGGTTGCCGGTGGATAAATTGGGCTCGAATCTGCCCTCGACTGAGCTCATCGGTGATCGCCGTAATAGTGCCTTGGAATTGATCGAGGCAGTGCGTGAACGGTGGCAATGGATTTTGCAAGGCTTAGATCAACCCTTCAGTGAATACCGCACGCGCTATCCAGAAGCGCCGCTAGAAAATGTGACGCCACCAGAACCACCGCAAACGGTCTTCCACGCCTTGCGTGATTTTCTGTTGCGGGTCAGTTGGAAACACGAGTTGCTGGCCGACTTAGAGTCGATGTTTGGTGGCAAAACCGATGCACCGATGATGGAAGCTATCCGCGCCATTCATCAGCGCGTTCTGCGTGGACGGGTGTTTGTGGCATTACACATGCACGCCGGCGATGGTAATGTCCACACCAATATTCCGGTCAACTCCGATGACTACGACATGCTCCAAACCGCCCACCGCGCAGTGGAACGGATTATGGTATTGGCGCGCGGCCTCAACGGTGTCATCTCAGGAGAACATGGAATTGGCATTACCAAGCTTGAATTCCTCACCGATGACGAGCTGGCCCCATTTATCGAATATAAAAAACGGATTGACCCGAACGGACACTTTAATAAAGGCAAGCTGCATCGTGGGGCAGATTTAAGCAATGCCTATACCCCTTCGTTTGAACTGTTGGGGGCAGAATCGCTGATTTTAGAGCAATCCGATCTTGGGCAAATTTCCTATTCGGTGAAAGACTGTTTGCGTTGCGGTAAATGTAAACCTGTTTGTTCCACGCACGTCCCGCGCGCCAACTTGCTCTATTCGCCACGCAATAAAATTTTAGGCGTGGGTCTACTCACTGAGGCGTTCTTATACGAAGAACAAACTCGTCGTGGTGTGAGTTTTAAACACTTCGATGAACTGGCTGATGTGGCCGACCATTGCACCGTGTGTCATAAGTGCGTCAACCCTTGCCCAGTGAAAATCGACTTTGGTGATGTGTCGATGGCTATGCGTAATTTCTTACGCAAAGCCGGCAAGCGCAAGTTCAATCTCGGCACCGCGGCGGCAATGGCATTCCTCAATGCAAAAGATCCTTCGACGATTAAGCTCTTGCGTAAAGGGGTGATTGAACTTGGCTATAAAGCACAACGCTTTGGCCATGAAGTCGCCAAAAAAGCCGGCTTGGCACAACAACAAACGCAGACCCCACCCGCCACCGTCGGTAAATTGCCGGTGAAAGCGCAAGTAATTCAATTTATCAATCGTCCGATGCCCGGTAATTTGCCGAAGAAAACGGCACGCGCTTTATTGGATATTGAAGATAGCAATATCGTGCCAGTCATTCGCAATCCACAATTGGCTAACGAAGACAGCGAAGCAGTATTCTATTTCCCGGGCTGTGGCTCCGAGCGTTTGTTCTCACAAGTCGGCCTCGCAACACAAGCCATGCTGTGGCATGTTGGTGCGCAAACAGTGTTGCCGCCGGGCTATTTGTGCTGCGGTTATCCACAAAATGCCAGTGGACAGGCAGACAAAGGTGAAAAAATCACCACCGAAAACCGTGTGCTGTTCCATCGTGTGGCCAATACCTTAAATTATCTCGACATCAAAACCGTGGTGGTCAGCTGTGGTACCTGTTATGACCAGCTGGCAAAATATGAATTTGAGCAGATTTTCCCCGGCTGTCGCATCGTTGATATTCACGAATATCTGATGGAAAAAGGCGTGAAATTGGAAGGGGTGAATGGGGTGAAATATCTCTATCACGATCCCTGCCACACACCGATGAAACAACAATCGCCGATTAAAACCGTACAGGCTTTGGTTGGTGCCGAGGCGGTTTTATCCGACCGTTGCTGTGGTGAATCGGGCACCTTGGCAGCAACACGACCTGATGTATCCAATCAAGTCCGTTTCCGCAAAGCAGAGGAAATCCAAAAAGGTCTGGCTACCTTGGCCCCAGCCGCCACCGAGCAAGTTAAAATTTTGACCTCCTGCCCCTCCTGTTTACAAGGCCTCAATCGCTATGGCCCTGAATCGGGGACAGAAGCTGATTACATCGTCATCGAACTGGCACGGCATGTTTTGGGTGAAAATTGGTTGCAGTCTTATATTGAGAAGGCACGTCAAGGGGGGATTGAGCGTGTGTTGTTATAAGGAAAGTTGGCCATGCCTATGAACCCACCTGAATTGCTAGAGTGGCTACGCGATTTTCAGGGCATCATCGGTGCCTTGTTCGGTAGCACCCTAACTTATTATGTGTTGCGGGGGTTTTCGCGGCGCGAGGAACAACGGGCAAAACGGGAAGCATGGCTGGTTATCGTAGGCGAGTTGGCTTCGTATTCCACCTTTGCCGAAGCCCTCTTGGGCCCACAACGTACCTCACGTAATTCTGGTGAATTGGCCAAGGCCATCCACAGTATTTTGCGGATGGCACCGGTGCAAACCTTTCATGAAAGCAGCTTTGCTGCCCTGATGCTGGAACAACCAGCGGTTTGTCGTGAATTACAACGCTTTTTGTTGAAGGTACGTGCCACATCGAGTTTGGCAGATACTTTACGCTATGAAATCGTTGCAATGGCCAATCCAGAGAAACCGCCTAATATCGACCGCTGTGCTGGTTTATTAGAAGCCCTGATTGTGCAATACCGTGAAACTGGTGCACTCGCCACCGAGGTTATTCGGTTGATTGATAAAGTGGTGTTTAAAGGGAAATTAGGTGATCCTGTGGCACATATTCCAGCCGGCCACATCATGCAGCAGCAGTTGGTGACGCAGAAGGGGTAATGTAATGCCAAACGTGTGTCCACTGTGCCACGCCACAGGGGGTGAATTGTTGTATCAAGATGAAAAACTGCGGGTAGTTTGGGTCACCGATGAACCAGACTATCCGTGGTTTATACGGGTGATTTGGCAGCAGCATGTGGCCGAGATGACTGATTTATCCGCAGAAGATCGTGATTATTTGCTAAGTTGGGTGTGGAAGGTGGAACAGGCGATGCGTGAGGTCGCCATGCCAGATAAAATTAACCTAGCCAGCCTAGGCAATATGGTGCCCCATTTACATTGGCATCTCATCGCACGCTATCAAACCGACCGCCACTTCCCCGCCCCCATCTGGGT
>Ga0208788_1001454_pt1 | contig 11512 bp, 20 predicted proteins | sample Wag4_2014_7_11_3_FD_187363 | JGI IMG/M metagenome (GOLD analysis project Ga0208788, IMG submission 187363) | Fresh water mixed with fracking chemicals microbial communities from Ohio, USA - Utica-2 Time Series FC 2014_7_11 (SPAdes) (version 2) ... | reverse complement strand
AACAGTTAGTGCATCTTTCTATACAGAGCCACGCTCACCAATTAAAACACAAGCTCAATTCTTAGAGCACTCAATCAAAGCCCAAATGGGTAGCCATGAGTCTGCACAATGGGTATTAAAAGCAGAAGCAGATGTAGCAAAGTACTTAACAGCTGCAGATGATTCATTTACAACTAACCCAGCATTCAATCCAACACAATTCGTACCAACAGTAGTAGATACCTTAATCGGATCACGTCCAGCTGTTGATGCAATCGGTACACGTGCATTACCAGCAGCAGGCATGACTATTTCAGTACCAAAGATCACTACATCTGGTACAGTGGCAGAAACTGCAGAAGCAGGCGCACCATCAGAAACTGGAATTGTGTCCAGTTATGTAAATCTAACAGTTAAGAAATATGCGGGTTTACAGCGCTATTCACTTGAGGTCCTAGAGCGCAGCAGCCCCGACTTTTTCCAGGCGATGCTCGACAATATGACCCGATCTTACAATAAGGCAACAGATGCAGCAGTAATTGCAGCACTAACAGCAGGTGGCGCACAAGCTAACCCACAAGCTGCAACATCTAACGGAATTATTGCTTACGTAGCAGAGCAAGCACCAGCTGCTTACCTTGCAACAGGTGAGTTGGCAACTGCTTACATCGCTGGTACAGGTCAATGGAATCTTTTGATAGGAGCTAAAGATTCTACTGACAGACCAATCTATACTGCTCAGCAACCCATGAATGCGGCAGGTCAAGTCGGGCCTCGCAGTTTGCGTGGTAATGTTTTAGGTCTAGATCTATACGTAGATCCAAATGCTGTATCTACTGTTATTGATGAGTCAGCGTTTATCGTTGTACCATCTGCAGTATCTATCTACGAATCACCTATCCTACGCCTAAGCACAAACATCCCAACATCAGGCGAAATCGAAACAGCACTATATGGCTACATGGCCGTTGGTGTATTAGTACAAGGTGGAGTCCGTCGCTTCAACCTAACCTAATAGGTTAAACCAAGTAATAATCCTCTGGGGTTTAGTAGCCCTAGCCCCAGGGGAGCTTTTTTAAGAGAGGAATACAGATGCCAAGTTCATATGTAACGCAACAAGAATTGCGCACTAATTTAGGTATTGGCACTTTGTATTCTAATAATGACGTAGAAGAAGTGTGTCAAGCAGCCCAAGACCTAATAGAAAAAATGCTTTGGTTTAATGATGTACCTGTAATTGGTGCATCTGTATCTAATGATGTAGCCACAATAACTTTAGCAAGCCCAGGCATATTTGTAACTGGCCAACAAATTACAGTATCTCAATGCGGTAGCCCATACAACGGATCACATACTATTACTGGATCATTTCCAGGATCTACAGTGCCTACATCTATCGGCACAGCGTTTTTAACAAATTTAGCATTTAGTAATAACTCACAAGGCTATTCAATCGTACAATTTTCAGTAAATCATGCAGACGAAGCATTTCATTTTATCAAACCTTATGGCAGAGCTTTAGGGCCAGATACTCAAACAGCATCTTATGCGACAACCCCTGCAATACGACAAGCGGCCATGATCGTAGCCGTAGACATCTGGCAAGCTAGACAAGTTAGCCAGACTGGTGGGGTAGGCATGGATGGGATCAGTGCCAGCCCTTATCGGATGGGTTATCAGCTGATTAACCGAGTGCGTGGTCTCATCCAACCTTATTCAGCACCCGCATCACTGGTAGGCTAATGACAGCCGCAATTACTACACTCCGTGGCACACTTGCAACAGATTTAACTAACGCAGGTGTTTGGTCAGTATTTAGTTACCCACCAGCTACATTATTGGCTAACAGCGTGGTAATTACTCCTGGCGATCCTTATATCGTGCCTACAAACAACGACCACATTACATTAGCACCACTGGCTAATTTTAGAATTTTAATGGCAGTACCAGCCTTAGATAATCAAGGCAACCTAAAAGGCATGGAAGATTTTATAGTAGCAGTAGTAACTAAATTAGCAGCATCATCATTGGTGCTTAACATATCAAGTGTCTCCGCTCCAGCTATAACAAGTGCGGCAAGTGGAGATTTATTAACGTCAGAAATAACAGTATCCATACTAACGAGCTGGAGTTAAAATGAGCAGAGAAGACGATTTAGCCTTCTTAATCAAGACAGGCCAAATAAAAGAAGAACCAAAAGGCAAAGCAGCTACCAACAAGAATGACGAGGAGTAACAATGGCAATATACTTAAATAATAACGTCGGCGTTAAGTTGGCTACCAACGCAGCGCCTACAACACCATCTATTGACATCAGCGCATACGTGTCAAGCGCAGTAATTAACAAGGTGGTAGATGAGCTAGAAATTACAGCCATGGGAGATGCATCCCACAAGTACGTGGCTGGATTAGAGAACTCAACATTTACTATTGACTTTAACAATGACTGGGCAGCAAGCGAAGTTATGCAAACACTAAACGATGCATTCGGTAAAACCCTATCAGTATCAGTAATTACTGTTAAAGGTACTGCCGTATCAGCTGCAAACCCAACCTACCAATTCTCAATATTGGTAAATAACCTAACTCCACTAGGTCAGGGTGGCGTGGCTGAAATTGCAACCTCTTCAATGACATTTACAGTAAACTCCGTGGTAACAGTATCGCCATCAGTGGCGTTCTAATTAAGGAGTAGTAATGGCAAAGCTAAAGATAACAAGGGCTAATGGTGATGTATCTGAGCACAAGATAACACCAGGTGTCGAGTACGCTTTCGAGTTAAAAAGAGGCATGGGAATTAGTAAGGCCTTGCGTGAAGATGAGAAGCAGTCAGATATATTCTGGCTGGCTTGGGAATGTTTACGCAGGGCTGGCGGTCAAGTATCTCTATCGTTTGATGAATTTATTGACAGCTTAGAAACTGTCGAGGTATTAGACGAAGAAAAAAAATAACACGCCCAGATTCTTTAGTTTATAGCATCGCTGCATTAAGCGTTGAAACTGGGATAGCGCCAAGTGAATTTATTAACATGGATTCAGAAATGATTAACGCAATAGTTCAGGTTTTGAATGATAGAGCCAGGAAGGTCAGAGATGCCAGTAGAAATCGTAGGCGTTAAAGACGTTATCAATGGCTTAACATTTATTGATGAAGATATGTATAGGCGTGTCAAATTAGCCGTAGAGCCTGTTATGAAAGGCGTAGAAGCTAAGGCTAAAGGATTTGTCGTAAGTAATTCCGATGTATTGTCTGGCTGGGCTAAACCAATATCATCTACTGTAGATTATCGCCCATTCCCTAAATATGATTCAGCTACTGTCCGTGGTGGTATTGGATACAAAGAAGGTCAAAACCGCAGATTTAGTAATGGCTATACAGTCGAAAGTTATGTCTATAACATAAGCGCAGCTGGTCGTATCTATGAAACCGCAGGTAGATTAAACCCACAAGGCAGAGCGCCATTTACATCTGTTGCAGAAGGTGGCGGCACAATGGCATTTAAACAATCAGGTAGCAGAAAAAGTAGAAGCCGATCTACCTCTGCATATGGTTCTAATAATCCATTCGCTGGCTATCAGTTTGTTACTGACCTACCTACCCTTACATCTCAGCCTAAAGTTAAAGGCGCTAGGGGTGGTGGTCGCAAGACTAAAGGCCGTTTGATTTACAAAGCATGGGCGCAAGATAGTGGTGATATTTATGGCGTAATTGTCAAGGCTATTAATGCCACAGCTACACACTTTAATAAGACTACAGATAAGAAGGTCGCATAGTGGCCAATATAGTCGTCTCCGCACTCAGTACCTTTAATAACAAAGGACTTAAAAAAGGCAAGAAAGAAATTGGTATATTTGAAAAGCAAGTCAAATCTTTTCAAAGAACTTTTTTAGCTGCATTTTCAGTAACAGCATTAACTAGATTTAGCAAAGAAGCAGTAAAAGCGTTTATAGCCGATGAGAAGGCTGCCAAATCTTTAGAGACACAGTTAAAAAATACTGGCTACCAATTTAGCGCACCAGGTGTAGAGTTATACATAGCCAATTTACAGAAGGCTACAGGCGTATTAGATGATGAATTACGCCCAGCATTCCAGCAATTATTAACAGTAACAGGCTCAATCACCACAAGCCAAGAAGCGCTAAATACTGCTATGAATGTATCAGCTGCTACTGGTAAATCATTAAGCCAAGTAACCGCAGCCTTATCACGTGCCTACGCTGGTAACACCACAGGATTAAGTAGATTAGGCGCTGGCTTAGATAAAGCCTTATTAAAGGCTGGTGACATGGATGCAATCATGGCCGAACTTAATAGCAAGTTTGCAGGCCAAGCGCAAGCTAGATTAAGTACTTACGCTGGACAGATGGACTTACTAAGAGTTGCATCGGAAAATGCTAAAGAAGAAATTGGTGAAGGTTTATTACTAGCATTACAAGCAATAGGTAAAGATAATAGTATTGATGAAGTTACTAGAAAGATGGAAAACCTGGGCAAGTCCACAGGTAAAACTATCGAAGGTTTAGGCGTATTAATTGGCGAGATTAAATCGATACCTGGCGCTAAGACTTTGGGCGATATTGTATTTGGCACAAACATATTTAACATGCTTAATAAGTTGGCTCAGGAAAACAGTAAGGGTAGATTCCCTACTGCACCTGCCAGAGAAACTCCAGCACAAGGTCGTATTTTAGCTGCACAAAGAAGACAAGAAATTAAAGCATCTCAGGATTTATTAAAGTTAAAAAAGCAAGAAGTAACCACATTAAAGGCTAAGACTGCTGTAGATCAGCTTAAAGACAAGTTTGATATTGAACGTATTGGCTTGACTAAGGCACTTAACGAAGCCACAGATGGTGAAACTAAATTACGTCTAAAAGCCCAGTTAGCAATCCTAGATAATAACGAAGCATTAGCAAAGAAGTTATTGGCTGAGATGGAAGGCAAGAAAGCCACAGAAGAATTAACTACTCAGTTTTATGCATTAAGTGAAGCTGCTAAAAACTTATTATTATCCTTTGGAGTTAGCCCAGATCAAATTGGCCCAGGGGGAACTATTACTGGTACTGGTGGTCGTGGCCGTATGGGTAACCTTGCAGATGTAGCAATCAATAACCCTTATTTTGGTTATAGTGATGCTGCTCAACAATTAGGTTTAGCATTAGGATTTACGCCAGCGATGAGCCAATCATCATCACCAGAAATTAGAATAACTGTAGACACAGCTGCGGCAGGCGATAGGATGAGCCAAGCTATAGCAGAAAGCATACAGGTTGCTACTCGTAATGGATACAGCACAGTACCTGCTGGACAAGGGTTCTAATGACAGTACCTGTAATAAATGCAATAATTAATTTTAGTACTGGCCCTAGTTTTGCTCAAACATTAATCTTAGATGAGGGCAAACTAGATGTAAATATATTAGGAGATGCAACAGCTGTAATCGTAGATGTATCTAATCAAGTAAATAGAATTGAAACTAATCGAGGCCGTACTGCTCTTAGCGATCAATTTCAAACAGGATCGCTTACTTTACGTATAGTAGATCAAAATGGCGATTTTAACCCACAAAACGTATCAGGGCCTTATTACAATTTATTAACACCTATGAAGAAAGTGCAGATTACTGCTACCTATGGTTCTACTACTTATCCTATATTTGCAGGATACATTACAAGTTATGTAACTACCTACCCACAAGAATCAGAAGATGTAGCGACTACTACTATACAAGCTGTAGATGCTTTTAGATTAGCCCAATTAGCACAGATAAGCACTGTTACTGGTGCAACGGCTGGCGATCTATCAGGTACTCGTATCAATGAGATATTAGATGAAATTGACTGGCCAATATCACAGCGTGATATAGATGCAGGTCTTACTACATTACAGGCAGATCCAGGCACTAACCGCACAGCACTTCAAGCTTTACAAACTGTTACAGAATCCGAATATGGCGCTATTTATGTAAGTGCAGATAATAACTTTGTATTTCAAGATCGAGGCGTAACTGCTGGATCTATTGGTGGCACACCTACAGTCTTTGCAGATGATGGATCAGGCATAGATTACTTTGATGCTACCTGGATATTAAACGATGTATTGGTATTTAATAAAGCCACTATCACTAGAGCTGGTGGATCTCCACAAGTTGCCTTAAATCAAGCATCAATAGATAAGTACTTTTTGCACAGTTACTTTTTAGATAATCTGTTAATGCAGTCAGATGCAGTAGCTCTCGATTATGCCCAGGCTTATGTGGCTAGTAGGCAAGAAACCTCTATCCGAGTAGATGCCATAGTCCTAGATTTATATACCGATAATTACAACTCAGGTATATTGGCAGCTCTAGATTTAGATTTTTTTGATCCTATTACAGTCAAGACTACTCAGCCTGGTGGATCACTTTTAGAGAAGACTTTACAGATTTTTGGGGTACGGATGGCAATAACCCCGAATAGTTGGAAAACCACGTTTACGACACTAGAGCCCGTTATAGATGCATTTATCCTAAATAATAGCATTTATGGCACTTTAGACTATAATGTCCTAAGTTACTAAGGAGTAAAATGGCAAAACAGACCTTTACGACAGGGCAGGTATTAACAGCTGCTCAAATGACTTCATTGCAGCAAACTGCGATGTTAGGCGGCGAAGCATCCGCTAAAACTGCAAGTTATACATTAGTAGCCGCAGATGCTGGTACTGCTATTTCTATGAGCAACGCAGGTGCAACCACAATAACTGTAAATACAGGATTGTTTGCAGCAGGCGATACAGTTCATATTACTAATTTAGGTGCTGGGGTTTGTACTATTACGGCTGGCACTGCAACAGTTAACTCATCCGCATCTTTAGCTTTAGCCCAATACGAAAGCGGATTTTTAGATTTTACTAGCACCTCAGCCGCTATATTTGTTAAAGGTGCTGGCGCTGCGCCCTCAAGTGGTGGCAAGACTTTATTATCCACAACTACTTTATCAGGTGCCTCAACTACTATTTCAGGTATTAGTCAAGATTATATTGATTTACAAATAATTATTGATGGCGTTACAAACGCAACCGCTAATGGTAATTTGTATATGAAAATTAACGGTAATAATAATAGTTTCTATTTAGTTGGACAAACTGCTTCACCACCTGGCATTTATGATAACCTAACCCAACAATATCTAAATGGTTCAAATAGTGCATATTCTAGAACAAGTGCGAACAATACTTGGCAAGTAACAATTAACAATTATGTTCAAGCCACTAACTATAAGCCAATTAGTGTTTATGGACAATTTTTGGATAGCGGTGGTAGTGATGCTCCTGTAATTATGGCTGGATCTGTTAATGCTAATGCAGCAATAACTTCAATCTTATTCTTAAATACTGGTGGAAATTTTTCTACTGGAACTGTCAAAATTTACGGAGTGAAATAATATGGCAAAAACAACCAGACCAATAATTCGCATTCATAACACCGAGATTGATGAAGTAATTGATCGTGAAATGAATGATGATGAGTTTGCTCAATATGAAGCAGACAAAGCAGCAGAGGTTGCTCGCGAAGCCGAAGCCCAAGCAAAAGCAACAGCCAAGCAAGCAATTCTTGATCGCTTAGGTTTAACTGCCGATGAATTAAAAACCATACTAGGCTAATGAAGCCTTGGCTCTGTGCAGCTGGTGTGCAGTTAAGGGATCAGATTGATACCTGGTATCCAGATCGCCGCTCTACCAGTGATGGGTGGATTGGTGATGCTCGTCATTCCGCCAGCAAATCGGATCATAATCCAGACAAACGGAGCGGGCTCGTTGTCAGAGCCATTGATGTTGATTCTCGCCTGGATTCATCCGAAGGGATCTCAATATATCTGGCTGACCAGATCAGAAAATGTGCGAAAACCGATAAGCGTATATCTTACGTAATCCATAATGGCATGATTGCTAGCAGGATACTTAATTTTAAGTGGCGCAAGTACAAGGGTTTTAATAAGCACACAAAGCACATCCATATCAGCTTTACAAAGTTAGGCGACAAAGACGGCAGAGAGTTCGACATACCACTACTAGGGGGCAAAATATGAAAATAAACAAGAAGCAAAAAGCCATACTAAAATCCTATGCACGTGGGGTATTAGTATCTTTCTTAACATTTTTAGCAAGTAATGAATTAGGTTTAGATCCAGCACTAGCTGTAATAGTTGCAGCTTTCGCTGGTCCAGCAGTTAGGGCTTTAGACAAATCCGATACAGCTTATGGCATCGGTGCTAATGAAAAATGAGTCCAACAGAATGGGCTGGCTTTGGCGCTGGCGTTATGGCCGTGCTATCAGGCGGGCTAATCGGATTACGTTTTCTCGTTAAAGGTTGGTTAAACGAATTACGACCTAATGGTGGATCTAGCATGAAGGATCAACTAACAAGATTAGAACAGCGTGTCGATGATCTATTCCTTATTATGAATAAGCGACAATAGTAATATGGCAACTAAACGCAAACCAAAAAAGAAGATGGTGCGTAAGCGCAGGACTACTAAAGAACCTGTATTAACTAAGTTGGATTATTGGGCTATTGCAGCTAATGAGGTTTACAAAGCCTGCCGTAAGAATGGCATGGATGAATCTACAGCTCTAGCCTTTGCCATGGATCGGACAAGCTACCCAGACTGGATAGTTGATACTACAGATCCTATTAAAGATCCCTTAGATGATTATGAGGAAGACGATTAAGCGTTGGCTAGTAATCAGCGATTTACAAGTACCATACCATCATGAGCAGGCGGTTAAAAATGTCATTAAGTTGGCAAGACGTGAAAAGTTTGACGAGGTTTTATGTGTTGGTGATGAGATCGATTTTCAAACCATTAGTCGATGGGCTGAGAAAACACCTTTGGCTTATCAGCAAACTATCCACCAAGATCGTGAAGAGTGTAAACAAATACTGTGGGATCTCGGAGAGTACAGCCGAGAAATGCATATTATCCGCAGTAATCATAGTGATCGCCTTTATAGCACTTTACTAAAAACACCTGGCTTAATCAGTTTGCCAGAGCTGCAATACCCTAAGTTTATGGGCTTTGCTGAGATGGGCATGACCTACCATAAGACAGCTTATGAATTCCATCCTGGCTGGGTTCTTTGTCATGGTGACGAAGGTAGTATGAGCCAGCATGCGGGCATTACTTCATTAAATTTAGCCAAAAAGTATGGCAAATCCGTAATTGCGGGGCATAGCCACAGGCTGGGCATGAGTGCCTATTCAGAGGCCATAGGAAGCCATTACAGGCCCTTATATGGTGTTGAGGTAGGAAACCTTATGGATCGTAGAAAAGCCTCTTACATCCGCTATGGAAGCGCTAATTGGCAGATGGGCTTTGCTATACTCGAAGCCACAGGTAAGAATCTAACCCCTACCCTCGTACCTGTAAACAAAGATGGCTCTTTCACAGCGCTTGGCAGGCATTACAGCTAATAACGTTATCAAATCGTTATCAAATATAGGCTATAAATCATCCACAAAGTCATACACAGGTGTCACACTATTTCCATGCCACAAAGCGTGAGCATAGAAAGTAGGGCTACATGTACACAGAGCTGAAAGACTTTGGGTATCTAATTATGTGGGGAGTAGTCGTAGGGTTATTACTTACCTGGGCTATTGGCACATATATCGAAAACGTCAAAACTATTCATTACTGGCGAGGCCGTAAAGATGGCTGGGATATGCATAGAAGGATGGTCGATAACGATGTCCACAACAACTGAAAAACTATTTGCAGATGCAACAGAGCTTATACACGCAAGGGGTTCACAGTACGGACACCCTTACACTCAACATAGTCGTATTGCCGAATTATGGTCTGCTTATTTTCATTTTCCGATCACAGCAAATCAAGTGGCTATGGCCATGTCACTCGTTAAGATCAGCCGCAGTGTTGAATCCCCAGAAATTTCGGATCATTACAAAGACGCAGTTGCGTATATTGCTATTGCCAAAACATGCCATGAGGCGATGCAAGACAGCGCACTAGATTGGCAGGAGTAATGGCTTTCGATTTAAGTTTATATGAACCAGTTGATGAAAGACTACATAAGTGGTGGAAGGAGTTCCCAGATGGAAGATTGGAAACAGAGATTATCGAGGCCTCAAACACTCGATTCATTGTACTTTGCAAGTTATTCAAAACAGAGGCAGATTCCAAGCCGTGCTCTACTGGGCTTGCGCTTGAAACTATTTCTGATAGGGGCGTTAATGCAAATTTCGCTTTACCTAATGCGGAAACAAGTGCGATTGGTCGAGCGCTTGCGAACGCAGGTTTCTCAGCTAAAGGAAAGCGACCTAGTAGAGAAGAGATGGCTGCGGTAAATAGCAAGTCAGAAACCTTTACAGTAGAAAACAAGCTAGATGATCCAGTGCAGTGGACAACTACTGATTGGGTTGCAGCTGTGCCAGATACACCTAAGCCACCAGTAGATTGCTGTAGTCAGGGCATGACCCTACGCACAGGTGTTAGCAAAACAACCAAGAAGCCGTTTTATGGCTACGTATGCCTGGGTAATATCAAAGAACATGCTAAATGGGCATCTCAAACCAGCACAGGCGCTTGGTATTTCAAGGATAAGGAGTAATCATGGGATACATCGCATTTATCAACGGCAGTGGAATTACTGTCGAAATAGATGATAGTGGTGTGCATCTAGTTAAATCTGTTATCACATGCGAAATGTGTGGCGATGACAGGGTGTTCAAAGATGGCACATGCTTTCGATGCCACGAATTGATAGCTCGTGACTAAATTCAAATGTAATGGGTGCAAGCGTGATACTGAGTTTTTATGGCTTGACCAGACAGATATGCCAGAAGGCTACAAATTATACCAGTGCATGGAATGTGGGTGTGTTGGTGTCAAGAATATAGCTGAGCAGAAAGATGCACTTAAAGACAGCAAGGTTAGTAGATGTAATAGCTGTGGGGCTTGGCAGTTTGACACACTGCCTTGCCACACTTGCCTATTGATTGGAGAATATGATGCCAACGTATGAATACAACTGTAATGAGTGTGGTACTTATGGAAGTGTGCACAGGACATACAAAGAGGATGATGGCGGCATGAATTGTCCTAAATGTGGGCTAGATATGGCACGTGTGTATTCAGCACCTGGATTGGTGTTCAAGGGAACTGGATGGGGTGGTAAATGAAATTTGCTTATGCAGATCCGCCGTACTTAGGATTAGCAAAACGCTTTTATGGTGATTTGCATCCAGAAGCGGCTGAATATGACAAGAAAGAAAAACACGTCGAATTAATTGCACGACTAATGGATGAATTCCCAGATGGCTGGGCTGTTAGCCTACATGCTCCGACTTTGCCATTTTACTGTTCAATTATACCTAAAGGTGCAAGAGTTTGTGCTTGGACTAAAACTATTCATCAAATTTGGTGGAATGTTACAGTTCAGTGTGCTTGGGAACCTGTAATTCTTTTCGGTGGCAGACAAGAAAAAAATAGACGTCCAATGACAAGAGATTATCTTAATTGTGCTAGAGC
>Ga0208788_1001453_pt1 | contig 11514 bp, 12 predicted proteins | sample Wag4_2014_7_11_3_FD_187363 | JGI IMG/M metagenome (GOLD analysis project Ga0208788, IMG submission 187363) | Fresh water mixed with fracking chemicals microbial communities from Ohio, USA - Utica-2 Time Series FC 2014_7_11 (SPAdes) (version 2) ... | reverse complement strand
TCTTCGACCTCGACTCGTGTCGCGGGGCTTTGCTCAGCAAAGGCGGCGAGAGCGGCAAGCATGGGCTCGGGCGGCAGCAGAATCTCGACGGCCACGCGGATCACCGGCTCCCAGCCTGCGGAGACCGTGCGCGCTCGTTGCTCGAGTCGGCTCGCTTGGTCGAGCAGCACTCGGGCTTGCCGATGCAGCATTTCGCCGACGGGTGTCAGCGCTGCGCGTCGGCCTCGCGTCTCAAATGCGCTCACCCCGAGCCTGCGTTCCAGTTGTTGGATCAGATAGGTGACGGCCGACTGGCTCTTGTTGAGCGCCTGCGCTGCTGCTGCATAGCTGCCGGTTTCAACGACTGCGACCAAGGCCTGCCACTGATCCAGACTCACATAGGAACGCTGATTCATATAAAAATCTGATAAATAAAGCCGATTAATTCGACTTTTTTATCAGAAATTATCGATATTTAATACTCAGCATGAAAACTCTCCTCCACGTTCGTAGCAGTCTGTTCGGTGATCACGGCCAGTCCGCCGTTTTGGCCGCCGAATTCGTTTCCGCCTGGCAGTCCCGTCACCCCGGGTCTCGCGTGATCGTGCGCGATTTGATCGCAACGCCGCTGCCGCACCTCGATGCCGAACGCTTCGCGGCGTTGACGAGCAAGCCCGACACCCGCACGAATGCGCAGCAGCAGATCGTTGCCGAGTCGGACACCTTGATCGCGGAGCTGCAGACAGCCGATGAAATCGTTCTGGCCGCGCCCATGTACAACTTCGCCATCCCGAGTCAGTTGAAGAGTTGGTTCGATCACATCGCGCGCGCTGGGGTCACGTTTCGCTACACCGCAAGCGGCGCCGAAGGACTGCTTGGCGGCAAGCCCGTCACCGTGATCGCGACGCGCGGCGGTTTTTATGCCGGCACGCCGGCTGATAGTCAGACACCGTGGCTGCAAACGATGCTCGGTTTCTTAGGTCTAAATGAGGTCAAGTTCATTTATGCCGAGGGCATCGCCATCAGCGCAGACCACAAGGCCGAGGCATTGCGCAAAGCGCGCGAGCAGATGAAGGTAGCCTGATGTCAAACACGATCAAGCCTTTGCAGCGGGTGATCGAGGCACTGCGTACCTCCGACGGTGCGGGCGTCTCGCTTTATCGTAGCCTCGGTCAATCGCCGTTCGCTCGGCTTGATCCTTTCCTCATGCTCGATGAGTTCGGCAGTGATCGGCCGAACGAATATATCGCGGGCTTTCCGGCGCACCCGCACCGCGGCTTTCAGACCGTGACGTACATGCTCGCAGGGCACATGCTGCACGAGGACCATTTGGGTAATCGCGGGCACTTGAAGGCTGGCGGCGCGCAGTGGATGACGGCCGGTCGCGGCATCATCCACTCGGAAATGCCGCAACAAGAGAGTGGCTTGATGCGGGGGTTCCAGTTATGGATCAACTTGCCGGCCAAAGAAAAAATGCGACCCGCGGAGTACCGCGATCTCGAGGCGAGTGAGATCCCTTCGTTCGAAACGGGTGATGGGTTTCGAATCAAAGTGATCGCGGGCAGATGGCAGAGTGGAGCCGTCACTCTGGAAGGGCCGATCCAGGGTATGAGCACGGCGCCTGAGTTTTGGGACGTGACGCTGCCTGCAGGCGCGAGTTTTGAGCAAACTCTGCCACTCGCTCATCACACCTACCTTTATGTCTTCGAGGGAGCCCTCGAGGTTGGCAGCGATGCCGCTCCTCTGCGCGCGCGTCAGGGCGGTGTTTTGGGTGAAGGCGAGTGCGTGCAGGTGAGGGCGGGTCGCGACGGCGGTCGTTTTCTGCTGCTATCGGCCAAGCCGATCGGCGAGCCTGTCGTGCAGCACGGTCCGTTCGTGATGAATACTCGCGAAGAAATCGAGCAGGCGATCCGTGATTATCAAAGCGGTCGACTGGTCGCGGCGGGTTGAGCGCGAGGTCGAGTCAAAGTTAGGTCAAGAACAGCGCGCCAAGACCGAGCAAGGTTGCAAAGCCGATGCAATCGGTGAAGGTCGTTAGGATCACCCCGGCGGAGAGCGCGGGGTCGATATCGAGACGGCGCAGTGCCAGCGGGACGAGCACGCCCACGGCTGCTGCCGCGAGCAGATTGATGAGCATCGCAGCTGCGATGATGCCGGCAATCTGCCAGGTACCGAACCAGACCACGGTCACCGCGCCGACCACGACGGCCCAGATGAGGCCGTTCAAGCCTCCGACGGCAATTTCTTTGAACAGCAGCCAGCGTGCGTTCGACCACTGAACCTGCCCGAGTGCGAGACCGCGAATCAGTAGTGTCACGGTCTGAGTGCCGGCGATACCGCCCATCGAGGCGACGATCGGCAGCAATGCAGCGAGCGCCGCGACTTTCTCGATGGTCGCTTCGAAGTTTTTGACCACCGCTGCCGCGAGGAAAGCGGTGAGCAGATTGATACCGAGCCACAGCAGTCGCCGACGCGTCGAGGGAACGATCCCAGCGAATAGATCTTCCTCGTCTTTGAGGCCGGCCATCGACATGACTTCGTGCGCGGCTTCTTCTCGGATGACGTCAACGACATCGTCGATCGTGATACGACCGATCAAGCTGCCGCTCGAGTCGACGACAGCAGCGGAGACGAGATCACGCTCTTGGAAAAGTTGCGCCACATCGTGTGCCGGCATTTCCGGTTCGATGCGGGGCGCGTCGGTATCGAGACTTTCGCCGACCGTGTCCTCGGGGTCACCCGTGATGATGCGGGTGAGTGAGATCGTTCCTAGATAGCGATCATGACGATCGACCACGAAGAGACTATCGGTGCGCGACGGTAAATCACCGCGCATACGCAGATAGCGCAAGACAACTTCCAAGCTCACGTCAGGCCGCACGCTCACCGTGTCGGTGTTCATCAAACCGCCGGCGCTGTCTTCGGGCCATGACAGCACTTTGCGCAAGCGCTCGCGATCGCGTTGATCCATCGAGCGCAGCACCTGCACGGTCACGGTCTCGGGCAACTCGCGCACGAGATCAGCGAGATCGTCGACCTCCATGCCCTCGGCCGCAGCGACGAGCTCTTCGGTCTCCATCTCCTCGATGAGTTCTTGACGAACGCCCTCGCTCAGTTCGAGGAGCACGTCGCCCTCGAGCTCGGGATCGACCATGTTCCAAACGAGCTCACGCTGGCGAGGCGGGACGGATTCGAGCAGCAAAGCAATTTCAGCCGGATGCAGACCGGTCAGCATCCGCTGCGCGGGACGCAGTGTGCCGGCGTCGAGCGCCGATCGCAGCGCTTCGAGCTGTAATTCTTTGCGCGATACCTCGCTCATGCGCGCTTGGCCTGTGCGAGGGAGGCGTGACGGACGGCGAGCTCGGGCAAGCGTGGCGCCAGTCTTTCGCGCAGTCGTTCGAGCAAATATACCGAGCGGTGTTGTCCGCCCGTACAACCGATGCCGATGGTCAGATAGCGCCGATGAGCGGCTTCGTGTTCGTCGATACGCGATGAAACATATCGTTCAAGATCATCGAGAAAGCGTTGGACGGCAGGTTGTGCGTCAAGAAAACGAACGATCTCGGGATCGAGACCCGTAAACGGACGCAACGCCACGTTCCAGTAAGGGTTAGGCAAGGTGCGCGCATCGAAGACGAAATCACAGTCGCCTGGCACACCATGCTTGAACCCAAACGAGACCAGCGTGACAGACAGCTGCGAGGCGCGACGTCGATCGATGCGCTGACCGACGACCTCGCGCAGATCGTGTACACCCATATGGGTTGTATCGATGACGAGGTCGGCCGATTGAATCAACGGATCGAGCAGTTCGCGTTCGGCCGCGATAGCGTCTTGCAAACTGCGTCCTTCGCGCGCCAAGGGATGACGCCGTTTGGTCTCGCCGTATCGACGCAGCAGTTCTGCGTCGGTCGCCAGCACCGCGAGTAACTCGCAGCGCAGACCACTGCGGCGCAGCTGGCCGATGGTGTCGCCGATATTACTTAGACCAATGTCGGAGTCGCGAGCATCGATACCGATGGCCAGATGCTGATAGGCCTCGTTGTCACCCGCGCGCAGCGCATGACCGACAAAAGACTCCAGCATCGAGGCCGGCAAGTTGTCGACGCAGTAGTAGCCCAAGTCCTCGAGCGCATGCAGCACCACGCTCTTGCCGGCCCCCGAGAGCCCGCTCACGAGGATGATGCGTGTCGCCTGAGGCATGACTCAATGCCGCGCTCGGCGGCCTTCCTCGGCGTGATGGTCAGTGTTCTTTTCTTTGCGCTTCTTGACGAGTCGGTCGAGCTTGTCAGCCAGCGCATCGATGGCCGCATACATGTTGGTGTCTTCGGCATCGGCGTGGATATCGCCGCCGCGAACCTTCAGCGTGGCTTCCGCCTTGTGACGCAACTTCTCGACCGAGATGACGTAGTGCACATCCATCAGTTGATCGAAGTGCCGGGTGATGCGATCCATCTTTTTGTGGATGTATTCGCGCAGTGCGTCAGTGACTTCGACGTGATGACCGGTGACGGATATTTGCATGATCGTCTCCTCGTACGTTTTAGAGGCCCTACATCCGAGATTAGCGCGTCCCGCCCCGTTTGCGGTCGGCAGACGAGGCGATACCGAGGCTCTCACGGTACTTCGCTACGGTTCTTCGCGCTACCGGTATCCCCTCATTTGAGAGTAATTCGGCGAGACGATTATCGGAGAGCGGTTGGGCGGGGTCCTCATCGCGGATGAGCTTACGTATTTTCGCCCGTATAGCGGTGGAGGAGGTGCCTTGGCCATCGTCACCCTCGACCTGGCTCGAGAAGAAGTAGCGCAGCTCGAACACGCCACGAGGCGTGTGCATGTATTTGCCGGAGGTGACGCGCGAGATCGTCGACTCGTGCATCTCGATCGCCGATGCGATGTCCTTGAGGATCATCGGGCGCATGTGCTCTTCGCCCTGCGCCAGAAATTCCGTCTGGCGCTCGACGATGGCGCGTGCCACTTTGAGCAGCGTGTCGTTGCGAATCTCGAGACTCTTGAGCAACCAACGCGCCTCTTGCAGCTGTGTGCGCAAGGTCGTGTGTGCGCCACCACGACCGAGCATGCCGGCATAGCTCTGGTTGACCCGAATGCGAGGTAGCGTTCCCGGTGCGAGCTCGACCGCCCAGCCTCGACTCGTGCGACGCACGAAAACATCAGGCACGACATATTCCGGGCGCGTGGAGCTGACGGTAGCGCCCGGTCTTGGATGACAACTGCGCACGAGCGCGATCGCAGCCTCGAGCATTTCTTCGTCACCGCCCAACATACTCTCGACGGCTCGACGCAAGGGCCCATGATCACGCAGCGCCAGCAGATCGAGATGCTGTTCGGCGATACGTTTGGCAAGCGCAAGCCCGGGTGTGTCGAGTGCCAACTGGTTCAACTGTAGCGCGAGACATTCAGCAAGATTGCGCGCCGCCACACCGATGGGATCGAGCATCTGCACGAGCATCAACACGCGCTCGATTTCCTCTTCGTCCCACTCGAGATCCGGGCGCAGAGTGACCGCGATCTCGCTCAGTGATTCGGTGAGATAACCATCTTCATTGAGCGCATCAACGAGGGTCGTGGCAACCGTCAAATCGTCGTTGGAGAGCCCCGCCAATTCCAGCTGTCCGAGTAGGTGATCTCGCAGAGTTTGTTCGCGCTCATCGGCAAACTCGCGCGCCCGATCTTCGTCATCTTCTGCTCGTGAGGCGTCACTGCCCGTGCCTGCCTGATCTGCCCAAGGCTGATCGACCACCTCGACCTCGACGGGCTCTGTGGTCTCGATCGATTCGGTCGGCTCGGCTGCAGTGAAGTGCGTGGTGAGCTCGACTTCGTCTTCGGGCTCTTCTTGCTCGAGCATGACATTGCTCTCGAGCATTTCGTTGATGTGCGCCTGCAGCTCGAGCGTCGGCATTTGCAACAAGCGAATCGCCTGCTGCAATTGCGGCGTCATGGTCAGAGACTGACCCAGCTTGAGTTGCAGGGACTGTTTGAGCATCGCCGTTGCGCCCCTTACCGAGAATTAGAGGCGGAAGGTATCGCCCAAGTACACCTCACGCACTCGGGGATTGGCAAGGATTTCTGCCGCCGGTCCGGCAGCGATGACGGTGCCGTCGGCGATGATGCAGGAGCGATCGCACACACCGAGCGTCTCGCGCACGTTGTGATCGGTGATCAAGATGCCGATGCCGCGCGCTGCCAGTTCTCGGATGATGCGTTGAATGTCGAGCACGGAGATCGGGTCAACACCCGCAAAGGGTTCATCGAGCAGCAAGAAGCGAGGCTCTGCTGCCAATGCTCTTGCGATCTCCACGCGACGACGCTCGCCGCCCGACAGTGCCATGCCCTGCGTATCGCGCACATGGGTGATGCGCAGATCTTCGAGTATCGCTTCGAGTCGCTCGGTGCGACGACGCGCATCGAGATCGGCGCGCGTCTCAAGGATGGCACGCACATTATCGGCCACACTCAGCTTGCGAAACACCGAGGCTTCCTGCGGCAGATAGCCAATACCCGCCTGCGCGCGCCGATGCATGGGTTCGTGCGTGAGATCACGATCGTCTACTCGGATGCGACCGGCATCGGCCGTCACGAGACCCACGATCATGTAGAACGCGGTGGTCTTACCGGCGCCATTGGGTCCGAGCAGACCGACGATTTCGCCGGCGCCGACCTCGAGCGAGAGATCTCGCACGATGGGTCTTGCGCCGTAGGCTTTGGCGAGATGTTCGGCGTATAGCCGACTCATCGGGGCGGCCTCGGGGCGTTAGTGGTATCGCTCGGTGGTCGGATGGTGATACGCACGCGATCACCGGCGGCCGTGTTACCGGCGCTCACTCGTTCGGCCGCGAGGTCGTACACGAGTTTATCGCCCCGGATGTCGTTGCGGCCGTCACTGAGCAGGGCCTCGCCTTGCAAGATCACCGTCGCGGTCGAGGCGTCGTACAAAATTTCGCGTGCTTTGCCGGAGGCTTTGTTGCCATTGCGCAGGCGTTGTTCGAACGCGGTGTTATCACCTCGAATCGTGGCAGACAGAACGCGGTTATCGCGAAAGATCACGGTCGCCTCGGATGAGGTCATGACGCCACCATCGAGTTCGAGTCTGACCCCGTCACTCAAAGTCCAACTAGAGGCGGCGAAGTCGAGACCGGTCGAACGGGCCCGCGCTGCTTTGACCCGAGTCGAACCTTGAGTGATGAGTAGATCCTGAAACAGCAGCGTGTTACTTCGATAGTCCATCTCCGAGGAGGCGGCATCGAGCACGATCTCGGCAGATGTCGTAGCCGGAGTCTGAGCGATCAGTAGTGATGCGGCGCAGGCGAGCACGCTACCGAGTAATAGTGTGCTCGATCGCACGAGTGTCCGAGACTCAGGGCGCGAAGCGGCCATGAACACTATTCCCCAAAGAAAGACGCTGACGCTCAAGATCCACGTCAACCCGATTGGCCGTCAGCTCTCCCGCGTCAAAACTGATGCGAGTCGCGCCTGGACTTCGTGCTCGACGGGTCGCCAGGTTGTAATCCAAGGCTTCCGTGCGTAGCCGTAATGCCCGTTGTCCTTCGGTCTCGAGTACCACTTGCTCACGGAAGGCGAGTTGACGGGCATCTGCCGAGAGCGTTGCTGAGAGCGCGGTGGCCTGCCAGGCGTTGTCTGCGGTCTTTAGCCGCAAATCGATTTTCGCTAGACGCATCTCGCGCGAACGTGGATCTTGGGCCAGCTCCGTCGCCGTCAGCTGATAGCGAATACGACCTTCGACATCGGTCTGGATCAGCTCGATGCCCGAGGCTGAATAACCGATCTCTGTTGATTCGAACGCGGTGCTTTCTGCTGCGTCGCGGCGGCTACAGCCAGCGAGCATGGCCAAGGCGAGAGTGCTCACAGTCAAAGAATTCACCCACCGTCGCGCCACGCGATTCACACGACCCCGCTGCGCCAAAGGTCGTGAATGTTGAGTGCTCCAACGAGAACACCCGCCGCGTCCACGACGGGCAAGCCTGTAATGCGATGCTTCTCCATGACGAGCAGAGCCTCGGCCGCGAGTTCGCGCGGGCCGATGGTCTTGCAAGGATGGGTCATCACTTCGCGCATCGTGGAGCTGTGCAGATCGAGGCGTCGATCGAGCGTGCGACGCAGATCGCCGTCGGTGTAAACGCCGATCGCGCGTTGCGCGTCATCGACCACCACCGCCATGCCCATGCCGATGCGGGACATTTCGATGAGTCCCTGCGCGAGCGTGAGGTCGGCGGCGACTCGAGGAATACCATCGCCTGTGCGCATCACGTCTTCGACGCGTGTCAGCAGTCGGCGCCCGAGTGAGCCGCCGGGGTGCGAGCGAGCGAAATCTTCGGCGGTGAAGCCGCGCGCTTCGAGTAGCGCCACCGCGAGCGCATCACCCATCGCGAGGGTTGCAGTCGTGCTGGCCGTTGGCGCGAGATTAAGGGGGCACGCCTCGGCAGGCACGCTGACATCCAGGTGGACCGTCGCACTGCGCGCGAGGGTAGATGGGGGATTGCCGGTCATCGCCACCAAGGGCACACCGAGCCTCGCGATTGAGGGGATGAGCGTGATCACTTCGGGGGTTTCACCCGAATTGGACAGCGCGATCAGCACGTCATGACGCGTGATCATGCCCATATCACCGTGGCTTGCCTCCGCCGGATGGAGGAAGAAAGCAGGGCTGCCCGTGCTCGCGAGGGTCGCGGCGATTTTGCTCGCGATATGGCCCGACTTACCCATGCCCGTGACGACGAGGCGGCCCTGGCAATCGAGACACAGCCGGCAGGCGGCAGCAAAACTCGCGTCGATACGGCGGTCGAGTTCCTGCAGTCCTCGAATCTCGGTGGCGAGGGCGCGCTTGCCAGCGGCAACCAGTTCAGCGTCGTTGCGATGCGCAGAGTGACTCATGGGATGGCATCATACCGCTCATGCACCCTGAAAAAGTCGCCGAATTGTTGCGTGCGGGCTTGCCCGGCGCCCTCGTGGTCGTCGAGTCCGACGATCAGACCCATTTTGCTGCTCGCATCGTGTCAGCCGAGTTTGCTGGCAAGCGCAGCATCGCCAGACATCAACTCGTCTATCGCTGCCTCGGCGAGCTCGTCGGGCGCGAAATTCACGCCTTATCGATCGAGGCTTTGACCCCTGAGGAAGCGGCGGCGCGCTGATCGCGCGGCCGCTCGATATTCCACATGGATAAATTGCACATCGAAGGCGGGCGTCCGCTCGAGGGCGAGGTTCGTATTTCGGGCGCCAAGAACGCCGCACTCCCCATCCTCGCGGGTACGTTGCTCGCTTCAGAGCCGGTGGCGGTCGGTAACGTGCCGCATCTGCAAGATGTGACCACGATGATCGAACTACTCGGTCGCATGGGCGTGACGGTGACCGTGGATGAGCGCATGCAGGTTGAGGTGGATGCGCGTTCGTTGACGAATGCGGTTGCGCCCTACGAACTCGTCAAAACGATGCGTGCGTCGATTTTGGTGCTCGGGCCTTTGCTCGCGCGCTTTGGTCAGGCGGACGTGTCGCTACCGGGCGGCTGCGCGATCGGTGCGCGGCCCGTGAATATTCATGTCGCGGGATTGCAGGCGATGGGGGCCGAGATCGCGATCGAGAATGGGTACATTCGCGCGCGGGCTAATCGCTTGCGCGGCGCTCGTCTCGTGCTCGATACGGTGACCGTGACCGGTACCGAAAATCTCATGATGGCGGCCACGCTCGCCGATGGTCAGACGGTCCTCGAAAACGCGGCGCGCGAACCCGAGGTTGTCGACCTGGCAGAGTTTTTGATCTCGATGGGCGCGAAGATTCGCGGCGCCGGCACCGACAAGATCATCATTGATGGCGTGCCTCGTCTGCACGGCGCGCAATATCGGGTGCAGCCTGATCGCATCGAGACCGGTACCTATCTCGTGGCCGGTGCGATCACAGGTGGTCGCGTGCGCACTCTCAACACGCGCCCGGATCATCTCGATGCGGTGCTTGCGAAATTGCAGGAAGCCGGTGCCGATATCGTGACCGGAGCCGATTGGATCGATATCGACATGCGCGGGCGCAGACCGAAGTCGACCGACTTACGCACGGCGCCGTATCCCGCATTTCCGACCGATATGCAGGCGCAGTTCGCGGCGCTCAACACGATCTCGGACGGTGTCAGCACCATCATCGAAACCATCTTCGAAAATCGTTTCATGCACATGCTCGAGATGCGGCGTCTGGGCGCCGAGATTCGTCTCGAAGGAAATACGGCCATCATCAAAGGCGTGCCGCAATTGCAGGCCGCTCCCGTGATGGCGACGGATTTGCGTGCCTCGGCCTCGCTCGTGCTTGCGGGGCTCGTCGCTCGTGGACGCACCGAGATCGAGCGGATTTATCACATCGATCGCGGCTACGAGGCGATCGAAGAAAAGCTGGTGGGGCTAGGTGCGTCGATTCGTCGGATCGTGGGCTAGATTCGCTTAATTGCGCCCGCGCACCTGCTGCGGCGCCTCATCGACGACAACCTGCGTATCGCCTTTTTGAGCGCCACGCTGCCATTCGATTTTGAGCGGCTCGCCGGGGGTCGTATCTGCAATACGCAGCAATACCTCACGCGCATCTTTGGGTTCTTTTCCGTCGATCGACAAAATCAAATCACCCGGGCGAAGTCCCGCCCGCTGCGCGGGGCTGTTACTCGCCATCCGCACGATCACAACGCCAGCGGCAGGCAGGCCGAGTGATTTTGCGCGGGCCTCGTCAACGGTGTCGGTGGCGATACCGATCCAGCCACGCACCACGCGGCCTCGCGTGTTGATTTCATTGATCACACCGCGTACGAGATTGACCGGAATCGCGAAACCAATGCCTTCGACACCGAGTGTTTTGGCAATCACGGCGGTGTTGATGCCAACGAGCTCACCACGACTGTTGATGAGCGCGCCGCCCGAGTTACCCACGTTGATCGGCGCATCGGTCTGAATAAAGTTCTCGAACGTGGCGAGCCCCAGTTGCGCGCGTCCCGTCGCACTGACGATGCCTTGGGTCACGGTCTGCGACAGACCTATCGGGTTGCCGATGGCGAGCACGATATCGCCAACGGCCAGCGCATCCGATCGTCCTAGGCGGATACTCGGTAGGTCGGGCAGATCAATACGCAGTAGCGCAAGATCGGTATCGGGGTCGCGGCCGACCACTTTTGCCTCGGCCACACGTCCGTCGGCCAGTTGCACCTGAATTTGGTCTGCATCGGCGATGACGTGGTGATTGGTGACGATCTGGCCCGATGGATCAACGATGACCCCCGAACCCAAGGACTGCTCGACGCGACGGCGATACCGCGGCCAGAACTCCCCAAAAGGATCCTGCAGGAAGTTGTAGGGGACCCGCTCCGCGACGACGCGTGCCACATAGATGTTGACCACGGCCGGCGCAGCCAACCTCACCGCGGACGAATAGCTGCCTTCCGGGGACGCGGGCGGCTCGGCTGCCACCTGCGGATCCACACCTTCGGGGCTCGCAACCCCATCGAGGTCTGCGAGCGGCGCCGAGGTATCTGCG
>Ga0208788_1001452_pt1 | contig 11514 bp, 12 predicted proteins | sample Wag4_2014_7_11_3_FD_187363 | JGI IMG/M metagenome (GOLD analysis project Ga0208788, IMG submission 187363) | Fresh water mixed with fracking chemicals microbial communities from Ohio, USA - Utica-2 Time Series FC 2014_7_11 (SPAdes) (version 2) ... | reverse complement strand
CTGGCGAGAACGGTTGTTTGGGCCGGCGGTGGGCAGTCCGGGCATGGATTGGTTGTCAGGGCCGGCTGAAATTGCCGAAGTCATTGAGCCCTTGGGTCCCCGAATTCGATTGAATGCCGAGCGCCGCCCCAAAGGCTGGTTGCTGCACATCAACGGCAGTTTGCGGCGGTTTTATCAGGTGGGTTTTGAGCCGGGCGAACTGCAAGGCTGGGCTTTGCAGGACATTCCTGGGGAGCGGTATCAATGCGTGGAGATTCGTACTTCCGGGCAAATTTGGCAGTGTAGGCTTCGAGATTCGGCCCGGGGCGAGGCGTTACAGGCCTTCTTTCAACGGCTTTCGTTGTTGAGCCATTCGTAGCCAATGTCGCGGCGGTAAAATCCGCCCGACCAATTTAGGGCATCTAAATACCCATAGGCATTTTGCAGGGCCTCCGGCAGGGTTTCGCCCAATCCAGTAACGGCCAGTACCCGCCCCCCTTGACTTAGCAGCTGGGTTTCGGTTTTGCGGGTTCCGGCCTGAAAGACCAAGGCCGAATCCGATTCGGGCAAGCGCAGGGGAAGCCCCGTTTCGTAGCTTCCGGGATAGCCTTTGGAGCAGAGCACCACGGTGCTGGCCACACCCGAATTCCATTCCAACTTGCCCGTTGGCCAAGGGCCAGCAGCTGCCGCTTCAAGCCAAGGAATCAAATCGCTTTTTATCAAGGGCATTACCGCCTGGGTTTCGGGGTCGCCCATGCGGCAATTGTATTCAATGACGTAGGGTTTGCCTTGCACCACCATGAGTCCAACGTACAAAAAACCGGTGTAGGGCTGGCCTTCCTTGGCCATTCCCTTCAGGGTGGGCTCAACAATGGTTTGGGCCACTTCGTTCAAAAACTCGGGGCTGGTATGCGGCCAGGGGGCCACCACCCCCATGCCTCCGGTGTTGAGCCCTGTATCGCCTTCGCCCACGCGTTTGTAGTCTTTGGCCGTAGGCAAAAGCACATAATCGGTCCCGTTGGTCAGCACAAAAACAGAACATTCCATTCCATGCAAAAAGGTTTCAATCAGCACTTTGCTGGCCTCGCTTCGGGTTTTTTTAGGATTAAGCATGAGGCTGAGTTCCCGTTTTGCCTCGTCGGCGGTCGAAAGAATCAACACGCCCTTTCCTCCGGCCAAGCCATCGGCTTTCAACACATAGGGGGCTTGCAGTTGGTCAATGAACCGAAAGCCTTCAACCAGGGTTTCGGCAGAAATGGTTTTATGTTCGGCGGTGGGAATGTTGTTCCGGTTCATAAAGCCCTTTGCAAAATCCTTGCTTGATTCAAGCAAGGCGGCTTTTTGGCTGGGGCCAACCACTTTTAGGGGGCCCAAATCGGTTCGCTGTTTTAAGTAATCTACAAGTCCATGGGCTAGGGGTTGTTCCGGACCGATCACCAGCAATTGGATGTTGTGGGTTTGAATGGCTTTTGCTAGGCCTTCGAAATCAAGTGGGTCTAGGTCTAGGGCATTGGTGCTTCCGCCGTTTCCGGGGGCGGTTAAAAGGGTGTCGCAGCGGGGGCTTTGAGCCAGTTTCCAAGCAAGGGCATTTTCGCGGCCGCCAGAGCCCAGCACTAGGATATTCATTATAAGGGGATGTTGCCGTGTTTTTTGCGGGGGAGCCACTCCACCTTGTTGGAGAGCATTTCGTAGGCGCGAAGCAGTTTTTCGCGGGTTTGTTCGGGAAGAATTACTTCATCCACATATCCCCTTGCTGCCGCTTCATACGGGTTGGCAAAGCGTTCGGCGTACTCCTGTTCTTTTTCTTTCCACTTGGCTTGAGGGTCTTCGGCGGCGGCAATTTCGCTGCGGAAAATAATTTCGGCAGCTCCCTTGGCCCCCATCACTGCTATTTCGGCGGTGGGCCATGCGTAGTTCATGTCGGCGCCAATGTGCTTGGAGTTCATTACATCGTAGGCCCCGCCGTAGGCTTTGCGGGTAATAACGGTGATGCGCGGCACGGTAGCCTCGCTAAAGGCATAGAGCAATTTTGCCCCATGGTTGATGATTCCGTTCCATTCTTGGTCGGTACCGGGCAAAAAGCCAGGCACGTCTTCTAAAACCAACAAAGGAATATTGAAGGCATCGCAAAAGCGAACGAAACGGGCGGCTTTGGTGCTTGATTTTATGTCGAGTACTCCAGCCAAAAAGGCGGGTTGATTGGCAACAATGCCTAGGCTTCGCCCGCCCAGACGGCCAAATCCAACCACCATGTTTTCGGCAAAATCCTTGTGCACTTCTAAAAAAGAATCGGCGTCTATAATTTCCCGAATCACCTCTTTCATGTCGTACGGCTGATTGGGGTTTTCGGGCAAAAGGGTGTTCAGCGCGGGACGCTTTTCCTCGGCCGCTTGGTAGGGCAAATGAGGCGCCTTTTCTTCGCAGTTTTGGGGCATGTACGACAGCAGCCTACGGATGTGCCGAATGGCATCGGTTTCGGTGGTACAGGTAAAATGGGTTACCCCGCTTTTGGTGGCATGGGTAGAGGCACCGCCCAATTCCTCGCTGCTTACCTCTTCGTGCGTTACGGTTTTTACCACGTTGGGGCCGGTAACGAACATATACGAGGTGTCTTCAACCATTAGAATGAAGTCGGTGATGGCAGGGGAATAAACGGCCCCGCCCGCACAAGGGCCCATAATGGCCGAAATTTGGGGAATAACTCCAGAGGCCCTGGTGTTGCGGTAAAAAATATCGGCATAACCGCCCAAAGAAACCACGCCTTCTTGAATTCGGGCTCCGCCAGAATCGTTCAGTCCAATAACGGGAGCTCCGTTCTTTAGAGCCAGATCCATAATCCGGCAGATTTTTTCGGCGTGGGCCTCGGCCAGCGAGCCGCCCAAAACGGTAAAGTCTTGAGAAAACACATACACTCGGCGCCCGTGAATGGTTCCGTATCCGGTAACCACTCCATCGCCCAAAAACTCCTGTTTGTCTAGACCAAAGTGGCGGGAACGGTGGGTAACCAACATGCCTAATTCTTCGAACGAATTGGGGTCTAAGAGCAAATCGACGCGCTCGCGTGCGGTGAGTTTGCCTTTTTTATGTTGGGTTTCTTGCCGGGCAATTCCCCCACCCAAAAGGGCTTCGGCTTGCTTTGCCTGAAGCTCGGCTACTTTTTTAGCATGTTTCATTCCCAGTCTGGCTTGGTTTGGCTTCAAAAGTAACCAAACCCGATGGAATTAGATAAGGAAGGCCATTATTGCTTTATCCACTTTTTAACCCAGCTTTTGCCTTGTTCGTCTTGAACGCGCAGCACATAGGTGGCCGCAGGCAAATCTTGAATATTCAGTAAAAAGGCAGAACTGCTGCCTATGGAACGAAGGGTGCGCCCCGCAGCGTCGGTTAAAGAGAGCGATGCGCTTAGCCCCTGAGGCAATTCTACCTGAATCCAATGCGTTCCTGGGTTTGGATACACCGACCATTGCAACGCATTGCTGGTATTTGTTGACAGGGGTAGCCCGATAAAATCAATATCCCCATTGGCATCAAAGGGGTTTGACCATTGCTCGGCCGTGTAAACCGCCGATCCGGTCAAGGTGCGCAAAAAGGCAATCAATGCGGTTTTGTCGTTGACCTGCAGATTTAGGTTTTGACCTTGGTTTTGAGGGCCGGCAAGGCGGGGATCTAAATTTGTGTTGCCCGGAATGGGAACAATCAAGTTGTAGTGGTCAATCACCTGCATCAAACTGCTTTTGCTTCCGTCGTGCATCATGGGGCCATTTAGCTGGCCTGATGGGTTTACCAAGTCGCGCAACGAAGGAGACCGCGTATTGCCTATGTCCAATTGGCCGGGTTGCCCGCCTGCAACCCCAATCACGTTGTTGTTTCGGCTGTTGGGGTCAATGTCGAATTCAGGTCCGCGGTGGCAGCCCTGGCAACCCGCACCGGCCGGCGGCGCATTTAAAAACAGGGCTTTCCCATTGTTTTCTTGGGTGCTAAAATTGGGGAAAGGCGCATTGATGCTGGGCGCCTGAGCCATGCCTTGATCAAACTTTGAGTCGAAGGAACTGATGCTTCTTAAAAAGGTAGAAAGGGCGCGTTGGATGTACAGCTCTGAAATGTCCTCGCTGCCAAAAGCCAACTGAAACAAGGCGGGGTATTCAGGAATGGATTCCAGTTTGCGAATAAGGGAGTCGATGCCCGGTTGGCCGTTTTGCCCAGAAAAGCCCATTTCAATGGCGTCTTGAATGGGCTGAGTGGTTTGGTCGTCTAGGGTGTTGGCCCGTTCATTCCAAAAAAACCGGGTTTCGTTCGCAAACCGCATGTTTATTAAGCGCATAGAATGCCTTCCGGTAAGTCCGCCCGTATGTCCAACCGATTGCAGGGCGGTATCGCTGAACCCAAATGCCTGTTTGTGGCAAGAAGAACACGAAATGCTGTTGTTTGAAGATAGCCGAGCGTCGTAAAACAACACCCGGCCCAAGGTGGCCCGCAGGTTGTCGTTGGGGTGGGGGGCCGGAGCATTGTTCTTGTTGATGTAATTGGGAATGGGAAGCCCGTAATAGTTGAACAGGTTGTTCAAATCAATGGTGGCTGCGGTTAACGCCACCAAAAAGAAGGCAGAAACCAAACTTAGAATGATGCGCTTGGGGTTCATAGGAATGGGCTTGTTTTTCAATAGCTAAGGTAGGATTTTTTATGCGTCGGCAACCGTTTGCTTTTCTTTTTTTGAGGTCCACTTTTAATTTTTGCTGAAATTCAAATGGGTTTTTTGATTCGGGGCGGCAGCCGGGCTTTCCGCACTACTCCGCAGGTGCCGAAAGGCTGGCCCAGCCGGTTTGCGGGGGCTCCTAAAGTCGCCTCCGCACCTGGCGGGCCAGGCTTCGGCACCTTTGCGGGGTAGTTGCGTCAATCCCTGCCGCGGGTACTGTCCGTTTGTGTCGGGGCAGACCTCTGTTTCTGCCTTTTCGATTCGGTTTTGAAAAGGATGCATGGTGGGCATAAGTCCTTTGTGCCGGCAAATTTTATTGAAGCAGATTCGAGGGAAATCTTGGGCCTATGGCCTATCTTTGAGGGTGATTTTCATTGGAAACTTGCCCTACTCGTTTGCAGAGCCTGACCTTACAGCTTGGTTGTCGCCCTATGGAGACATCGCGGAAATCAACTTGGTTCGGGATCGAATTTCAGGCCGAAGCCGAGGATTCGCTTTTGTTGCTTTGAGCAATGAGGACCAAGAATTGGAGGCCATATCTGCCTTGGCGGGGGTAGAAATTCAAGGAAGATCCATTCGAATTAGCAAAAAACAAGATGCATAGAAACGAACGAATAGAAAAGCTAAAGCAGGCTATGGCCAACCGCATTGTGGTATTGGACGGCGCCATGGGAACCATGATACAGCGTTACAGCTTGCAAGAAGAAGATTACCGGGGTGAACGATTCGCCGATTGGGAACATCCGGTAAAAGGAAACAACGAATTGTTGAGTTTAACTCGGCCCGACATCATTACAGAAATTCATCGGGCGTATTTTGAGGCCGGGGCCGACATCGCCGAGACCAACACTTTTGGGGCCAACCGCATTTCGCAGGCCGATTACCACATGGAGCCGCTGTCGGAAGAAATGAATTTTGCCTCGGTGGCCTGTGCCCGCGCTGCGGCCGATGCCTGCATGAGCAAAGAACCGGGCCGCATTTGTTGGGTGGCCGGAGCCATTGGCCCCACCAACAAAACCGCCTCTTTGTCGCCCGATGTGAACGACCCCGGTTACCGCGCCATTACCTTTGATGAATTGGTGGATGCCTATTTGGAGCAAGCCCGCGCCTTGTGGAAAGCCGGTGCCGATGTGATGCTGGTTGAAACCATTTTTGACACCTTGAATGCCAAGGCCGCCCTGTATGCCATTCAACAGCTGCGCGACGAAGCCGGAGAGGCCATTCCCATCATGGTTAGCGGCACCATTACCGATGCCTCGGGTAGAACCTTGAGCGGGCAAACCGTCGAGGCCTTTATGGTGTCGGTGCTGCATGCCGATTTGTTGAGCATTGGCTTGAATTGTGCCTTGGGCGCCAAAGACATGGCCCCTTATATCCACGAGCTGGCTTTAAAATCGCCCGTGATGGTTACCGCATATCCAAACGCCGGATTGCCCAACGCCTTTGGTGCCTACGATCAATCGCCCGAGGCCATGGCCGACCTGGTATCGGAATTCATGAAAAACCGATGGATAAATCTGATTGGCGGTTGCTGTGGCAGCACTCCCGACCACATTGCTGCCATTGCCCGCGTGGCCAAGGGAGAACAGCCTAGGCCGCTGCCGCAACCAAGCATCTAAACCCCGCGGCCAAATCCGCCACGAAAGAGCAGACACCTGGGTAGGCATCTACGCCAAGGGCTACAACACCGCCCAAAACGAATCTTTTTGCCTTCAGAAAGCCGATCTTCAAGCTCGCTTCCCGCCCTTTCATAGCGGGGCGTACAGAATTTATCCGTTTTTAAACGTGTATTAAACGTGTACCGAACGGCTGTTTTTTGTTTCAAGCGCACCTTTGAATTGGTGGGGGCTTATCCACCCAAAGAAACGAGGCATCAATATGGAACCCGAGCGCTGGGCGAAAACGCTTCCTAAACCGAGCCGCCCAAGCCCTAAAATTCCAATTCGCCGGGGTGGAATTTGCCGGCTGGCCAAGGCGTTTGGTCATTCAATAGCCCTTGCAACCCAAAGGCTGAAGCTCCGCCCAGATTGATACTGTTTAAAATGGCGCTTGGCAGTTTTGTGCAAGAAACATCCCTGTGCTTTTAATTGCCGCCGAACACCTTTTTGAGCAGTTCTGAACTGCGGGCAAGGGGGTCTCGACGGATTTTCCGTTCTTCCTCTGCCACCAAAACAAACAAACCATCCACGGCTTTCTGCGTAGCGAAGTCAACCAAATCTGGATTCACTTTTTGAATCATAGGGATTTTATTGTACGAGCCAATTGCCTGTGCCCAAAATCGGGTGGCCCCGACCCGCTCTAACGAAGTTTGAACAATGGGTTTGAAAGCAACCACCAAATCAGACCGGCTGGTTTTTTTTAAGTAGTCCGTGCCCGATTGTTCTCCCCCTTTTACCAATTGCAGAGCATCGGTTAAAGTCATGGATTCTATGGCCTTTAAAAAAATAGCCTTTGCCTCTGCCCCCGCATCTTCGGCCGCTCGGTTCACCGACAAAACCACGTCATTGCATAACGCATCCATACCCATTGACCGCAGCCTTGTTTCTACTTGCTTCGCGTCAGAAGGAAAGGGGATTTTTATCTTGGGATTCCCAAAATATCCATCCTTTTTTGAAACCATTGCCACCCCCAACTCTGTCCCTTTTGAAAAGGCCTCTTTCAAGGCACGAGCCGCTTCCTCTTCCGTAAATCCAGTTGCCGCTCCCGACCCTTTTATAACGCCAGATGCTTTTTTCTGCAAGTCTTTTAAACCTTGTGCGGAAATGGAGGAACCAAGGGCGAATGCCATTAGAAGAAAAACGAAACGGTTCATAAAGCAAGGGGTAAAAGGTGAATTCAATGTGCTTAAAGGTACAGGTAAAGCAGGGTTCAACAACCTTCTATTGCTTAAAGTACGTTTTAAATAACCTTAAAGCCCCGCCAAGCTCAAATCCCACATGCCAAACGGACAGAAAGCCGGACTGTTACGGATTAAAATCAAAAAAATAACCGGCGGTTAAGGCGTATTGCCGGTTGCTTTGGGGATTGCTGCCCGCATAGATGTCGGCCAGACCTTGCTGGAACTGCAGGCCCAAGGTCAGCAAGTGGCCTGGAGCTGCATGCAATTCCAATCCCAAGACAGCCCGCAGCCCCCCATCTAAGGGCCTGTATTTGGAATACAGATTTTGCGCTTCGGTTTGAGTTTGGCCTCCCACCACCGTATTTCCCACAAAAAAACCTTTGGCCGTTACCAATAAGCCCAGATAGCCTCCCAAATCAGCAAAAAGCCGCACCCGCTCTCCCCCTGTCTTAAAGCGAACCACCAGCGGAAGCTGCAGGTAGTTTAAGTTGACCTGATAGTCGCTTTGGCCTACCACCACTCCATTTGCCAATAAATCCTGCCGACGCAATCCGCCCAAACCGGAATAGGCCAACTCGGTTATTAGGCCAATGTGGTCGGAAAAAACAGTTTCGTGAAACACCCCTACATACAATCGAGGCCGCACCGAGTACCGAACGTTGTCAACCGGATCGGCCTGCAACTCTGAAATCATTGGCCCCCCATGAATTCCCACCCGGCTGCTTACCTGTCCACGTAAAATGGGAAAGGCAAAAACAACGCAGCAAATCCAAATTCGGCACATAGTCATTGCTTAAAGGTAAGCCGCAGTCCTTAGATTTCAAAACAAGAACGGGTAGGCCTTCTAATTTCTCGCAAATTTATACCTACCTTTACCTGCTAATTGATTGCACTATGAACAAATTTGGCGGATGGGAAATACTGCTTATTGTTTTGGCCATTTTACTGCTGTTTGGCGGACGTAAAATACCGGAGCTCATGAAAGGATTGGGCAAAGGAATCCGCGAATTTAAATCAGGGGTCAAAGGAGAAGACAACCAAGAAAGTACGCCCTCCAAAAACAATTAATTCCATGCGATTTTCCTCCTTGGGCGAAGTGCAGGCCCACCTAAAGGCCGGTGGCCAAATGGTGGATGTCGTGGACGCCTTTTTGGAACGAATCCAAGCAACATCCCATTTAAATATTTTTTTAGAAACCTTTGATGCAGAGGTGCGGGCTCAGGCTGAGGCTCAAGACAAATTAAGGGCTGAGCAAAAGGCCAAACTGCCTTTGCTGGGTTTGGTTTTGGCGATAAAAGACAACATTGCCTACAAGGGGCATATCATGTCGGCCGGCAGCCGAATGCTAGAAAACTTTCGCAGCGTATATACGGCTACCGCGTTGCAGCGGCTGATGGATGCCGGAGCCTTGGTGATAGGCCGAGTAAATTGCGACGAGTTCGCCATGGGCAGCTCAAACGAAAAATCGTACTACGGCCCCGTTAAAAATCCCTTGGACCCCGAGCGGGTGCCTGGGGGCAGTTCTGGAGGTTCGGCCGCTGCTGTGGCTGCCGGTCTTTGCATTGCGGCACTTGGAACCGATACGGGGGGCAGCATTCGGCAACCCGCCGCATTTTGCGGAGTAGTAGGCATGAAGCCAACCTATGGCCGGGTTTCTCGCTACGGCCTTTTGGCTTATGGTTCTTCCTTTGATCAAATTGGCCCGCTGTCTCGAAACGTGGAAGATGCAGAACGCATTTTACAGGTTATGGCCGGGAACGACCCTCAAGACAGCAGCAGCTTAGATGAGAACTGGATTGAGCCGAAATCCCTTTCCCGACCTTTGAAATTGGTGGTGCTAAAAGAAGCCATGGAATTTCAGGGAATGAATCCAAAAGTGAAAGCCGCCTTCGAATCGCGTCTAGCCCATTGGAAATCCCAAGGCCATACGGTTGAAGTTCGGTCTTTCCCGCTTTTAAACAGCTTGGTTCCAACCTATTATGTACTTTCTACCGCCGAAGCATCCAGCAACTTAGGTCGCTACGATGGCATTCACTACGGCTTTAGAAGTCCCGATGCCCACGATTTAGAAAGCACCTACCGTTTAAGCCGGAGCCAAGGCTTTGGAGCCGAGGTAAAACGGCGCATCATGACCGGAACCTTTGTGTTGAGTTCGACCTATTTTGATGCCTACTATTTGCAAGCACAACGGGTACGCCGAAAAATACGGGAAGCCACCGACAGCTTGCTTCAAGGTGCAGATGCCCTTGTTCTGCCAACCAGTCCAAACCTGCCCTTTGTTTTTGGCGAGAACGATGCCGACCCAGTAGCCATGTACATGGAAGACGCCTTTACGGTTCAGGCCAACCTAGCGGGGAATCCGGCAATTAGCCTGCCCATTGCTATTGAAGGAAGCCCACTGTTCGCCTCGGTTCAATTGATGAGCGACAGAGGCAGCGACGAGGAATTGCTGGAAATTGCACGCAGATTGTCCTGAAGACAGGGTTAGGTGTTTTTCGGTTTAGGCCAAGCGCTGCGGATAAAGGCAATTTGGAACGGGAAATGGGCTTAAAATAAAGACATTAGACGAACGGAGGCTTTAGGCCCTTTTTAAACAATAAGGCAACACCCCTCGGTTTAATTCCATGCTTGTGCTTAACAGCAAGTGCATTGCAGGCTGAAATATGGGCGTTGGTTCTGGGCGGTTGGCATGCAGGATTTAAGGGCGGTTGGGGGCTTTTACACAAAACGCGCTGCACCAAACCGCCGCTAAAAACAGGGCCTGCAAAGGGCCAAAAAGCGAAAGCTTAATGCGGCATTGCCGGCATCGACATGCGCATCCAGGCAAAACACCTCCCACGCGTTTCGAAGTGTTCCTTGGATAAATTTCATGCATAAAAACACCGATTTTGGGGGAGAAATGGGCAATAAAAAGCTTGAAATTTGTTGAGGATTGAAACGGTTAAATGGGGGGATTGGAGGGGCTGGCGGTTTTGCGTACAGCCGCCGTTTTAATGGCGGTTGTATGGTGTTATACACTGTACCTTATTTAAATTTGCTCTTAATTTCAACCTTTAGTTTAGGTAGATTCTTAATTACAATCGACCAAATCATATCATCCGCGATATTGTCGTAGCTATGTATAATCCTATTTCTTGTACCAATAATATTTCTTGCATTTTCAATTTGGTAATTTGGGTCCTCTTTCAGAATTCGATTTACAGCTTCACCAATTATTTCTATATTTCTTTCTACGGCTCTCTTTGTTTTAAGGTCATTTTGATATTCAGAAAACATCATTGGCTTACCTTCAAAAAAGGATTCAATTTCTTCAATGGAATTTAGGATGTCAAAGAGAGACGCATTTATTCTATTGACCATAAATAAGCTGCTTTTCGCTATCAATCTGCTTTTTTAAATACGGATTCTTGATCGCTTTTTGTTCAAGTAAATCGACTGGGCGATTGAATATAGCCTCAAGCTGATCCTTAAAGTCGAAATAATTATCTGCATATTCATATAGGTCAACTCCTGCAAAGTCAACAACTAAATCTATATCGCTTTCTTTATTGAATGTATCTTTAAGAACAGAACCAAATACAAAGAGCTTATTGACTTTATGCTTCGCACAAAGGTTTCTAATTTTATCTAAATGAATCTCTATCAAGTTCACGATTGTAAAGTTACTCGTTTTTAAAGACAGTCCAACAGGCAATGTGCTACACACCTTCCCTAAGCGGCCGTTCGTCTAACAACTCCATTTCAAAGCCATTTCCTGTTCAAAGACCTCCGTTTTAATCGCAATACAGCAAACCAAGTAAAAAGGCAACAAAACGCGCTGCACCAAACCGCCGCTAAAAACAGGGCCGAGATTGGCCTTAACAGGGCCTGCAAAGGACCAAAAAGCGAAAGCTTAATGCGGCATTGCCGGCATCGACATGCGCATCCCGGCAAAACACCCGCCACTGATTTCGGGGTATTCCTTGGATGCATTTTATCATTAAAAACACCGATTTTTAAGGGA
>Ga0208788_1001451_pt1 | contig 11514 bp, 13 predicted proteins | sample Wag4_2014_7_11_3_FD_187363 | JGI IMG/M metagenome (GOLD analysis project Ga0208788, IMG submission 187363) | Fresh water mixed with fracking chemicals microbial communities from Ohio, USA - Utica-2 Time Series FC 2014_7_11 (SPAdes) (version 2) ... | reverse complement strand
TGATTAGGAGAAACAAATGACAGTAAAGAAGATAGATCTGACCCAGCGTCTAGCGGGCAAGGTAGCCGTAATTACGGGCGGTGCCTCCGGCATCGGCTTGGCAACCGCTCGTCGCTTTGCGGCTGAGGGTGCCAAGGTAGTAATCGGTGACATGGATCCGGTATCAGGCGAGAAGGCAGCTGCCGAGGTTGATGGCACGTTTATTCAGGTCAACGTGGCCGACGAGGCTCAGGTGAATCACCTATTTGATGAGACAGCCAAGATCTATGGCAGTGTGGACATCGCTTTCAACAACGCTGGTATCTCGCCACCGGATGACGACTCAATCGAAACAACTGAGTTACCAGCTTGGCAAAAGGTGCAGGATGTAAACCTAAAAAGCGTTTACCTTTGCTGCCGAGCAGCACTTCGGCACATGACCAAACAGCAATCAGGTTCGATTATCAACACCGCATCTTTTGTTGCCGTGCTTGGTAGCGCAACTAGCCAGATTTCATACACCGCATCCAAAGGTGGCGTGCTGGCGATGAGCCGCGAGCTAGGAGTTCAGTTTGCAAGACAAGGCATTAGAGTCAACGCACTTTGCCCAGGACCCGTAAACACTCCGCTGCTTCAAGAGCTATTTGCCAAAGATCCAGAGCGCGCAGCTCGCAGGCTTGTGCACATTCCAATTGGAAGATTTGCTAACCCTGAAGAGCTAGCTGCATCGGTAGCGTTCCTAGCATCCGACGACAGCTCGTTTATAACCGGTTCAACCTTCTTGGTTGATGGTGGAATCTCTGGAGCCTACGTCACACCACTATAGGGATTACTAGCTTTCGATAGACCAAGATAATCTGGCCTAGATTGCCTACTTCGTAGTTTTCTCAGGCTGGAGCTTTGCAACCTGACCTAAAAAGTTATCGACGAGTTCAAACGCACGTTGCCTTGACTCGGCTGTTAGGGCTTTGGTTTGATCCATGACAATCTTTGGGTCTTGACCGTCTTCGGCTAGTTCATCGTTACCGTCCCAGATCAACCAGCCCTCTAAGACTTCAACGTCCAATTCGGGGTGAAACTGTAATGCTAGAGACTTGCGGTAAGTAAAGGCCTGCGAAGCCAGTGCGGTTCGAGCTATCTCTTTGGCCCCAGCTGGCACCTTCCAATAGTCATAGTGAAACTGAAACCATGGGCCATTAGAGACAAGATTTGGTTGGTCGCTAAATATATATGTCCAGCCAAGTTCTGGTCTTGGCCCTGGCGCAACGCTGCCGCCTAATGCTCGCGCCATTAGTTGACCGCCAAAGCAGATTCCAAGAACTGGGACGTCCGCTTCAATAGCGGATTTGATCCAAGCAAGTTCTGGTTGCAACCAATTACCTATACAGGCATCATCCCAAGCTCCCCACGGTGAACCAAGTGGAATGATTACGTCGTAGTCCAAATAGTCAGGAAATTTGAATTCAACATTTGGTTCGCGATACTTTTCTTCTGGCACCACCAGCAACGTTTGAATCTCAAACCCAAGTTGCTTGAATCTTTCACCGACAGGTCCGAGCGGAGACACGTGATCGTGTTGGATAAAAAGCACTTTCATGGAATCTCCTCTGCAGAAAAGATTACTAGCTTGAGGGAGTAAATAACTTCAGGTGTTATTCAAACCTGAGCGCATCAATCGGCTCTAGCTTGGCTGCTGTTCTAGCTGGCCAAACCCCAAACACCACTCCAACTAGCAAGCTAAAGCCAAGTGCCAGAAGGACAGTATCCAACTTGATGGCAAAAACCCAGTCTCCCAGGATGGCCAAGAAGAAAGCAGCTATCTCACCAAGAATTAGACCAACTACCCCTCCAGCCAAAGACAGCACAATAGCTTCAATCAAAAACTGGGTAAGGATATCTGACTGCTTGGCTCCAATAGCTCTTCGAACACCAATTTCTCTGGTTCTTTCCCGAACAGAAACCAGCATGATGTTCATGATTCCAATGCCGCCAACAATCAAGCTGATGGCCGCGATACCAGTGAGTAATAATCCCAGGGTGTCAGTAATGGAACTAACCGCTGCAATCAAAGATGCCTGGTTTGTGATCGTGTATCTGGCGTCAGTATCAACACCAAGCCCGTATCTTTCTCGAAGCAAGGAGTCCGCGGTGACCTGCAGTCCATCCACCTGCTCAGGAGTATTAGCCTGAATCACAATGCTTGAAACATATGGATACTGGCTAAATAGTTTTCTTGCAGAATCCAAGGTGACATAGACCCGACCACCGGTTCCAAAGCCCGCCTGATCGTCTAACACGCCAACCAATCGGAAATCCTGACCGTTTAGCTTCACGGTTTGGCCAAGCATATCGGCGGTTAGTCCAACATCGTTGGCAGCATCCGCACCGAAAACTACGTCTTTGGCAGTTTGGGCAAAAGAACTACTAGAAAGATACGAACCAAGAGCAATCTCTGGTTTTACCGCCTCAAAGTATTCAGAAGAAACCCCAACCAAACGTGCGTTAACCCTCGTGTCCCCGGTAGCAATTGTTCCTTCGTTCTGGCTTTGAACAAACATCACAGAAACATCTTCGAGTTCAGCTAGGGCTTTAGCATCTTGCTCGGTTAGCGCATCCGGTGCCATGGCGGTGATGTTTAGCTGATTGGTTCCAAGGGTTGCAAGGGATTTGTTGATTCCCTGTGAAGCGCCATCAACAATTGAGGTCAACGCAACAATTGCCGCAACACCAATTACCACACCGAGCATTGTCAAAAGTGACCTGACCTTGGTGGCCCAGATTCTATAGAGTGCTAAAGCTGCCGTTCCAAGAATTTTCAACTGGCACCTCGCTCGTCCCGTTCGACTTGGCCATCGCGCAAGAACACTCTTCTTGGAGCACTGGCAGCAATTTCGAGATCGTGGGTGATAAGCACGATTGTTCTGCCTTCTTTATGAAGCTGCTTTAGTAGATCAATAACGGCAGCTCCGGTTTTTGAATCTAGCGCTCCGGTTGGTTCGTCAGCTAAAACTATGTCTGGGGTTGTAACCAGCGCTCTTGCGATTGCAACTCGTTGCTGCTGTCCACCAGATAAACGATTTCGGTCAAAATTTAGCCTGTCTCCAAGACCTAGCTTGGTCAGCATCTGGGAGGCTGACTTCTTGGCCTCCTTGGCGCTAATACCTTGATATAGAAGTGGCGCCATAACGTTCTCGATCGCTGTGGTGTTAGGAAGCAACTGAAATTGCTGAAATACAAAGCCGATCGCTTTAGATCTAAGGCTGGTTAGTTCATTGTCTGTTAGCTCGTTGGTTGGATCTCCCGCAATAAACACTGTTCCTGCACTTGGCCTATCAAGACAACCAATCAGGTTCATCATTGTTGATTTTCCACTTCCGGATGGTCCAACAATGGCCACAAACTCTCCGCGTTCAATGACCAGGTCAACACCATCTAGGGCAGTAGTTACCTGGTCACCAACCAAGTAATCTCGGCGAACTTTATCTAGCCGAACAACTTCATTAGCCATTATTTCCGGCTCCGCGCGGAGGGCCGAACTGAACCGGCGCTGGAACATCTCCTGAGATGCCGACTATCACTAGATCGCCCTTGTTCAAACCTGAGCTAATTTCGACCAGACTGTCTCCCTTGATTCCTAGTTCGACTTTTACTGTTTCGACACTTTGATTTCCTGCTTCGTCTACCTTTAGGAGCTGGACTTCAGGTAGTTCTCCAATTAGTGCTCCCATCGGTATAGCAAGAATATCAGCGGATCGCTCTACTTCAATTACTGCTGTTGCACTCATGCCGAATCTGGCACCGGTAGGAATTTCTGTGACTTCTACTAAGACCTCGTACTGCTTGATCCCGCTTACAGACTTTGCTACTTGACCGATTGAAATAACAGCACCTTCAAAAACCGCATCGATGGCGTCTAGTTCGATGGTGGCTTTTTGACCTGGGTTCAAAAGATCAGCGTCATACTCACTGGCAAAAACAGAAACTATGGGCTGTGTACTTCCGATACTCAAAACTTGTCCGGAGGTTCTAAGTCCTGCAGCCGTGTCAATCGACCTGACAATTCCTGCGGAAATTGCTACAACCTGAACTGACCTTCCTTGTGCGTTATTAAACGTGTACAGCAAATCACCCTCGGCAACACTCGCGCCTTCGGAAACTTCAATTTGATTGATCTCTAAGCTAACCCCAAACTGAGCCGGAACAATCTGTGATCCATTGGATGCAATTAGCACTGGTTCTTGGCTTGGTCCATAAGCTAAAAGTTGTGATTCGGCAAGCTGACCGTTAGCAGAGACTGTTTTCACTACGGCTGTTGGAACAACCTCAAAGGTTTCGTAGTCAATTGTTTGGTTCAGGGCAGGCACTGCTATGGCAGCAGTGACACCAGCCAAAGCCAAACCGAGTCCTGTGTAAATCAGCCAACGTCGCTTTTTCATGTGATTGTTTCTCCTCAAGCAATTGCCCAGGACTAGAAATAGTCCAGCTAGTTCAAATCTCTCACAACTTACCGATAGTTAGCTGTTAGTTCTCTAAATTTAGCTGAGCAGGTGCCAGCTAACCAAAGGAAAAAGTCTCTAGGAACCGCATTCCTGGTATTTCCCACCGTTAGTCGATCTTGTATCCGATTCCTCGCACGGTAACTATTTTGTCCGAGCCTAATTTCTTTCTTAGGTAGCGAATGTAGACATCAACAACATTGCTCCCGGGGTCGTGATCAAACCCCCAGACTCTATCGAGAAGTTGTTCTCTAGAGATTACCTGCCCTGGATTCTTCAGAAACAGCTCCAGCATTACAAACTCCCTAGGGGTTAGATCATGAGCCACTTTTCCTACGGTTACTATTCGGGAAATTAGGTCAAGTGAGATATTTCCTCTAACGAGGGTTTGCCCTGATTGTGCAGCAGCCGATTCTGGCTGCTGACTCTTTATGCGGGATTTGACCCTAACTAGTAATTCATCGAAGGAAAATGGTTTTGACATGTAATCGTCGGCGCCACCTTTAAAGCTGGCAACAGCGACCTCTGCTGAATCTCTGGCCGTGAGGACGATTACCGGCAAATCGTTACCGGTTCCTCGCAGCTCCTCAAGAACGGAAAGGCCATCGCGATTTGGTAATCCCAGATCAAGAATCATGAGATCGTAATGTTCGCGCATTATTTGAGGGATGATTAGGTCACCATCGGAAATGTGATCGACTTTATAGCCGTGAGAATTTAGTCCCTTAACTATGAATGAGGCGATTCTAGAAGAGTCCTCGGCAAGCAGAATTGAAAGCACTAGTTCTCCCCTACCTTGTCGATATCTCTTGTCCACGGTACGGTAATGCCGACCTCGGCTCCCCCAAGAATCGAGTCTCCGATGAAAACAGAACCTTGATGGCCTTTAGCTATAGCGGACACAATTGTAAGACCCAGGCCAGAACCCTCCGAGTCTTGAGCTGTCCAGCCTCCCCTTACGAAACGCTCCTGTACTTCAGCGCGAGATTCGAGCGGGATACCAGGCCCACTATCTCCGACAAAGAATTCGATTTCTTTTTTGTTCAGTCGACAACCAATCACAATTGAATCACTTTCAACGGTGTGCTTAATTGAATTGTCGACTAGTTGGATTAGAGCTTGAACCATTCGTTGGCGGTCAAGACTGGCGAGGCCAATATCTGGGGCGATAATTGACCATTTTCTTGTCGCGAGTGGTGTGGACTTTACGAAAACCTCATCAACTATTTCACTTGGCTCTAACGATGCGGTTTGAATGAACGAGGGCTGATTCGACTTTGTTAGGGTCTGAAGGTCTTTTACGATTCGCGTCATTCTAAGTACCTCATCTTCAATGATTGCCATACTTGCTTTTGTTTCATTGGGTGAGGTACGCACTAAGTCCAAGTGCCCACGAATAATTGTCAAGGGCGTCTTTAGTTCATGTCCCGCGTCGTCTACAAATCGACGCTGAGAAGCAAATGCTGACGAGGTCCTATCGAGCATGCCATTGAAGTCTTCTACGATAGAGCCGATTTCTGAGTTCTGACCCGAGACTGGCAGCCTTTCTTCGGTAGTGGCATCAGAAATTCCTCTAGTCATTTTGCTGAGCTGTCTAATGGGTAAGAGAATCCTTCCTGCTACTAGCCAACCAAGGGCAAGCGCAAGTAGAAAAGCCGTTGAAAAGAGAATGGCGAGCTGGGTCAGAGTTGAGTTAACTACAGCAAGTGCTTTTTCCAGATAAATCGCGGCAACCAAGTGGCCAGAATCTGTTGCTCCATTTACGGGAATCGCTAAATATCTAACCTCCGCACTGCCTGTTCCATAAGTTTCCAGAACTGGTTCGTCGAGCTTTGCAATGTTTTCGACAAACCCATCAACCTGATCTAGTCGGGGTAAGCCAGCGCCGGAACTTCGTTGGGTGACGGAACCATCTACCATCACGAAAATTGTTTCCGTGATGCTGGGAACACTGCGACGAATGTAGAGGTCTAAAAGCTCACGAGCACTGTCGTACTTTTCACCCGTTTCGGGATTAATTGCTCGATCTGCCAGCAACGAAAGTTCCTGGGCCTCTTGTGAAAGCTGCTCGTCGATTTGGGAAGCTAATGAGTTTTTCAGTAAAACTCCGGATACAAAGTACGTGGCTACCAAAGCCAGAAGAAGGGGCAACATTACCCAACCAAGAATTGATGACCGCGCGCTCCTCATGATGCTAGTGCTTCACGAACTGAGGGTGTAATAGAAGTCTTCACGAACTGATTCACCCTCCTCATTCAGAATTGGATTATCAAGATCCGGTGAGAAAACGCCATCACCGTTATCAAAGAAAAGCTCACCAATGAGTTCCTGCGAAGACGACAGTGGGTTTTTCAATGAAACAGCTACTGGTTGTGAGTCTGGGGAAACAACCGAGTATCCAAGAACCTCACCCGCCTTATTCATTACAACCAAAAAGCCGTATCCAAGACTTACGCTGGCTTCTTCCACGCTTACTTCAAGACCCGAACCCGATTGGTCTTCTATTTCTAACTCAGCGTAATCATCCGAGACTGGATCTAGGGCTGCTGATTCTCCCTCTTGGGACTGAGAGCTATCTGTTGATTCTGTTTCATTAGTTTCCGACGGGTCGTTATCGATTTTCCCAAGTTCGACGGAAGCAAGAGGTTCAAGTGCTGTTTGCTGTGGGGAGCAGCTGGCAAGTAGAAACATGCTTACAACTGCGAGAGAGCATGCAAGATAATCCTTGACTCTCACCCCAGACATCTTTCTCCGCTTTCTGTTGTCGTCTAATTATGGCCCGAAAAATACCCATATTGATTAGAGCTAGATTAGATTCCTCTCACATTCAACCGTTGCTGCAGTTGCTTCATCGCAAACCGCCATACTTGAACGGTGAAGAGAATTCAACCTGCAGTTTTGCTTGGCACGGCAAAGAGGCTACGACTTCAGAGGGGATCTGAAGCAATTCAGCTACTTGGGATTGCCACCGTGCTTATGCCAGTGCTTGCTCTTTTAGCGGATGGAGCTGCTTCGAAACTGAGTTCTCTCGAGCAGTGGCTGGCTCTTACCAATAGAGCCAGTGCTTTAGTTGGAACTTCACTGTTGCTAGTGCACCTAATTCTTGTTGCTAGGGTGCCTTGGATTGAATCAGTCTTTGGGCTGGACAAACTCACCGGGGCTCATAAGCGTCTTGGGAAACCATTGATTTATGTCTTGTTGTTACACTCCCTAACTTCAGTGATTCAATCAGCTGAACAAAACGGTGTTGATTTGTGGTCTGCGCTTGTCAACTTGGTCTTGCATTACCCAGAGATGCTGTTGGCGCTATTGGGATTCTTGCTCATGATTGTTGTTACAATCTCTTCAATTTCAGCCGCGAGAGCGCGCATCAGCTATGAGTTTTGGTATCTAATCCACCTGTTTTCCTACATAGCTGTGTTTATGGCAATCCCCCACCAGTTTGTTTTTGGCAGCACCTTTCTGGCCCAACCGTGGATTAGCACATACTTCGCGGCGCTCTACGTTTTTGTCCTTGTGAACGTGGTCTGGTTTAGAAGTCTTCGGCCAGTATTCCTGTCTTTGACCCGCGGGTTTTCGGTAGGTTCCGTTGAGCCTTCAGGAAACAACTCCACTTCGATCACAATTGCTGGAACGGATCGCGGCAAGCTTGAATTTCAAAGCGGTCAGTTCTTTATGGTTAGGGTCATGACACTCAAGGATTTTTGGAAACCTCATCCATTTTCCGCATCAAATTCGGCTGGTGAGGGGCGACTTCGTTTCACGATTGGAAACCGAGGGGACTTTACGCAGCGAATTCAAAAGATCAGGCCAGGAACAAAGATTGTACTGGAAGGTCCGTATGGTGTCTTCACGGAGGCCAAGCGGAGCATGCCAAAGGTGACTCTTATTGCTGCCGGTATCGGTGTTGCGCCGATTCGATCTCTGGCCATGCAATTGGCAGCTAGACCAGGAGACCTGACCATCCTTTACCGGGCAAACACCGAAAACGAGGCGGCTCTGGCGGATGAACTATTTGAAATATCCAAACAAAGAGGTCACAGCATTCATCTTCTGACAGGACCTAGGGACAAGGATGTTTCTTGGCTACCGAAGCAATCAAAGAGCTCGAAACCTAAGGCGGATTACGTAGTGCTAGCCGAATTAGCACCCGATATTTTAGATTCCGACATTTATATTTGTGGACCTACTCCTTGGACCAATTCCCTTCTCAAAACCCTTGCAAAGCTTTCAATACCCAAAAATCACATACATGTTGAGGAGTTCGCCTGGTGAGAAAATCTACAGCAATTGTTGCGTCTTTAGTGGCTGCTAGCTCCTTAGCGGTCGCGCTTCGAATAGGTGAACTCTCCACGTTGAGTGCCATAGATTTATCTGTGCCATCGGCTACCAGCTCTTCCGGTACCACACAAACCCCAGAGCCTGGAGCAACGGCAACTCCTCAGGCGACACAGCCTGGAGCGCCCTCACCTGTTGCGCCCGCACCGGTGCAACCTCCAGTTGAGATTACTTTGAACTCAGACGTGATTGCCTACCAGTATGGAAATGTTCAGATCTCCCTTACTAAAACTGATGGCACAATTTCTGCAGTCACTGTGATTCAGGGTGACACAACTAATGGAAGAGGCGAAGCATACGTAATTTTGTCTGCCGCAACAATTCAGGCGCAGGGGACAAATTACGGAAATGTTTCTGGTGCCACTTTTACAACAGACGCATTCAAATTAGCAGTTGAAAACGTGTTGGCAAAGTTTTAGGAAAGCTTAGCCAGTAACTTCGTAAAACCAGCAGTGGAGATTATTCGCCCATCTTGATCCGTTACCAAAGCAACGCCAAGTTCCGAAGGAACCTTCTTTTCAAACTCATGCAGCGCGGCAGAACCTCCCGCCACTATGGCAGTAGCCCAAATATCTGCGGTTACCAGATCGGTTGCTGCAACCGAAACTTGAAGAAATTGGTTCTCCGGTTTTGTTGAGCCAGTGGACCAAATGTGCTCTCCTCGTTCCGCTGATCCACTGGTTGCTACTCCAAAAAATCCAGAGCCTTCCAGTTCAAGGACAAAATTTGTCGAGGCAACTGGTGAGCTTATTGAGACGTAGTTTGAAAGTCCCACCCTGGTCAAAGGAGAGGTTCGCACCTTAGGGCCCAAGTAGATATCCCCTCCAGCATTGATTGTAAAGTCTGAGTAACCATTAGCCTCTAGAAAGAGAGCTGCGTTTGTTGTGGCCCAGGTCTTGACTAGTCCCGATGGGTCATAGGTTCCTGAGCTTGATTCCGCATCAAAGAATCCGGAGGTTTCAGATTTCCACTGTTGGCACATCCGTCGCACTTCACGTTGAACAGATGATGCTTCATCCCAAGTAATTTCTGCCCGATTAAGTCTAGAAATTTCAGAATTCGGTTTATACAAGCTAAACAGGCTATCTGCTTCATTTAGGATATCGAATGCTTTTACGCAGTCTTCCTCGACTCGTTTTTTCTCGAGGTCATCAGCAATTTTGAACGTAAAAACTGTGCCCATGCATTCAAAATGTTTAGTAAACATTGGTTTGATCGCGAGACTTTTTAGTCGTCGTCTTCGTCGTCGTCTTCGTCGTCGTCGTCTTCGTCGTCGTCGTACTCGTCTTCGGAGTTGGAGCTTGATCCGGAAGGGGTTGGAGAGGAAACGTTTCCTGAAACTTGGCTACCTGAACTAGTACTTGATGAAACCGTCGAGTAGGGGGTTGGCGATGATGTGTTTCCAGCGCTGATTCCTGGAAGAGTCAAAGTAGAAGACTTTGTTGCAGATAGAAGTGACGAGCTTAGGGGCTTGCCATCTAGAGACAATAGCGAGGTAGCCATTGAGCTACTGGAAACCTTAGTGGTCCCAGCTGGAATGCCACTTGGGGATGTTGAAGTTGTTTCAGACCCTTGAGAGACTCCATTTGGGTTATTCACATCTTGCGCGGTACCGGAGGCCAACGCCTGACTAAGAACCTCGTAGCCTGGCAGCCCGGGCACGGTAATAACTATGGCGGTCGCTACGCTTCCAAGCGCCACGCTTCCCGAAGCAAACTTTGAAGCCCAGCCGGGTTTCGAGTTAACTATTTTGTAGGGGTCTTTTGCCATCTGTATTCCTATCTCTTGATTCAATCTAAGCAAGTCAACATTAGAGCTGGGACGAAAGTTGATTAGATTGCTCTAATGATTCACCTGGGAGACTACTGAACCTAAAGGGTCAGAGTAGGGCATCTTTGCTTACCCCTGACGCCGCTAAGCCTTAATCAGCCCCTTCAAGGCAACAACAAACCGGAAACAGGCTATGGCCACAGCCCTGGCGATTCCTTAAATTGGTAATGCTAAGAGTAACCACTGGAGCGGCAACGGTGGCCCTACTTTCCAGGGCTAGGGTAATAGAGAAGGTGGTTTCCATGAGCGATCTAGATGTTGTTGGTAGCAAAGATGGTTGGCGTTGCTGGCTATGCGATGCACCAGTTGATCCAGACGCATCAGTCAACTCAGACTTAGGCCCAAGCGCTGATAGCTACCAAGACGCCAAAGGCAAAAAAGGAACCGCCTCGACAGAGCGCCTAGCTCATAGGGCTTGCAACACCAAACGTGGCAAGATTGCACCGGTAGTTTCTTGGTCCAACGACTTATTGGTTTCTGACCCTGCACCTATTTTTGAAACAGTAGAGCGTCTGCTTAGAAAAGGTGGCCGCGAAGCAGTGGCAAGGTGTCCAAGTCAAGCCGATGCCGAGCAGGCTGCAAGCTGGTTACTTGATCGGTTGTCGCGGTTAGCACCGGGAACAATTTTTCACACAGAGATTACGGCCGGTGGCGGTCAGTACCTTATAAAACTAAGTATTGAGTAAATCCGCTATCCGATAGATATCTTCACTTGGACATCGGTAACTTTAGTTACCCTTACTCCTGAGTACTCCACATAGGTGGCAATTATCGGTTTACCTTGGGGACCTAGGTAACTCCAGAAATTCTTTGAATCACCGTTGGGGTCGCTGTCGTCACGGTAGTAGGCAGCGTTGACGTTTACCTTGTA
>Ga0208788_1001450_pt1 | contig 11523 bp, 13 predicted proteins | sample Wag4_2014_7_11_3_FD_187363 | JGI IMG/M metagenome (GOLD analysis project Ga0208788, IMG submission 187363) | Fresh water mixed with fracking chemicals microbial communities from Ohio, USA - Utica-2 Time Series FC 2014_7_11 (SPAdes) (version 2) ... | reverse complement strand
ACGCTCGAGTTCGAGATTAGACATTTTCTCCACCTTCTGTCTCATTTACTACGCTGAAATCTGGGGTTTCATCCTCTGGTTCATCGCTGGCTTCTCCATCGAGCAGAGAGACCGGGATGTCGAACTCATCCGAGGCGGCGACCTCGCCCTCATCTGAGCCGGTCCAGCTGATCTGGAGCTCACCTAGGGCAATTACCTGCTCAAAACGGAGCGCGCCCTGGCGATAGAGGTCGAGCAGGGCTAGGAACCTGGCGACGATGACTAGGGTCGAGTCGGCATCTGAGCAGAGACTTCTAAAACTTAAGGTGCGGGACCTGCGAAGGGCCTCAACAACCAACTTTGACTCCTCAGCCACGCTCACCAGGCTGGTGTGGAGGTGTTCTACGGCAACGACTGGTGGGGTTTTAGGCGTGAGTACACGCTCGGCGATCGCGGCAAAGCGCGGTGCGCCTACCCCAATTAGGACCTCAGGAAGAAGCGCGGAAAGGGCGGGATCAAGTGCTACGACGCGGGCAAATGACTTATCAGCGGCTTCAATACGAGCGGCAAAGGTCGCAGCGATCTCCTTGAAGGCGCGGTATTGGAGCAGGCGGGCAAAGAGGATGTCGCGGGCTTCGAGTAGGGCTAGGTCTTCTTCATCCTCGATCTCACCGCTAGGCAAGAGGCGGGCTGCCTTTAGATCAAGCAGGGTGGCAGCGATAACCAAGAACTCGGTGGCCTGGTCCAAGCGCCAGCCTTCACCAGAGGCCTCAAGGGCTCGGATAAAGGAGATAAATTCATCTGTAACGATGCTCAACGAGACTTCGGTGATATCCATCTTGTGGCGCGAGATGAGCTGGAGCAGGAGATCGAAGGGGCCATCAAAGTTATCTAGGTGGACGTTAAAGGGGGAACTCTCGATCGATACGTCAGAGCCCCCGCTCATATCCGCTGCTTTTATATCTGCAGGGCTTATCTCGATATCCACTTGCGAACCTTACTTCTTTACTTGCTCAAATCTGCGCATGGAGCGTAGAGTCGCGCCAACAGAAAGAGGTTTCTCGCTTGAACGCTAAATCGACATTTGATGATGATGTGGCAACTACCGCCACTCTTCTCGGGCGCGAACCGAAAAACTTCCGCGTTCCACCAGCCCCAGTTGAAGGCCAGCCAGCCAAGATCATTTCGATCTTTAATCAAAAGGGCGGCGTAGGCAAAACAACTACAACTATCAACCTCGGTGCTGCAATTGCAGAACTTGGTCGTCGCGTACTGCTCGTTGACTTCGACCCACAAGGCGGCCTATCGCTCGGTCTCGGAGTAAATGCGCACGCACTGCCACTTGAGAACACTGTCTATTACGCATTGATGACACCGGATGCCAATATCGATGAGATCGTTCTTAAATCATCTGTCGCAAATCTAGATTTCCTTCCTGCTAACCGCGATTTGGGTACCGCTGAAACAACGCTCGGTGCTGAAATTGGTGGGCAACAGTATTTAAAGCGCGCACTCGGCCGATTGAAAGATCGCTATGACGTTATCTTGATCGACTGCCAACCAACCATGGGGCAGTTAACTATTAACGCACTCGTTGCATCTGATGAAGTTATCGTTCCGCTGCAATGTGAATATTTCGCACTTCATGGATTTATAGAACTCAAGGGAAACATCGAAAAAGTTAAGAGCTTCCTAAACCCTGATCTAAATCTCATCGGAATCCTTGCGACAATGTACGAGAAGAAGACACTTCACAACCGCGAAGTTTTAACTGCAATTTTAGAGAAGTATCCCGAAGATGTCTTCGAAACAATTATCGCGAAAACTATTCGCTTCTCTGAAACAACTGTTGCCGGTGAACCAATTACTAGTTATGCATCATCATCAGGGGGCGCTGCTTCTTATCGCAGATTAGCCCGTGAACTAATTGCCCGAGGAGGCGCACGATGACCCGTAGAGCAAGCTTGCCTGGAGCAGATGAACTCTTCCGCGCGAATACACCAGCACTTAGCGCAGTTCGCCAAGTAGTTGAAGAAGCCCAAGAAGTCAGCAAGCCAATTGGTGTTGCACCAACAGCACCGAAGACAAAGAAGGGCGTTCGCTCAACGCCTCGTCGTCGCGTTACAACAGTTGATCGCTCACCTTCAGGTCGCGAAAAACACGATGAAAAGATCACCGTTTATTTATCTCCGGATGAGTTGTTTGATCTCGATCAAGCCCGACTCACTCTGCGTGGAGATCTTGGCCTTGCTGTAGATCGCGGTCGAATTGTTCGCGAATCAATTGCGGTAATCGTCGCTGATCTTGAAGCTAAAGGCGATCAATCGATTCTTGCTCGTAGACTCCGCGGAATTTAATTAGCCCGCGGGTGCGCGGTTGCATAGGCTTCGCGCACTTTATCTATCGTAATTAAGGTATAGATCTGAGTTGTAGTCACTGAAGCATGACCCAGTAGCTCTTGCACCACGCGAATATCGGCTCCACCGTCTAATAAATGTGTGGCATACGAATGTCTAAAGACGTGTGGTGATACTTTGCCGGATAAGCCAGTTGCATCTGCGGCATCCGAAATCATCTGCCAAGCGCTCTGCCTGGATAGGCGACTCCCCCGTTGATTTAAGAACAGTGCGGTCTCGACCCTTGCCGATTTACTTTTGCTTAATAGGTTCGGTCTGATGCGGACCAAGTACTCATCGAGAGCGCTCTTTGCGAAACTTCCTAGGGGCACAATCCGTTCTTTTGATCCCTTACCTCTCAACTTCAGAGTTGTTATGGGATTGCCTTCCACATCACTCTGCGCAAAATCATTGATATCGATTCCGACTATCTCGCTCACGCGCGCTCCTGTGCCATAGAGAAGTTCGATGATCGCATGATCACGAAGTGAAATTGGATCGCCCTCACGTTTTGTGGAATCTATGAGTGAAGAAATCTCTTTAATCGTCAGCGCCTTCGGTAGACGTCGTGGCACTTTCGAACTCGCTACAGCGCTAACTGGATTCGTAGTTGAGAACTCTTGGGCGAGATATTTGTAGAAACTCTTTAACGCTGAGATATTGCGATTGATGCTAGTAACTGCCATTCCTGAACCTTTAAGCCAAACTTCGAAATCCACGATTTCCTTCTCGGTAAGTTGTTCAAAATCCAACTTTTCTTCGTCAAGAAAATCGGAGAATTTAGTGAGATCTCTTCTATACGCCGAGATTGAGTTGCTGGATAAACCGCGTTCAATAGTTAGATGATCAAAAAAGGATTGAAGCGCGTTTTCAAACTTCATAACCGTGAGCCAGGGCTACTGCGTTATAGCGAATCTTGCCAGCATGGACATTTAGCCCGCGATCTAAGGCTGGATCCTCTTCGATAGCTCGCTCCCATCCTTTATTCGCAATAGCGAGGGCGTAAGGCAGCGTTGCATTGGTAAGTGCATAAGTTGAAGCCACTGGCACCGCGCCAGGCATATTTGCAACACAGTAGAAGACGGAACCGTGAACGTTAAAAGTAGGTTCAGCATGAGTTGTTGGTTTGGAATCTTCGAAGCAACCGCCTTGATCGATAGCGATATCTACCAATACCGAACCTGGCTTCATCTGTGCCACCTGGGCATTAGTAACTAGCTTCGGCGCCTTAGCGCCATGTACTAGCACTGCACCAACAACTAGATCAGCGTTCTTGATCTCACGATCGATTGCATGCATAGTTGAAGCAAGCGTCTTAATTCGTCCGTTATAGAGCGAATCGATATAGGCAAGGCGCGGAAGCGAGCGATCGAGAACTGTTACGTCTGCACCCATGCCCATCGCAATAACTGCAGCATTTAGTCCTGCTACTCCCCCGCCGATAACAACAACTTTTCCGGGGGCAACTCCGGGAACACCGCCCAATAAAACGCCACGTCCACCGTTAGGTTTCTGCAAGGCATATGCGCCAACTTGCACAGATAGACGACCAGCAACTTCGCTCATCGGAGCAAGCAGTGGCAAAGTGCCATTTACTTCAACTGTTTCATAAGCGATCGCGATCGTGCCACTCTTCAACAAAGCGTCAGTGCAAGGTTTACTCGCTGCCAAATGTAGGTATGTAAAGAGGATCTGACCTGAGCGAAGTCTTGGATATTCAACTTCTATCGGCTCTTTTACTTTGAGTATTAAATCTGATTCGCTCCAGATTTTTTCAATATCGGATTCGATGCACGCCCCCGCTGCAACGAAATCTGCATCGCTAATTGATGATCCAACTCCGGCGCCTTTTTCAACAACTACTTTGTGGCCACTACGGGTAAATTCAAATACACCTTCGGGAGTTAGAGCAACCCTAGATTCGTGAACCTTAATCTCTTTAGGAACACCAACTAACATTTTTAGCCTCTCGATTTAATCGCTGCCGCAATTAGACCAATAAATAGCGGATGAGGACGCGTAGGTCTAGAGCGCAACTCAGGGTGGGCTTGAGTTCCCACGTAGTAAGGATGTACCTCAGAAGGAAGTTCTACAAACTCCACGAGGTCGCGTTCCTTATACATTCCTGAGAAAGTAAGGCCAGCACTTGAAATCTGATCCCGATATTGATTGTTTACTTCGTAACGATGACGGTGGCGCTCAGAGATCTCTTCCGCACCATAAGTCTTAGCTACGATCGAACCTGGCTTTAACGTTGCGGTGTAGAGACCAAGGCGCATCGTTCCGCCCATATCTGCTTGACCAGAAACGATCTCCTTCTGGTCATCCATAGTTGCAATCACATGTGATCCAGACTCTGGAGAAAATTCCGCAGAGTTCGCGTCTTTGATGCCGGCCAAATTGCGTGCGGCTTCGATGACCATGCACTGCAAACCTAAGCAGAGTCCGAGAGTTGGAATCTTGTTTTCGCGAGCAAACTTCAACGCACCTAGTTTTCCTTCAATTCCGCGAACCCCGAATCCGCCGGGTACGCAGATCGCATCTACTTCGCCAAGGGCCTTCTTTGCACCCTCTGCAGTTTCACAATCATCGCTAGGTATCCAAATTATTGAAACCTTCGCGTTGTTGGCAAAACCTCCAGCGCGCAGCGCTTCGGAAACAGAGAGATAAGCATCAGGCAGATCGATGTATTTTCCAACGAGAGCAACTTTTACTTGATGCTTTGGATGATGAACTTTTTCAAGCAAGTCATCCCATTCGCCCCATTGAACTTCATGTCCGCCGAGCGATAGACGACGTACGACGTAAGCATCCAGCCCTTCAGAGAAGAGCACCTTTGGAATGTCATAGATAGATGGTGCATCTACAGCCGCAACGACCGCTTCTACATCAACGTCGCACATAAGTGAAATCTTCTTCTTTATGCCGATTGGAATTTCACGATCAGAGCGCAGCACCACTGCATCAGGTGCGATACCGATACTGCGTAGTGCAGCAACTGAGTGTTGAGTTGGTTTGGTCTTTAACTCACCTGATGGGCCGATATAAGGAACAAGTGAGATATGTAAGTAGAAGACGTTATCGCGACCAACTTCTTGACGCATCTGACGCGCAGCTTCCAAGAATGGTTGTGACTCGATATCGCCTACAGTGCCACCGATTTCAGTAATAACAACATCTACATCAGGAGAAGCCATGGCATGCATGCGTTCTTTAATTTCATTGGTGATATGCGGGATTACCTGAACAGTTTCACCTAAATATTCACCACGCCGTTCGCGGGCGATAACGCGAGAATAAACCTGACCGGTCGTTACATTCGCAGAACCTTGCAGATTGCGATCAAGGAAACGTTCGTAGTGGCCGATATCAAGATCTGTTTCAGCGCCATCATCGGTAACAAATACCTCACCGTGCTGGAAAGGGTTCATGGTGCCCGGATCGACGTTTAGGTATGGATCGAGCTTCTGCATGGTTACGCGGATACCGCGGGCAACTAATAACCTGCCAAGACTTGATGCGGTGAGCCCTTTACCGAGACTTGAAGCTACTCCACCGGTTACAAAAATATGTTTAGTCACATGCGCTTGGCCCATGGAAGACAAACTTATCACTACTTTCTGGCTTAGCCTCGCATCGCCAGTAGCTCGGCGGCGTGTTCGCGCGCACTTGTCGATTCTTCAAGACCGGCCAGCATTCTCGCGATCTCTTCCACGCGGGATGCGGCATCCAACGCCTGAACATCTGATGCAGTAACTGTTCCGTCGCTGCTCTTCTTAACAACAAAATGGCTATCGGCCCACGCTGCTACCTGTGGCAGATGTGTAACCACGATAACTTGGGTGTGCTTTGCAAGTGCTGCAAGTCTGCGACCAACTTCAATTGCCGCTTTTCCGCCAACACCCGCATCGACCTCATCGAATATATATGTACCAACTGGATGTGTTGCAGCAAGAACCACTTCTAGCGCCAACATAATTCGTGACATTTCGCCACCGCTTGCGCCTTTGCCAAGCGCAATTAGCGGACCATCTTTATGGCCTTGAATCTGCATTGAAACTTCATCGCAACCAAGCAAAGTGAAATCAGATTCTTTTAGTGCGCCTTTGTAATCTGGTGAGTTAACTGAAACCGAATATTGAGTGTGCGGCATCGAGAGTTGATGAATTTCTTCGGAGACTGCGAGTGAAAGTTTCGCAGCCCCCGTTACGCGTGCTTGGGTTAATTCTTGTGCAGCAGATAAAAGTTTCTTCTTGATATCGCCAAGTTCTTTCTCTAACTCTGCAATACGTTCATCGCCGCCAGTTAGATCCTCGATCTCTATCTTTGCGTTCTTTGCTTTAGCGGCTAGTTGAACTAAATCTTCATCGGGTTCGGCTGAAGAGCCCCATTTCTTTAGGAAGGCTGCAAGTTCGGCTTTGCGAGCCTGCAATGTGTCGATTTGTCCAGGGTCTGCTTCAAGAGATGCGAGATAAGAAGATAGGTCACGTGCTGCATCATCAATTAGGAAGAAGCCTTCTGCGATACGAGTTGAAATCTCATCCAGCTTTCCATCTTTACCTTTCGCCGCATCTAGGAAACGACGTGCTACACCCAGAGAAGTTAGCGAGCCTTCTTCCTCGTTTGTAATGGCTTGGGTTGCGCCATCTGCTGCAACTCTCAGATCCTCAACGCTAGAAAGACGAGAAATCTGATCATTGGTAGATGCCACTTCGCCACGTACCGCTTTGAGTTTTATCCAAGCAGATGAGAACTCTTGCAACTCTGCAATCTGAGAATCACGCTTGCTAACGCTCTCGCGCATCGCTTTAATGCGCGCCTTTAGATCGTTATATTCGTTGAAAGTTAACTGATAGCGCTGAAGTGCTTTGGAAAGATCGCCACCGATAAATCGATCAAGTAGTTCACGCTGTCTTGCTGGCTTAACAATTTGATGATTTGCAGCTTGTCCGTGGATCTCAACTAAATGATCGGCAAGTGAAGCTAGCGTTGCCGCTGGAACGTTTGCACCGCCCGCAACTGCCTTACTTTTCCCATCCGCATTTACAGTACGGGTTAAAATCAGGGTTCCATCTTCAACATCTGCGCCGGATTCGATTGCGATTTCGGCGATAGTTTTATTAACGGAGAACCGCGCTGAGGCCAATAACCGTTCACTACCGTGACGTACTAACGAGCTATCGCTCTTTCCGCCAAGAACTAATTGAAGAGCAGTAAGAATCATTGTCTTGCCAGCGCCAGTTTCGCCAGTTAAAACATTTAAACCGGGGCTTAATTCAAGAGATGATTGATCGATAACACCGATCGAACGAATCGAGATTTCCTCTAGATGAGAACGATCACTCACCGCGCCAACCTTCAACGGGAAGTTTAAATTTAGCCACCAATCGATCAGTAAAGAGCGTTGGTTTGATATGTGAAAGCTTGATCACCGATGAATCACGAGTAATCAAGATGCGATCCGACAATTGGAGCGGAAATTTACGTAGTGAATCCGATGATAGAAGCGCATCGCTGGATTCGATATCTACGATGATTTCAGATTTTGGTGAAACGACCATCGGACGTGAAAAGAGGGCGTGCGCTGAAATTGGTAGAAGTACGAGCGCATCGATTTCGGGCCAAAGAACTGGACCACCAGCGCTAAATGCATAGGCAGTTGAACCAGTTGGTGTAGAGCAGATAAGACCGTCGCATCCCCAACGAGAGAGCGGGCGACCATCAATCTGCACAAAAAGTTCGACCATCGTTGTTCCGTTACGTTCGACGGTAACTTCGTTAAGCGCCCAACCTGTATCTACAACTTTGCCAGCTCGCTCCACCGAATACTTTAAGACCATGCGGTTTTCAGTTACATAATCTTTAGCAATAACGCTGGCTGCAATTTCAGATAGCGCCGGTTTTTCAACTTCAGCCATAAATCCAACATGGCCAAGGTTGATGCCTAGAATTGGAATATCTTGGCGGCGCGCAATTTCAGAGCCGCGAAGGATTGTGCCATCTCCCCCAAGAACCAATACAACCTCAGCTTTTGGAAGATCTTCAGCCAAGTGCTGCGCAATTCCAAGAATAGGAATATCAGATGGGGTAGAAAGCGTGAATCCATCTTTCAAAAGAATTTGTGAAATTTCCTTTGTTGCAGCGACCGTTTCTGCGCGGGATGCGTTAACAACAAATATGGCATGACGTGACATTAGGCCGGTCCCATCGCTATCGCTTGATCGACAGAGGCTTCATCTATTGCTGGTGCTCCGCGACGAAGCCATAAGAAGTATTCAACGTTTCCGGCAGGGCCAGGAAGTGGTGATGCCGCGATTCCCATCGTGCCGAGTCCAACGTCATAAGCAGATTCGGCGACATCGAGAACAGCTGATTTACGAAGCGCTGGATCGCGTACAACTCCGCCTGCACCCAACTTCTCGCGGCCAACTTCAAATTGTGGCTTAACCATCAAGACGAAATCAGCGCTGGGCTTTGAGACTGCAGCGAGTGCAGGAAGAACTAAAGAGAGTGAGATAAAGGAAAGATCTGCAACTACTAAATCGATTTCTTCACCGACCATATCCCCGGTCAAGTGACGAATATTTGTGCGATCTAGGATCTTTACACGTGGATCTTGGCGAAGTTCCCAAGCAAGTTGCCCATAACCAACATCGACTGCAACGACCAGCTTCGCACCTTGGCGTAGAAGTACATCCGTGAAACCACCAGTGGACGCACCCGCATCGAGACAATTTTTTCCTTCAACAACAACGTCCTTAAAAACTTCTAAAGCACCCGCTAATTTATGTCCGCCACGAGAAACAAAATCATCACGGTCACCTTGAATTGTTATCGAAGTTTCGGCATCTACCTGTGTTGCCGGCTTTGTTGCTGGGATTCCTCCAACTAATACCGAACGAGATTCGATTAGATCGGCTGCATGCTCGCGTGAGCGAGCTAGTTCGCGACGAACTAGTTCAGCATCTAAGCGAGTCTTCATCTCATTTACTTTCTTTAGATACTTCGATTAAGCCTTTAGAGGCCGTCGATTGAGTTAAGCGCTTCTTGCAATTTTCCATGGAGCGCATCGAAGCGAGCGGCGTGTTCAGTTAGATCGGCAGTATCAATATCGGTTAGTTCGACCTTTACCTCTTCGACAAGTGAAGTGGTGGTCTCTTCTGAAGTGTTGATTTCGTTAGACATTACTTCTTAACCGCCTTCTTCTTTGGAGCGCTCTTCTTCACTGCAGACTTCTTAGTTGCTGCTTTCTTAGGCGCAGACTTCTTAGCGGCAGACTTCTTAGCTGGCGTTGCGCCCTTCATCGCAGCAACTTGCGCCGCTAAGCGATCGAACTCTTCACGCTTTACAAAACCCATCTTGGCAACGCTAGCTTCGACTTCTTCATGGATCTTTGACTTAAGGGCATCTGCGCTCTCGCGCGCCCAACCATTTAGAGCAGCAGCAACTTCTGCAGGAGATTTCTCTCCCTCAGTTACCTTGGAGACGTATGTACGAAGAGTTGCAAAGAGATCGTTCGAGGATTTAGCCATGTCCTTAGCCTATCCAATAAGCCAGAAGTAGGCCTTTTACGCCTTAAAGGCGAGAAATCTCGATCGCTTCAACCTGCCAACGAGATGCCAAACCACCTGGGGACTGCCAAAAGCGGCGATGGATACTGCCAGAAATCTCTACCCACTGGTCTGCCTTTAACGTAAGAGCGGTTTTTCGTGATTTTGCGCTCCACGCTGCGATATCTAAAGTGTCAACGCCCTCGCGTTCTGCGCGAGTAACAATCAAACGAAACTCGACAACTTTGTCACCGCTCGGAAGTTCTTTCGTTGTCGCCTCCGCAGAAACTCTTCCGCGAAGCAGTAAATCATTTAGCGAGTGATCGATAACTTCTTCTTCAACAACTTTCTTAACCATCTCTTACTCCTAGTCCAAAAAGTACGCGATTGCGTAAGGAGGAGATAGTGAACTAAGGATGTGACAAAAAAAGGAGTTGTTTGAGGTTAGGTGTGGATAAGTGAATTACTGGGCGCGCATCAAGGCGTCAGTGAATTCATCATGATCAATATCTGCACACTTCTTAAACCACTCGCGAGCTTCTGCTTTACGACCGGCAACCTCAAGGGCATCGGCATATGCATAGCGAAGACGAACTGCCCACTCTTCGTTCTCGGTCTTCAACTCTTTACATGTCAGTGTGATAACAGCGGCATCTAACTCGCCAAGATCACGACGCGCACCTGATGCAACGATACGCATTTCGATTTCTTCTGGCTTGGCAAGGCGCTTTACCTCGTCAGAACCAGCCAAATTCAAGGCTTTTAGCGGTCTTCCCAAGCCCCTCTCGCAATCGGCCATTACCGGCCACATTGATACATCACCAGAAATTCGGTGCGCTGCACGAAGCTCCTTTAGCGCAATCTCGTAATAGCCAGCGCGATATGCCGCATAACCTGCGCTTTCGCGAACAACAGCTAAACGACCAGCATGATGTGCAGCCGCGATTCCATGTTTATGTGCGAGTTCTGGATCTGAATCCATATGGATATTTATAGAAACTAAATGGCGGGCCACAACTTTTGCATTTTCTGCAGACAAACTTAACAACTCTGCGCGAACGCTCTTCTCTAACTCTTCACCAGTAATCTCTTCAGGAATATCTGGTTCGAAAATTCTTGGACGAAGTCTTGATTGATCGCGGTCTAGCGGCTTGGGACGAAACCCGCGTGGATCACTGGCTTCACGCCCCTGTGATACCTGACGAGTTGCACCTGCGCGATCGGATGAACCGCCACGAGCCGGAAGATCTTCACGGCGACGTTCGCGATTTGGACCAGACGGTCTTGATGATGAAGATGAAGGACGACTAGATGGACGGCCAGAACTTTGACGATCTGCACTCGGTCGGCTCGATGGGCGTCCAGTTGAGGAAGGACGATCAGAGGAAGAGGGACGGCTGGATGGGCGGCCAGAATTGGCGCGCGGTTTTCTTTCATCCATTTCGTTCTCCTCTATTTAGATTTTAGATAATTCTAGCGATGAAACCGCTAAGGAAATAAAAAAGGGGCACTCGTGAAAGTGCCCCTTTTTATAAAAGAAGTCCGGCGACGTTCTACTCTCCCACAAGGTCACCCTTGCAGTACCATCGACGCTGAGC
>Ga0208788_1001448_pt1 | contig 11537 bp, 10 predicted proteins | sample Wag4_2014_7_11_3_FD_187363 | JGI IMG/M metagenome (GOLD analysis project Ga0208788, IMG submission 187363) | Fresh water mixed with fracking chemicals microbial communities from Ohio, USA - Utica-2 Time Series FC 2014_7_11 (SPAdes) (version 2) ... | reverse complement strand
GGGGGGGCCTGAGTTTGTTCGGCATTGGGTTTAACATAATTAAACAAATGATTCGGCATTGGCTGCAACCGAGGGTATGCCGAAATCGTATAAGAAAACGGAAAACAAAAAAAGATGAGGCAACTAAAAATAAACAAGCAAGTAACCAACCGAGATTACCCCTCGCTGGACAAATATTTAAGCGAAATTAGCCGAGAAACCATGGTTGTGATGGAAGAAGAGGTGGAGTTGGCACGGCGGATTCGGGAAGGAGATGAAGAGGCCCTGAAACGCCTGGTGAGTGCCAATTTGCGTTTTGTGGTATCGGTAGCCAAGCAGTATCAAAACCAAGGTTTGACCTTGCCCGACCTAATAAATGAGGGAAACATGGGCTTAATAAAAGCGGCCCGTCGCTTTGATGAAACCCGGGGGTTTAAGTTTATTTCGTATGCCGTTTGGTGGATACGGCAATCTATATTGGCATCGCTGGCCGAGAATGCCCGGTTGGTGCGTTTGCCGTCCAACCGAATTGGATCGGCCCAAAAAGTGTACCGTATTTTTGGGGAATTGGAGCAATTGTATGGCAGGGAACCCTCGGTTGAGGAATTGGGAGATGCCTTGGACATGACCCACAGCGAAGTGATTGAGGCCTTGAATGCACCCTCTAAGCACCATTCGGTGGATGCTCCCATGCAGGAAGGGGAAGAAGGCAGTTTTTTGGATATGTATTCGGACCCGAACATGGAAAAACCAGACACCGCACTGATTGACAGTGGATTAAAGTTGGAATTGATGGGTGGGTTGGATGCGCTTAACGACCGGGAGCGTCAGGTGATAAACATGTATTTTGGATTAACGGGCGACCAGCCGATGAATTTAGAGGAAATCAGTTTTCGGCTGCATTTAACCCGAGAGCGGGTACGTCAAATCAAAGAGCACTCCATTCGGCGTATAAAACAACGCTCGAATTTGACGGCCTTGCGCAGCTATTTGTAAAACGGGAGCAAAACCCATGTATCGCCATAGCGTGGAGGGCTGCGAGCGCCGAACGTCCACCTTGCGGTGCCATGGATTGACAGCCAATCGGTGTGGAAGCTTTTTTTGAAAAAAAGACAAAAAACGTCCTGCCTTGGTGAGCAGATTTACAAGTCCGGCGTGGACACGGCCTAACAGGCATTTTAAGTATGGGGATTGGGTTGCAGTAGAAACATGGGATTCAAAAAGTAGGGTTAAAAACCATATACCCAAGGCACATAACGTAGAGGCACGTTGGGGAACTTGTGCAAGGTTGATTCCATGCAAAGTGGATGGGAACCAAAAACAGAGTTCAAAAAAACCACACCAAGCCATCAAGTAAAACCGGATGTAAAAGCGGTTTGAAAAACAAGGCCCACCTGTTTCGGTTGGGGAATGGAGGTGAAAAACGGACGGGATTTCGCCTTTGATTTGAAAGCTGCAAAGAGGACAGGAAAAGAAAGACCGAAAAAAAAGCCGTTGGGAGCTGAATAAAAAATGGATGGAGCCGGAGAAGGAAGTAGGCCAACCCAAGCAGGTATGCAGTTCGAAGCCCCAGCCAAGCGTACTGGATTGGCTGGGTAGTTCAGAACAAAATAGTACCTTTCGGGCATGAAAACGCACCTTGTTGCACCTTCCCTGCTATCGGCCGACTTTGGTCATTTGAATGCAGAGCTCAGCATGTTGGAGTCGAGCGAATGCGAATGGTTGCATTTAGATATAATGGACGGGCGATTTGTTCCAAATATTTCGTTCGGGTTTCCGGTGATTGAAGCGGTTCGGCGTCAAAGCAAAAAGTTTTTGGACGTTCATTTAATGATTGAGCAGCCGGACTTGTATGTTGAACGGTTTGCCCAGGCGGGTTCCGACCTCATTACGGTGCATTGGGAAGCGTGTAGGCACTTGCATCGGACCTTGCAACAGATTCGCGGACAGGGAAAAAAAGCTGGGGTGGCCATCAATCCGCACACTCCGGTAAAAGGATTGCGGAGTATTTTATCGTCAACCGACCTGATTTTAATTATGAGTGTCAATCCCGGATTTGGAGGACAGCGGTTTATTCCCGAGGCGCTGGAGCGGGTTTCAGAAGCGCGTAAAATGATAGAGGATGCAGGCTACCCCGACATATACATTGAGGTTGACGGTGGGGTGGGGTTGGAAAATGCGGGAGCCATAGTGAAAGCGGGGGCCAACGTATTGGTGGCTGGCAGCAGCGTTTTTGGTTCGGCGAATCCCTCTGAAACCATTGCCCGCTTAAGGGCTGTTTAGAGAAACCGATTGGGAAATGGGGATGTGGGTTTCCATCCAGTCCCACAGGGAATCTTGTCCTGTTTTTTTAAATGCGCTGGTCATAAATTCGGGCGGCAGCATGCCCCAGTCTTTTTTAAGTTCCGCCTGAATGGTTTGAATTTGCCTTTGGCCTTGAAGTTTAGAGAGTTTATCAATTTTAGTGTAAACGATGGCGCAGGGGATGTTGTTTTTTGCAAGCCAGAGCAGCATTTCCCGATCCAGATTTTGAAGGGGAAGCCGGCAATCGATTAAAACCAAGGCAGCGAGAAGGGTTTGGGTTTTTGCTAAATATCCATGAATGAGTTGGTCAAAATCGCGGCGCAGGCTTTTGCTCACTTTTGCATAACCGTAGCCGGGCAAATCGACCAAATAAAAGCGATTGTTAACCAAAAAATGGTTGATGAGTCGAGTTTTTCCGGGGGTAGAAGAAGTTTTTGCTGGGCCCTTTCCACCGGCCAGGAGGTTTAGCAAAGAAGATTTGCCTACGTTAGACCGGCCAATAAAGGCATATTCAGGCATGCCGGAACTTGGGCATTGAGAAACCTTGGCCGAGGAGGCAATAAATTCAACGGTTCTATGCCCCATTATGCCGTTTGGGTTGATTCAAGCCAACCTTGCAACAGGGCATTAAATTGGGCAGGGCGTTCCATCATGGGTGCGTGTCCACATTTTTCGACCCAAAACAGGGTGCTGTTGGGCAATAGAGCATGGAAGTCCTTGGCCACTTCGGGCGGGGTAATGTGGTCGTTTGTTCCCCAAATCAGGCAAACTGGAATGTTCATGTTCGGCAATTCGTTGGCCATATTGTGGCGAATGGCCGATTTAGCTAGGGAAATAATGCGAATGGCTTTCAGTTTGTTGTTCACAATTTCGAACACCTCGTCCACCAGTTCCTTACTGGCGGTAGCGGGCTCGTAAAAGGTAAATTCAACCCGAGACCGAATGAAATTGTAATCGGATTTACGGGGATAGGAACCTCCGAAGGCGTTTTCATACAATCCTGAAGATCCGGTTAGAATTAAGCGCTGCACTTTGCTGGGGTGGGCTGCGGTATAGATTAGGCCCACATGGCCACCCAAAGAATTGCCCAAGAGCGAAACTTGCTTATATCCTTTAAAGTCGATAAAATCTGCCAAAAAATCACCCAGCCGTTTCACGTTGGTGTCCAACATGGGCATGGTATAAATGGGCATAATGGGAATAATTAAGGTGTAGTTCGCACTGAAATGCGCAACGACCTCTTTAAAGTTGCTTAGAGCACCGAAAAGACCGTGAAGAATAATCAGAACAGGCCCCTGTCCTTCCTCCACATACTCGAAACTTCCTTCTTTTTTGACCTTCAGTTCCATTCCTTTATGGAATTGTTTTGGTGTTCAAAGGTAGGGAAAAATAATACGTAATCACCTCACTTAAATTAGGAACGTAGAATGCAGATGTCGGCCTTTGATTTCAAGGCGTTTATTTGTTGGTATTCGGTGTTGTTTCGCTGCAAATAAAGGTGCTGAGCTTGTTCTTCCGTGCACCCTTTCCAAGCATACAATTGCAGCACATGTTGTTTGCGTTCTTGTTCAGATTGTTCAATAAACAGACTCAGGCTCCAGGGCAAGGAATCGAGTTCATCTGAAAAAGAGGGAATTCCTTCGACCAGAACAATTCCGCTTTGAAATGGGCCATAAACAACGGGTTGAACGTGTTGATTGGGGTGCCGGGCATACCCGGGGGCCTGAACCTGATGGCCGAGCAAGAGTTGGTTGAGTTGGGTTTGCAGGATTGAAAGTTGAAAAGCGGCTTTCCAATCGTGGGGTTGATTTTTGCGTTCGCTGGAAGGCAGAATCCAATCGTCTAGGCGAATTGTGTGGCAAGATTGCTGGATCAAATTCAATTCGCGTTTTATCAATGCGGCGAGCGAAGATTTGCCGCTGCCGGTATTTCCGCCAATGCGGATAAAGGTTAAAGGCTGGGTGGCCTTGGCTAAAATTAGGCTGCACAACGACGAAACAGAAGGTAGAAAAGGGGGATTTAGAATAAAATGTACGGCTTCCAGCAAATTCGGAAAGAACAAATCGGGTTGTGTGCTTCCTGATTTCAGGCCTTTTCCTGTGGCGACCCCCACCGTGGTGCAACCGGCTGCCCTACCGGCCAAAATATCTCGCTCGTTATCGCCCACCATAAAACTAGAGTTCAGGTCGATGTTAAACCGTTGAGCGGCTTGAAAAAGCATGCCAGGTTTTGGCTTTCGGCAATCGCAATCTATTTTAAGGTCAGGATTTTCTTCGGGAAAGCCTTTGTCGGGGTGGTGGGGACAATAATAAATGGCATCCAGATAGGCTCCATGCTCGCCCAATTCCGTTTCCATGCGGTGGTGAATGCGCTGCAACCCCTCTTGGGTGGTCATATTTCGTGCCAACACAGATTGGTTGGTTGCAACCACGGCTAAGAAACCAGATCGGTTGATTTCAGAAATGGCATGGTGTGCAAAAGGGAAAATCCGAAAATCTTCGGCTCTAGAAATAAAATGGGTATCGTCGTTAATAACCCCATCGCGGTCTAAAAAAAGAGCACTTTGCCTGCGTGCCAAGTTTCTGTTTTTTGTAAAGCCGCGAATCCAATCGTTTTCCACCTTTTTTAGCCTGTCTGGGGTTCCCATGTCCTTCATGTATTCGGGGGTACTGTAGGCGTAAACGGAATATTGATTCAGCCAAGCAGGAATTAAATCGCGGCCAAAATCGCAGGCCTTGTTGGGAATGGCATTAAGCAGAGCTGGGTTCAAGAGGTACAAACCGGCGTTGACCAAATTGGGCAACCAAGGATTTCCGATTCGGGGTTTGGAGTGAAAATGAAGCACCTTGTTGTTGGCATCGACCTGCACCAAATCTGAATCGTGGGGGTGGTCGTTGGGGTGCACAACCAAGGTTAAATCGGCATGGTTTTGGCGGTGTGAGTCCCAGATTCGGGTCAAATCCACATCCATAAATACGTCTCCATAAACAATCCAAACCGGCTCAGAAAATTGATGTGCACGGCCAGCGAGGCAACCGGCCGTTCCAAGGGGGCTTGATTCGGTAATGTATTCAATGGCGGGGAAATCGCCGCCGCCGTTTCCAAAATATTGAATGATGCAATTGGGCAGGTAATTCAAGGTCAGAATGGCCTTTGCAACACCCTGTTGCTTAAGCCAGATCAGGGTGTATTCCAAAAGGGGTTTGGAATTGATTTCGACCATAGGTTTAGGCTTCAGCGCGGTAGCTTGGCCCAAGCGGGTTCCCTTTCCTCCGGCTAAAACAATGGCAATCATGCGAAGGGTTTTCGTGCTATGTAGAGCATTTCGGCGGCGGGCACCGCATAGCGTTCGCGTTCGATTTGGCTGAGGCGCAGTGCCAAATCGTTGATTTCGACCTCAAAGCCCGCCAAAGCGAGTCGGTCGGCGTAATCGTTGCCGTAAAGCCGAAAATGGTCGGCCTGCAAAAAACGGCGCTCCCGTTCGCGCGGATCTGTGATGCTGATGTCCTCGTCGGTCTTTTCGGCACCGGGGCGCATCGGCACCTGCAATATGGCCCAAGCCCCGGGCTTCATAACCCGGCATATTTCTTTCATCGCATGCACATCGTCGGGGATGTGCTCTAATACATGGTTGCAAAAAACAACATCAAAGGAATTGGATTCAAAGGGCATAGCCAGAATGTCCATTTTTATGTCGGCCCACGGCGAGAGCAGATCTCCAGACAAATAATCCAGATTTTTCATGGATTTAAACCGTTTTAAAAAGCAGTATTCCGGAGCAATATGAAGGACTTTAAGGGCTGCGGTAAAAAAATCGGTTTCCCGCTGCAAGTAAAGCCACATCAATCGATGCCTTTCTAGGCTTAAGGTAGAGGGGCTGAGCGCGTTTTTTCGAGAAACCATACGGCCATAGGGCAAAAATCGGCCGAAAGTATCGCCCGTAATGGGGTCTTCTACCCGATTTCCAAAGTAAAAAAGACCAATGATTTTCAGGAAAAAATGGCTAACATGGTGCAAATACGAACGGGGCACCAATCTCGTTACAATGCTGATGATAAATTTCATGCCGAAGAATTGCCACAAAGCTAATGCATCTGTTTAAAAACGGATAAAAAATGAAAAGGTTAACTGGAATAAACCACCTAGGCCCCACAGGGGAAAAGGAAAACGACGAACGACTCTGTTTTTTAAAGCATACACCCCACAGCCTTTAAGATTATAACATGCATTGGGAACAAAAAAGGATTGCTATAAAAGTTAACACCAATAAAGTTGAACGGAATTTGAAATTACTTGAAAAGCAAGCGGGTGCTTTGTACCTTTGTCGTATGAAATGGTCTTCACGTGTATTTCTGTTCTTGGGCATTGCAATAGGGGGCTTAATGCATGCGCAAATTGGGAATGCAATAGATTCCAAAGGACGCAAACAGGGGGCATGGGTAAATCGGTATGACAATGGAGAAAAAAAATCCGAAGGCCTTTTTAAGGATGGAAGGCAAATTGGACGCTGGGTGTTTTTTAATGAACAGGGTAAGCTAAAGTCAGAAATGGAGTTCCTAACCGATACGGCTTATACCAACGCCAAATTTTATCATCCCAATGGGAGAGTAGCCGGAGAGGGAATGTATAAGAGTAAAAAACGAACGGGAACTTGGTATTTTTACGACAGCGATGGAACAGGAATATCTGAAGAGCGCTACTTGAATGGAATGCTAAACGACACGATAAAGCATTTTCATTTTAATGGGAAGTTGTATGAAAAATGGGTGTATAAAAATGGAGTGAAAGAGGGCTTGTGGGAGCAATACTTTGATTCTGGGGTCCTGAAAGCTCGTGGGGTTTATGTGAAAAACAAACTGCATGGACTTGTGGCCTTTTTTCATTCAAATGGAAGGGCAGCCATGACCGGCGTGTATGAGAACGACCTTCGAAATGGAACCTTTACCCATTTTCATGAAGATGGCCGCATGCGACTGACCTTAAGATACATAAAGGGGGATTTACACCCCTCAGACCGGTCGAAAGTAGCCATACCCGAACAAAAAGAGTATATACCTGAAGAGCAACTAAAGCAGCAATTTCGTCAAAAGGGCTATTCGGATTGGTAAGCATAAAATGAGTAAAAAAGGAAGGGTTTTGGTTGCGATGAGCGGCGGCATTGACAGTTCGGTGGCCGCTATGCTGCTGCATCAAGAAGGGTACGAGGTCATTGGGGTAACCATGAAAACTTGGGATTATGCCCAAAGCGGAGGGGGCAAAAAAACGACGGGCTGCTGCAGTTTAGACGACATCAACGATGCCAGAGCCATGGCTGTTGAATTGGGTTTCCCGCATTACATTTTAGATATTCGCTCGGAATTTGGTGAGGCCATCATCGAAAATTTTGTTGAAGAATATTTGGCGGGCAGAACGCCCAACCCCTGTGTTTTGTGCAATACGCACATCAAGTGGGATGCCTTGGTGAAGCGAGCCGAACAATTGGATTGCGAATTTATTGCCACCGGACACTATGCCCGCGTTCGAAAAGAAGGGCAGCGGTATGTGGTAAGTGCGGGTTTGGACGTTCAAAAAGACCAAAGCTATGTGCTGTGGGGGCTGAGTCAGTCGGCTTTAGCCAAAACGCTTTTCCCCATTGGGGGGTTCAAAAAAACCGAAATCCGAGAATTGGCCTCAAAAGCTGGGTTCGAACGTTTGTCAAAAAAGGCAGAGAGCTACGAAATTTGCTTTATACCCGACAACGATTACAGGGGCTTTTTGCAGAGAAAAAAACCGGAAGAAACCAACCGCATGCAGAACGGTCAGTTTGTAGATAAAAGCGGCAAAATACTTGGAACCCATTCTGGCTATCCTTTTTTTACGGTTGGCCAACGCAAAGGATTGGGCATTGCTCTAGGTGAACCTACATTTGTTACTGGAATTCGACCTGAAACCAACGAGGTCGTGCTTGGAAGCCGAGAAGATTTGTTGCAGCAAACCATGTTTGTTCGCAACCTAAACCTGTTAAAATACGAGCAAATTCAAGAGGGTCAACAAGCTGTTGTCAAGATTCGGTATAAAGACCGGGGAACATTAGCCACCCTGTATCCAGGACCGGAACTGTTAGAGGTGGTTTTTGAGCACCCGGTTGAAGCTATTGCCCCAGGCCAATCGGCAGTAATGTATGAAGGCGAAGATGTAATTGGAGGGGGATTTATTGCCCGAAATCCCAATCAAACCTCCGTTTGACTGCCAACTTAGAATAGGCTTACACCGATGCCTATACGGTATCAGATAAACTTTCTGCATTAAATTAAGAAAAAGCCAACTTAGCCTAGGGCATTTCTTCTATTTTTGTGGGCACATTAACAGACTTTCCATGAACATTCACGAATATCAGGCAAAAGACATTTTAAAATCCTTCGGAGTTGCCATACAAGAGGGCATTTTAGCACATACCCCCGAAGAGGCGGTGCAGGCTGCTAAAGACTTACAAGCCCAAACTGGGACAGAATGGTGGGTAATAAAAGCACAAGTGCATGCGGGTGGCCGCGGCAAAGGTGGGGGTGTAAAGTTGGCTAAAACCCTAGATGAAGTTCGTGAAAAATCGGCAGCTATTATTGGCATGAATTTAGTAACCAAGCAAACCGGCGAACAAGGAAAACATGTGCACATGGTTTTGGTTTCTCAAGATGTGTACTATCCTGGCCCTGCTCCTACTGCTGAATATTACATGTCGGTTTTGCTAGACCGGAGTTCCGGCAGAAACATCATCGTATATTCACCGGAAGGAGGCATGGACATTGAAGAAGTTGCCGAGAAATCGCCCGAAAAAATATACCAAGAGGAAATTCACCCAGGCATTGGTTTGCAAGCCTTTCAAGCACGAAAAATTGCCTTTAATCTTGGATTGAGTGGCAAGGCACTTAAAGAAATGGTGAAATTTGTTCAGGCCTTGTACGCGGCCTACGAAGGCGTAGATGCCTCCATGTTTGAAATCAATCCGGTTTTTAAAACCAGCGACGATAAAATTGTAGCCGTAGATGCCAAAGTCAACCTAGACGACAACGCCTTATTTCGCCACCCTACCTTGGCTGCATTGCGCGACGAACGCGAAGAGGATCCCACCGAGGTCGAGGCCGCTCAGTACCAGTTGAATTATGTGAAATTAGACGGGAACGTCGGTTGCATGGTGAACGGTGCCGGTTTGGCTATGGCCACCATGGATATCATTAAATTAAGCGGAGGAGAGCCTGCCAACTTCTTGGACGTAGGAGGAACCGCCGATGCCGCACGGGTAGAACAAGCCTTTCGCATTATTTTGAAAGACCCCAATGTAAAAGCCATTCTGGTGAATATATTTGGAGGAATTGTACGCTGCGACCGGGTTGCCCAGGGCGTGGTAGATGCCTACCGAAACATGGGCACCATTTCTGTACCCATCATTGTTCGATTGCAAGGAACCAACGCCAAAGAAGCCAAAATCCTAATCGACGAATCAGGCCTTAAGGTGTTTTCCGTCATTCAGCTGGAAGAAGCGGCACAAAAAGTGGCCGAAGTTCTTGCCTAAACCTGAAAGGTTCGCTTTCTTTCTAAACAGGAAAAGCTTGCTCTCGTTTTTTGTCTGGATTCCGGCTCCATTCGTTTAATAAAGTGGAGCGGTTGTCCTTAAAGCGTTAAAAAAACAAGGTTGCTGAAACCTGAAACAGCAGGTTTTGCTGAAGAACGCGGGCAGGAGATACATCACCATAGCCTTCAAAAACCGACTGCCGCCCTTCCCGATGGTGGAGGGCAAAAGCTCCGTCTATGGTTATCCATTTGCGCAACTGCCAACCCAAGCCCCCTGAAAAGGTATGGTTGTGAAAAGAGGATTGAACGGAACTATGGAAGGGCGAACTTTGAAACTGATATCCCAGTCGGGCATACACCCCTTCAAAGCGGTATTCAAATCCCAGTTTTGTAATGTGGCTTAGGCCAAAAGCGGTGTCAACAAAGGCGTTATCTTGACTAAAAACCAAAGCAGGTGCAAAAGAGATTCCAGCGTAATCGACCTGTTCGTATTCTAAGGCCAGAATCGCCTTCTTTTTTATTACGTAAGCCGAGGAGAGTTGCCAACGCCAGGGAAGATTTACATCGTAGGCAAATTGAAGGGTTGGACTTATGGCGGTGTAGGTTGCCCCGTCAAATTGGGTTTGCATTCTGCTGCTAAACTGTTCGTCCAAGCTTAAAAAAACGGGGGTATGTATAGACAATCCAAGCCTCCAGGCATCGGTGATTCGATAAATAGCACCTATTTTAAAAGAGAACCCTGTTCCGCTGACCTGTAAATTGTCGCGCCAATCAACAGATTGATAAAAAGGAACAGTTCCCTGAACATCTCGTTCTTGTACGATGGATTCCTGTTCAAAATCGATGCGGTGTATGCCCACCGTGGCTCCAACGTAAAAACGGTGGGCGTAATTGATTGCACTGTTGATCACCACTTCGCCATGAGACCCCGACCGGCTGATTTGCCTTGAAATTTGAACTTGCGTTCCGTCGGCAGCACCTAGGGGTTCGTAGGCAAGGCCGCCTAGCCCCGGAACAGAATCAATCAGATAGGTTTGAAAGGCCAACTTTGAAGAAAAAGGGTCTAAATCATTGGGCGAAGAGCCATTGGATATTGCAGCAAAGTAGGAGCCCAATCCATGAATGGCTTGTTCTCCGCTCACTAAAATGCGTTGATTAAAAGAAGCCAAACGGTTGTAGCCAATACTGAAATTAAAAAACTGCAAGCCTTGATGGCTGTCGTGGTTGCTGCGGCGGGTAAGAACCAGGCCCGCGCTTCCAAATTGAAACAGCGATTTCGTATCGCTTTGACGCGTTAGCCAATTGGATTCCGTGCTGGCCCAGTTTAATCCGGGGCTTAAACTTAAGGCCTGCCTTTGGAAAAAACCAATACCGGCCGGATTGTAGGAGGCTGTGGTGAAATCGGCTCCTACCGCCCCCATGGCTCCACCCATTCCAACAAAACGGCTGCTGCCTTGCAGATTATACATAGAAAACCGCAGTGCATCTTGAGCGTATTGTGCCTGAAGCACCAAAGCGAACGGGCTTAAAAAGAAAAACAGGAAAGACATAAGGTTGCCAAACCTCAGGACTTTAAAAAAAACAAACTTTGTACGACAGTCCATCTTTAACGTGGGCGTTGGCCTGAAGGCGTTGAACGAACAGGAGCGGCTTGCCGCTGTGGGGAAGAACCTGAAGGCCGAGGGACGGGATTGCTTCTGGGAGGCGGG
>Ga0208788_1001443_pt1 | contig 11559 bp, 10 predicted proteins | sample Wag4_2014_7_11_3_FD_187363 | JGI IMG/M metagenome (GOLD analysis project Ga0208788, IMG submission 187363) | Fresh water mixed with fracking chemicals microbial communities from Ohio, USA - Utica-2 Time Series FC 2014_7_11 (SPAdes) (version 2) ... | reverse complement strand
CCCATTAGGTTCTCACCTAGAATTCAAAGCGAAGCCAATCAAGGAGAGTCATGTCTGGTCATTCCAAGTGGGCCACTACCAAGCACAAAAAAGCAATTATCGACTCCCGTCGCGCCAAGCTTTTTGCCAAGCTGATTAAGAACATTGAAGTTGCCGCACGCATTGGCGGGCCAGATATTGATGGCAATCCAACGCTTTACGATGCCATTCAAAAAGGGCGAAAGAGCTCACTACCAAACGACAACATTGAAAGAGCGGTTAAGCGCGGCTCCGGTCAGGACGCGGATGCCATCGAGTATCAGACAATTTTCTACGAGGGTTATGGACCCAATGGAATTGCTTTGCTCATTGAGTGTCTAACGGACAATAAGAATCGCGCTGCTGCCGATGTGCGACTCGCAGTCACCAGAAATGGCGGCACGATGGCTGATCCAGGAAGCGTTTCCTACCTGTTTAGTCGCAAAGGCGTAATCACAATTGAAAACGCTGACGGTGTCACTGAAGATAGATTGCTTGAGGTAGGTCTTGATGCAGGTATCGAAGATGTTGAGGTTAGGGAATCTAGCTTTGTGGTCATTACCGATCCGTCTGCCATGGTTGCAGTTAGAACGGCGTTGCAGTCGGCAGGTCTTGATTATGAAAGCGCAGATGTTGAGTTTGTTCCAGCCGCTAGCTTGCCGGTTGATGCTGACACTGCCCGCACGGTCTTCAAGTTAATAGAGGCATTGGAGGACTCAGATGAAGTTCAGAGCGTCTACGCCAATTTTGATATCAGTCCGGAAGTTCTAGCCGAGCTCGAGGCTTAGTTTTGACCAAGATTCTTGGCATCGATCCAGGTCTTACTCGATGCGGAGTTGGGATCATTGAGCTATCTAAGGGACGAAAAGTTTCTTTGGTTGATGTGCGCGTTCTAGTGTCCCCAAAAGACGAAGCGCTAGATGCTCGAATAGGTTCCATTGGAAAAGAACTTGAAGCTCTTTTCAAGAAACACCGCCCAGATGTAGTGGCAATCGAACGGGTGTTTTCTCAGCAGAATCTTTCATCGGTGATGGGTACCGCACAGATATCCGGTGTAGCCATATTTCTGGCCAACAAGTATTCGATTCCCATTGCGATGCACACCCCAACGGAAGTTAAAGCTGCGGTGACTGGTTCTGGGCGAGCTGGAAAGGCTCAAGTGGGCCAGATGGTCGCTCAGCTTCTTGGATTGAAACAGATCCCCAAGCCAGCTGATGCCGCCGACGCATTGGCCATAGCAATCTGCCAAGGTTTTCGAGGTGTCAATACATCGACCAGTTACACCAAAGCCCAGCTGAAGTGGAATGAGGCTGCGAAATCAGCCAGTGCAAAAAGCAAACGCTAAGTAGGCTAATGGCGTGATTGCCTCATTGACCGGAACGGTCCTTTCTAGCTCTAATGGGCAAGTTGTGATTGATGTGGCCGGAGTCGGTTACTTAGTTCACACCACATCTTCCACAGTGGCTTCTCTTTCGGAAGGCAACAGCACAAGCTTTCATACCAGCCTGGTGGTTCGTGAGGATGCTTTCACATTGTTTGGGTTTGTCTCTAAGTCGGAGCTTGAAGTGTTCGAATTGCTCAGGAGCGTAAACGGGGTTGGCCCAAAATCGGCCCTTTCTATCCTGAACCAAATGAGCGTAGAGCAAATTGCCCAGGCTGTCGCGGAAGAATCTGATGCTGCCTTCAAGGCCGTTTCTGGTGTTGGAGCGAAAACTGCGAAATTGATCACACTCACTCTCTCCGGAAAGATGTCGGCGCCTTCGAACAAGGGTGCCTCGTCCAATCAAAGCGAGAAGGCGGTCAACGCTCTAGTGGGTCTTGGTTGGAATGAACGTCAAGCCAGAGATGCCGTACATGATGTCGGAAATCCTGGAATGACCGATAAGGATCTACTCAAAGCTGCACTGAAAACTCTTTCAAAGGCAAGAAAAGCGTGAGTGAACTTTTAGACGGGGCTGCAACAGAAAGCGATCTTGCCTTCGAGAGTGCACTTAGGCCAACCAGTCTGTCGGAGTTCATTGGACAGTCCAAGGTGAAGCAGCAACTAGATCTTTTGCTGAAGGCTGCAGCGTTGCAGAAGCGATCACCCGATCACATTCTTCTCGCGGGACCTCCTGGACTGGGGAAAACTACTCTGGCAATGATTGTTTCAAACGAGATTGGATCGGGTCTAAGAATGACTAGCGGTCCAACAATTCAACACGCAGGAGATTTAGCGGCTGTGCTGTCCTCCTTGAGTGCCGGGGAGGTTTTATTCATCGATGAGATTCACCGCATGGCTAGACCTGCTGAAGAACTTCTATACATGGCGATGGAGGATTTCCGAGTTGATGTAATGGTGGGTAAGGGACCCGGCGCAAGTTCGATTTCGCTGGAGCTGGAGCCTTTTACTTTGGTTGGAGCAACAACAAGATCTGGAATGCTTCCCAACCCCTTGCGCGATCGCTTTGGATACACTGCGAATCTAGAGTTCTATGTTTCAGATGAGCTGCGTTTGGTTCTTGAGAGAGCTGCAAAAAAGTTGGAGCTGGATACTGAAACTGAAGCTATTTCCTTGATTGCTTCTCGTTCTCGGGGAACCCCGAGAATTGCAAACCGGCTGCTTCGCAGGGTTAGAGATTACGCGCTGGTTGAAAACAATCAGAAAATTAGTCAGGGACTTGCTGCGGCCGCCTTAGATCTATACGAAGTTGATTCTTTAGGACTTGACCGATTAGACAAACAAGTTCTCTTAACTCTGATTCAGAAATTTGAAGGCAGGCCCGTGGGTCTTTCTACGTTGGCGATAGCGCTTGGGGAGGAGCCAGACACCATCGAGTCGGTGGTTGAGCCATACCTTCTGCGCGAGGGCCTTATTGAGCGGACCCCCAAGGGCAGGCAGGCTACAGCCCTTGCCCACCGGCACCTTGGCCTGCCGTTATAATCAAGAGAACGCATTTGCGTTCAAAGGCTTCCAGTAATCCAACTAGATAGGTACTTTTTCATGGACGACAGTCTTTTCCTGTTTCTTGCCTTGGCTTTTCTTGGCGCAATGCTGTTTTACTCAAGCAATAAGCGCAAGAAGGCAGCTAAGACTCTCCAGGCTCAGGTCGTAAAAGGCGCTTACGTGATGCTAACCAGCGGAATCTACGGAAAAATCACAGCAGTGCTAGATAACCGCATTGAACTAGAAACTGCTCCTGGTCAAAAATTGCTGGTGGCAACTGGAGCTGTTAGAAGCATCGAGGATGAGCTAAAGAAGTCAAAGCCAGCTTCCGCAGCCAAACCTTCCGCAAAGTCGGCCCCCAAGGCCAAATCACGTTCAGTAGCTAAAAGCCCAGCTAAGTCTTCGGCTAAGAAGAAGTAAGGTCAGTCATCTTGTCAGCTTCAAACTCCGTTAAGTCTGCGCGCAAATCGCTTGCATGGCTGCTTGCGATTATTGTCGGTCTAGCTGGTCTTATAGCAGTTGGCTCACTATCGGATGAGAATGCCAGCTTCACTCCAAAGCTAGCTCTTGATCTTCAGGGTGGTACCCAGGTAATTCTTTCGCCTCTCGTTCTAGATGGCGAAGCCGTGACTCCCGAGCAGCTTGACCAGGCAGTTTCAATCATCCGCCAGCGCGTTGATGCCAGCGGTGTTAGCGAATCTCAGGTCATAACCCAAGGAGATCGAAACATCATTGTTTCCATCCCTGGAGTTCCGGACGAAAACACTCTTGCGCTGATCAAGGCTTCTGCGAAACTCGAGTTTCGAGCCGTTCTAGTCACAAGCACTGGTGCACCGTCATCAAGCGTGGATCAGCCAGAAACTGCTGTTGAGGGGGAGACTGTTGATGGTGAAGTGCCTGCAGAGGATCCGGCTGCCGAAGCACCTGCTCCAAACGTTCCAACCGCCGCTCCTACCGACGCAAGCGATCTGAATTGGGTTTCACTTGATCTTCAGAAGCAGTTCGATGCTCTTGATTGCGCATCTTCCTTCCGCGAACCAGGTCAGGTTGATGACCCGACAATTCCACTCATCACCTGTGATGTAACTGGAACCCAAAAGTTCATTCTTGGCCCAGTTGAGGTTGAGGGTGCAAACATTGCAGACGCATCAAATGGAACCGTGCAAAGTTCAACTGGTGCTTCGACTAACACTTGGGCTGTAAACCTAGATTTTAATGACGTCGGTTCTCAAGCCTTCGCTGATGTGACGCAAAGGCTGTTCCCTCTGACCAGCCCAAGAAATCAATTTGCTATCACCCTTGACGGCTTCGTGATCACCGCTCCTGCTACTCAAGCTGTTATCACCGGCGGATCTGCTCAAATCACTGGAAACTTTGATAAAGATTCATCGAAGGTTCTAGCGGATCAGCTCAAATATGGTTCCCTGCCAATTGGATTCGAAGTTGAGAGCCAGGAAAACATTTCAGCTTCTCTTGGTTCCGAGCAGTTGACTAACGGTCTTATCGCTGGTCTTATTGGACTTCTTTTGGTGGTTGTCTACTCGGCCTTCCAGTACCGCGGATTGGCAATTGTGACTATAGGTTCCTTGATCGTGGCGGCAATACTGGTCTACTTGTTTATTGCAGTTCTTTCCTGGAGACAGGGATACAGACTCTCTTTGGCGGGAGTGGCCGGTTTGATTGTGGCCATTGGAATTACCGTCGACTCATTTATCGTCTACTTCGAGCGAGTCCGAGATGAGATTCGCGAGGGCCGAACCCTTGAAGTAGCTGTAGAGAACGCTTGGACAAGAGCCCTTAGAACAATTCTTGCTTCTGACGGTGTGAGCTTTACCGCGGCAGTAACCCTGTTCCTTTTGACGGTTGGAAACGTTCGAGGCTTCGCTTTCACGCTCGGCTTGACTACCATTATCGATTTAATTGTTGTTTTGATGTTTACTCATCCACTGCTTCGCCTATTGGCTCGAACCAAGTTCTTCAGTTCGGGACATCCATGGTCAGGTTTCGACTCAAAAGCACTTGAAGCATCTGGCTATGTCGGTCGAGGAAAATTCCGAGTCTCGGAGACTTTGGCCTCAGGAAAAGTCGAGAAGGCTTCAAGGGAAGCTGAGAAACGTCAGAGCATTGCCGAACGTAAGGCGCAGGCAGCAATTGCAGCAGCCAAGAAGACAGGTGACAACTAATGTCAAAGATTAAGGATCTTGGAAACGATCTCTACAACGGTACCAAGTCGATTGACATTGTTGGTCGTCGTAAGTTGTTCTACCTAATTGGCATTGCAGTCGTCATTGCTGCGATTCTTATCCCGGTGCTTAAGGGGGGATTCAATTTCGGAATTGAGTTCCGCGGTGGAAGCGAATTCAGGATTGAGGGAGTGGCAAGCTCTTCGCAGCAGCTCGCTATCGACGCAGTTCAGTCTGTTGAGCCAGGCAGTCAGCCGCTTGTGACCACGGTAGGTCTTGATTCAGTCAGAATTCAGACCGAACAGCTTGATGACACCGCTTCAGAAGAAGTGCGAATTGCTTTGGCTAGTGCCTATGGAGTTGAATCCGGAGCAGTAACGTCCTCCTTTATCGGAGCAAACTGGGGGGCAGACGTCACCGAAAAGGCGTTTATTGCACTTATCGTTTTCCTAGTTGTGGTCAGCTTGTTGATGGCACTGTATTTTAGGACTCTAAAGATGTCCATAGCAGCACTTGTGGCGTTATTTCACGACGTTGTGATAACCCTTGGAATTTACGCACTAGTTGGGTTTGAAATCACTCCGGCAGCCGTTATTGGGTTCCTAACTATCCTGGGTTACTCGCTTTATGACACCGTGGTGGTTTTCGACAAGGTGCGCGAGAACACCCTCGATGTTGAATTCTCAGAGACTACGACCTTTGCCTCCCAGGTCAACCTTGCCATCAACCAGACCCTGGTTCGCTCAGTGAACACTTCTGTGGTTGCCGTATTGCCAGTGGCAGCGATTCTATTTGTTGGAGCAACTTCCCTAGGTGCCGGAACCCTAAGAGATATTTCACTTGCGTTGTTTATCGGAATCATCTTTGGAACTTACTCTTCTGTCTTCCTCGCAGGCCCTCTATACGTTGATCTCAGAGCGCGTGAGGGTAGATTCAAGGACAAGACCGCTAGCGCAAAGCTATAACTGCTTGAACTTTCCTCCCATTAGGCTTGATTCATAGCTAACAAGGAGGGAGGAGCGTTGTGACCGATACCACCTCAAACTCCCTGCGTTCGAGACTCCCGAGAATCTTTGCCAAAGCCGGAGCATATAACTCAGAGCTTCAGGCCGTTATACGTTCTGTCAAGGCAAATCACCCCAAAGCAGACGTATCCGTCATTGAGAAATCTTTCGTAGCGGCCGAAAAGGCACATGCCACACAGCTACGAAAATCTGGCGAGCCTTACATCACTCACCCCTTGGCTGTTGCTCAAATTCTTGCTGATCTTGGAATTGGCGCCACAACCATTGCGGCAGCTTTGCTTCACGACACAGTTGAGGACACTGATTACACTCTTGATTTTGTAAGGCGAGACTTTGGCGATGAAGTAGCTATGTTGGTCGATGGTGTCACCAAGCTTGACAAGCTCAAGTTCGGTGATAACACCCAGGCTGAGACAGTACGCAAGATGGTTGTTGCGATGTCGAAGGACATACGAGTCCTAGTAATCAAGCTGGCCGACCGACTACATAACGCACGAACTTGGAAGTTTGTTCCAGAAGAAAGCGCTAAGCGCAAGGCTCAGGAAACCCTTGAGATTTACGCTCCATTGGCTCATCGACTTGGAATCAGCACGATCAAGCTTGAGCTTGAAGATTTGTCCTTTGAAATTCTCTACCCAAAGGTTTATGAAGAAATTGTCAACCTGGTCACTCAGCGCACGCCAAAGCGTGAGGAGTACATCGATTCCGTTATTAGTTCGATTGAAGAGGACCTAAAAGATTCGAAGATCAAGGGCAAAGTTGCAGGTAGACCAAAGCAGTATTACAGCATCTACCAGAAGATGGTGGTTCGAGGCAGGGAATTCGACGACATCTACGATCTAGTTGGAGTTAGGGTTTTAGTTCCAACTGTTAGAGATTGTTATGCAATTTTGGGTTCCATTCATTCCCATTGGAATCCGGTACCTGGCAGATTCAAAGATTACATTGCAATGCCCAAGTTCAATTTGTATCAGTCTCTCCACACCACAGTTATTGGGCCTGCAGGTCGTGCGGTTGAGATTCAGATTCGAACAACTGAAATGCACAATCGTGCGGAATTCGGTGTTGCTGCCCATTGGAAGTACAAGGAGCAGGCTGGCACATCGCAGACCACCACAGAAGATGACATGGTCTGGCTTAAGCACCTTTCGGATTGGCAGGCGGAGACTCAAGACCCAGGGGAGTTCCTTGATGCTTTGAGATTTGAAATCGGCGCCAAAGAGGTTTACGTATTCACCCCTAAAGGCAAAGTCATCGGGCTTCCTTCTGGAGCAACCCCGGTTGATTTTGCCTACACTGTTCACACCGAAGTTGGCCATCGAACAATTGGTGCGAAGGTTAACGGAAGGCTTGTTCCACTCGAGAGCACCTTGAATTCCGGTGACGTGGTTGAGGTATTTACTTCAAAATCTCTCGACGCTGCCCCTAGCAAGGATTGGCTGAACTTTGTTCGCTCCCCAAGAGCTAGAGCGAAAATCAAGCACCACTTCTCGCAAGAGCGTCGCGAGGATGCCATCGAACAAGGCAAGGATTCACTAACTAAGGCGATGCGCAAGCAAAACCTTCCGCTGCAGCAATTGATGTCTGCCGAGTCACTGACCAAAATCGTCGCTGACTTGCGCTTGTCTGATGTAAGCGCCTTGTTTGCAGCTGTTGGCGAAGGACAGGTGTCCGCTCAGTCCATCATTGAGAAATTGACCCAACCGGTAGGCATTGAAGAAGATAACGACGTTGAGTTTGAACTGCCTCAAGCCCCGAAATCTTTTAGACACATAGGTGGCAGCGATTCCGGAGTTCTAGTAAAGGGTGACGCGGACGTAATGGTCAAACTTGCTCGATGCTGCACACCAGTTCCTGGCGATCAGATTATGGGATTTGTTACAAGAGGGACTGGAGTCTCAGTCCATAGAACAGATTGCAAGAACGTGGGTCAATTGCAACTTGAGCCCGAACGAATTCTTGAAGTCAGCTGGGCACCTTCATCCAAGAGATTATTCCTTGTGCAGATTCAGGTCGAGGCACTAGATAGATCTGGATTGCTTAGTGATGTGACCAGGGTGCTGAGCGAACACCACGTCAACATTCTCTCGGCGTCTGTATCGACTAGAAATGACCGGGTAGCGCTAAGCCGATTCGTATTTGAGATGGGGGATCCGGGTACTTTGGAGCACCTGCTAAATGCAGTAAAGAGAATTGAAGCGGTCTACGACGTGTATCGAGTTTCTCAGTAGTTAGCTGGCGTTTTGCTTGACTACTTCAAGCCAAGATCTTCTAGCTGAGAGTGCTTCAGTAAGTTCCTTGCTCTTCTTTGAATCATTTGCGGCGGTTGCGGCTGAAAGATCAGACTCAAGGTTGGCAATCGACTGCTCGAGCTGCGACAGCACACCGTTGGTGCGCTCAATTGCTGCTGGGTCGGATTTTCTCCACTGCTCCTGCTCAAGTTCCTTGAATTTCTTCTCAACAGCGCGCATCCGGTCGTCGGTTTCGCGAATCTTGTCTTTTGGAACTTTCCCAGCCTTCTCGTAGCGCTGTTGGATTGATTGCAACTGCTTCTTGGCTTCGGCAAGGTCCTTAGATGGATCTAGCTTCTCAGCATCAACAATCAGAGCGAGTTTTGTTTCGTAGTTAGCCGAGAAAGCCACTGTCTCTTTAGCGATGGTCTCCTTGCGGAGCGCGTAGATAGCGTCGCCAGCTGCTTTGAAGCGATCCCAGAGAGAGTCATCCTGCTTACCCTGTGATCTACCAATGAGTTTCCATTCATCAAGGAGCTTCCTGTAGTCGCCAGCGGCATCCGAACCTTTTGCTACAAGCGCCTCAGCCTTAGCAGCCAAGTCAGACTTCTTTGCACGGGCGGTCTTGGTCACGGCAGTTAGCTCAGCAAAGAAAGCCCTTTTGTTAGCTTCAAACTTTGTTCTTGCTTGGGAAAAGCTCTTCCAGATTAGGTCGGCTTCTTTTCTAGGAACTTTGGGCCCAGATTTTTGGGAAGCTTGCCATGCCTCAAATAGTTCAGTCATCTCTTTCGAGGCAACCTTCCACTGGGTCTTTTTCGGGTCCTTATCGGCAAGTGCAGTGGCTTTCTGCGCAATCTCGGTCCTGGTCTTTAGCGTTGCTGCGATAGCCGCAACTGTTGCCTCTGATTTTTCTGCTCGAATTTTCTCAATGTTCGGAGTAATAGCCGCTACTCGATTGCGTAGTTCTTGAATATTGCCCACGGCAGCGGGTTCTGCGAGGTCCTTTACCAACTTCTCAGCAGCTGCAGCAATACTTGCTGGATTAGCGCCAGTTTTTAGACGCTGTTCAAGAATGCGAACATTTGCTTCCAGCTCAGAGAACTTGCGTTCGAAGTACGTCAGCGCCTCTGCTTCGGTGACGCCCGGATACTGTCCTACCTTGCGTTCGGTTCCGCCATCGAGCACGAAAACGTTGTTGTCGCTATCGACTCTTCCATGATTGGCAGAAATAGGTGGCAAAGTTCTCTCCTGGTGGCTTTTCGTTCGGTCTTTATCTTAGTTCGATAGTGCTTAGGCGAGTTTCGAGAGCTGGCGGGCCATCTGATGCTCCACCTTCAACTCCAGCACTAATAACTGGCTCTAGCCCATCAAGACCCGCGGTGATCTTGCCAAAAATCGTGTAGCCACCCGCATCATCGGAAGGAATCCTCGAGTCTTGGTAGACGATGAAGAACTGAGAACCCATGCTGCTACCGTTGCCGCCAACTCGCGCCATGGCAAGAGATCCGGTGACGTAAGAATCATCTGCTGGGGCATTCTCAATTGGCCCGAAGTTATAGCCCGGTCCGCCACCGCCGGTTCCATCTGGATCTCCACACTGAAGAACGAAAATACCGTCCGTGACTAGTCGGTGACACGAAACTCCCTCGTAAAATCCAGATTGGCTAAGAGAAATAAAGTTTGCTACCGCCTGGGGAGCATTTACTCCATCGAGCTCTAGCTCGAGAGTTGCGTCTCCAACATTCATCGAGCCGGTCCAAACGCGAGATTCTGCAATCGCTATGTCTGGGACAAGCTCGGAGTTTTCAACCGGTGGGGTTTCGGCGGTATCAGTCACTACGCCAGGACCAAAACTAAAGTAAGCAAATTGACCAACGAGAGCTAGTGCTACTGCGCCAACTCCAAACATGACCGCGAGCCTATTATCAGATTTGCGTCTTGAGGCTTTTGCGGTTTCTAGTGTTTGCTTAGCCTGAAATGATTCCAGTCTCTCAGCGGCTGCGTTCGCAATTTTCTTCTGCGTACTCACGGTGGTTTCTCCCTAGCTTTATGGTCCATAGAGAGTTTACAAAGCTTTTGTTGGACCTTCTTATACTCTTGAGAAATGAACGATTCCCTCTTCAGCGCCAGTGGGCCCTTGGCTGCTCGAATGAGGCCACGAACGCTTGAAGAGGTTGTGGGGCAGAACAAAGCCCTTGCTCAGGGGTCTCCACTTTCGATGCTGGCCAGAAAACCTGAGGGCCAAACTCCTCCAAGCACTTCGGTGGTTATTTGGGGACCGCCGGGCACTGGGAAAACAACGATTGCTAAGGCGGTAGCAAACACTTCGGGGCGAAGATTCGTTGAGCTTTCGGCAGTTTCCACAGGGGTCAAAGAACTTCGCGAAGTGATTGAAAAAGCTCGACTCGACCAGGAGCTTTACTCAGTGGCAACCATTGTTTTTCTCGATGAGATTCACCGGTTCTCAAAAGCCCAGCAGGATGCGTTGTTACCTGCAGTAGAAGCAGGTTGGATAATTCTGATTGCCGCCACTACTGAAAACCCTTCGTTTTCCGTGAATGCACCTCTTTTATCTCGTTCACTAGTGGTCAAACTTGAACCGCTTGATGAATCGGATATTGAGAATTTGGTGAGGAAAGCTCTTCTGGATCCGGCAGGGCTCAGCGGCAAGGTTACGGTTTCAGCTGACGCTGTCAATCGCATTTGCCAGATCGCCGGAGGCGATGCAAGAAGAGCGCTGACGGTGCTTGACGCTGCAGCGTCCAGAGCTCTTGAATTTGCAACTGTCGAACCAGCAGAGATTTCACTAGAGGATGTTTTAGCTGCTCTGGAAACCGCTCTGGTGAGATACGACAGAGAGGGCGAGCAGCACTACGACACTATTAGCGCATTCATAAAATCCATTCGAGGCTCGGACCCTGACGCCGCGCTGCACTATCTGGCTCGGATGCTTGAAGGGGGAGAAGACCCAAGATTCATCGCTAGACGCTTGATGATCTTGGCCTCAGAAGATATTGGCCTGGCAGACTCGGGTGCCCTTCCTTTAGCGGTTGCTGCTTTTGACACAGTTGCAGCAATTGGAATGCCGGAAGCAAGGTTTGCACTTAGCCAGGTCAGCATTTACCTAGCGCTTGCGCCAAAGTCCAATTCAGCCTATTTGGCGATCAATGCAGCAA
>Ga0208788_1001441_pt1 | contig 11560 bp, 14 predicted proteins | sample Wag4_2014_7_11_3_FD_187363 | JGI IMG/M metagenome (GOLD analysis project Ga0208788, IMG submission 187363) | Fresh water mixed with fracking chemicals microbial communities from Ohio, USA - Utica-2 Time Series FC 2014_7_11 (SPAdes) (version 2) ... | reverse complement strand
GTTGAACCCCAAACGATCTGCTGCCTGAGCAATTTGCCCCAAATAAGCTTGATCTACTGCCCTTGCACCTTCTGCAGTTCCTAAGTAACGACCATCACCATGAGTTGGAAAAAACCAAAAAATATTCATTTCGACTCCAAAATGGGTAAAAAAATTATTGCAATACGGCTTGTTGCACAGAAATCCGCTTCGGAATAAGTTTTAGATCAGCAAAAACATCTGCGATTTTTTGTTGCTCTTGAATCACAACAGAAGAGATCGGGGAGACGCCAAAACTATATCGGCTGGTCGCCAATGAAACGATGTCTGTTGGCAACCCAATTTGAGGCGCGAGAAATGCTGTCACTTGCTCTGGGTTTGCCTTACCCCATTGATCAATTCGATCCAGTTCTTCTAGGACAATCTTGGTAATTTTTGGGTTTTTCTGTGCAAAATCTCGACGGGCAAGATAGAACTGATGGTTTTTTACAATCCCTTTACCATCCGCAATCACCCGAGCCCCGATCTGTTTTTCTGCTGCGGCAAGGAAAGGATCCCAAATGGCCCAAGCATCGACACTACCCCGCTCAAAAGCAGCGCGAGCATCGGCAGGAGGTAAGAAAACCGTTTGAACATCGCTGTATTTCAAGCCATGTTTCTCTAATGCTTTAACCAGCAAGTAATGCACATTAGAGCCTTTATTAAGAGCAATTTTCTTGCCTTTTAAATCTGCAACAGAACGAATGGTTGAGTTTTTTTGCACAACAATCGCTTCTGATGAGGGAGCCGGCGGCTCATTACCAATGTAAACCAAATCAGCACCCGCAGCTTGAGCAAAGATCGGGGGGGCTTCTCCTGTTGTTCCAATATCTATCGATCCGACATTTAAGCCTTCAAGTAGCTGGGGGCCAGCAGGAAATTCAGTCCATTTAACTTCAATACCATCTGCTTTAAGCCTTTGCTCTAGATTGCCTTTGGCTTTGAGAATGACTAACGTGCCATATTTTTGGTAACCAATTCTGACGGTGTCTGCATGACTTGGCAGATGGATGAGTGCTACAACGCTGGCAGCCAAGATAGTGGGAAGAAAACGTTTTAGAGACATTTTGATATCCTTTCTTAATTTTTCTTGACGCAAAATTTTTAGACACTGACTCGAGCATCACGAACACGCTCAGATAACCAAGCATCTTCTAATGGACGAGGGAAACGACGATGTAGCTGTTCAACAAATTGATCTAATGCAAGGTCTAATCGTTGTGTCAGCTCACTCTCGAGGCCGACCAATTCACCAGCTTGGCTTGGACGTGTAATTTGTTTATCAATAGCAAACACACCAGGCAAAATCTCACCTGCTTTTAATGCCGTCAAAACAGGTTTAAGGGCGTAATCGACGGCAAGCATATGTGCAGTTGTGCCGCCGGTAGCAATCGGGAGCACCACTTTATTGTGCAGTCCGCGTTCGGGGATGAGATCGAGCAGTGTTTTGAGTGCGCCAGAGTAAGCTGCTTTATAAACTGGGGTCGCAACAATCAAGCCGTGGCTTTGTTGAACTTGTTGCAAAAATTGTTGTACCGCCAAACTGTTAAAGCGGCCATATAACAAATCTTCGGCAGGTAACGAGAAGGGTGTCACAACTTCAGTGTTGAAACCGTACGCATTCAAGTAGCGTAAGGCCACATCAACTAGGGCTGCAGTTCGAGAGTTTTCGCTCGGGCTGCCAATGAGGGCAAGAACAGACATCACAACTCCTATCCATGTGCTGTGTTAGCAATGGAAACAAGCGTAACGCCAAATTTTAATAATTAAAAATTATATTTTTTACACCATTAATTCCAAAAAAGTCTATCAAGCATAAGGGAGGGGTGCGCATCATGTGTTGTGGTGTCCCCATCCGGATCAATACACATACGTCTTTGTCATGCTTGGAGGAAGATTTGCTTGGTGACAGTTTGATCGTAGAGGCTTTAAAATCGCAGGCTGATTTTATTTAATCAAAAAGGTTTTGGATGTTATTGGAGCTTGTAGCTATCTGATAACGCCCCCCTGAATCAGATAGGTGGGATTGTTATCGATAGGCAAAAAATCGCATAGGCATAAAAAGCCCTTGCTAGTTTTGTACAACTACAAGATAGCCAAAATGAATATCTCAAAGCCTGAACAAAAAACCTTGCATGTTCTTGCAAAAGGTGGCCGCATTGTCCACATCCGAAGTGAGTTGGGCCACATCACTCAAGTGGATTGTTACACGCGGGAAGGGTTTATCCTGACCGAATGTACGATGACCATTTTCAAAAAACTCCGCGCTAAAAAATTGATTAGTTCAAAAAATGGTCAACCTTATATGATCAATAAAGCTGGCTTACGCGCTGTTCGCGCGCAATTAGATAATCAATAGGGGGGTGAGATGAAAATTGAAATCAGAAAAGAAAAGCCAGCAGATATTGATGCCATTTTTTCTGTCACAGAAAAAGCATTTTTGAATGCTCAACACACACAACATACTGAACAATTCATTGTCAATGCTTTGCGTAACAATCAAGCACTATCATTATCGCTGGTTGCACTGCATAACAATATTATTGTTGGCCATGTTGCCTTTTCGCCAGTCAGTATTTCTGGCTGTCATCAGCATTGGTTAGGTGTGGGGCCTATTTCGGTTTTGCCTCATGTTCAAAACCGAGGGATTGGGACTCAGTTGATGCAGGCGGGGCTCGATTGGTTGGCGAATGTTGGTATCGACGGTTGTGTGTTGGTAGGGGATCCCAGATTCTATTCGCGATTTGGATTTTCTGCTCAGCATGGTTTGATTTTGCCAGATGTACCAGCAGAATACTTGTTAGCAAAAAGTATCAGTGGTGTGATTCCACAAGGGATTGTAACGTTTAACGAGGCATTCCAAGCCAAGCAATAAGTAGTCTGATGGCAGGGTAGAAACGATCTTGGATTTACCCTGCCACAGATTATATGATCAAATTAAGAGAGTTTTTCTAATAATTTCTCAATTACTTTTTCAATTCCTAATTCTTTGGATTGCAACTTAAATAGATTTTCTCGGGCTTGTTCGATAATTTCGCGAATGGCCAATTCTTGGGTTTCTTTTAAGTCATAACACATAATCAATGATTGCAAAGACTCGGTCATCTCGTACATATTTCGATCACCTTGTTGCCGCAAGTCGCGTAATTCTTGTTGGAGTTCTGACGACGCCTCTAACAATTCTTTTTTTGTATCGGTTAATGCCTCGGCCTGTTTATCTACCAATTCGTGGGCTTGTATCCGAGATGCCGCCAAATCCAGTCCCTCGACAATCTGAGCAACATGGTCTTTGATTCGAGTATAACGGTCAACATCCTCTATTGGCATGTTTCTAACTAAAACCGTTGCATGTTCGCTATTAAAAACCACTTGTTTTTTATACTCAAATACCTGCCCCATATTTTTCATGTGTTCTAACACCGATTTTTCAATCGGTGAAGCATGATGCTCTTCAATACCATTCATTGACCGAATTTCAATCGAGGCATTTAAACCAAATTGGTTCAATGCCTTAAGAGCAATATGCAATAGTTTATTCTGGGTATCGCAAAACGAAACTTTCTTAAAAAAGTTTAATGTAATATCTGTTTCACCCAGGGCACTCAACGCAGAAAACGAAGTTTGCTGAGATTGAATCGCATAGTTTTCTGCTTCTTTACGAGCACAAGACAGCGCATACAAACGACTCACTTTAGCGAGTAATTCTTCGGGAACAGCAGGTTTGGAAAAGTAATCATCTGCCCCTGCTTGGTAGGCATTGAGGCGATCTTGGATATCGTCGAGAGACGATAAAATCAATACTAGACAATCATTGAGATGAGGATATTCCCTGATTTTTTCGCACAGCTGATAGCCGTTCATCCCAGGTAATTCAAGATCAAGGATAGCCACCGAGGGGTGTAAATGTTCGAGCTCACACAACGCGGTTTCAGCATCTTCATAACTGACCACTTCGAAAGTGTCTTTAAAAAGATGGTTCACCCACAAACGTTGCATTGGGTCGTCATCGACATGAAGCAGGGTATCCACCGACTCTCATCCTTAATTAGTATATTTTCGATCTTATCGTAACTTAAACACCAAAAAACTAAAAGAACATGTTAAAAAAGTCATTTTTATACCGATTTGCAGAGCAATTTAATTCCAAGAAAATTTCACAACACGAAAAAAAACGCCCCACACCATAGCGGTATGAGGCGTTTTTTTAAATCGGGAAAAGAGAGTAAACAACCCGCGACTGAAGTTGCAGGCTTTATCGTAGGACGAGACAATGTCTATCCCCGACATTAGGCCGGTTTACAACAGCCCTTGGCGAGACGGCAGTCTCGCCAATCCACCGATATTAGCGCCTCGGTGGAGAACGGCTACAGATCCTGTGCTCCCACCGCTTTGCGGTAACCTGGGATGCCGGCCACCGAAAACTCCGGTGCGCACCATTGGATTGGGAGCCATGCACAGCGACTTGAATGCAAGTGGCTTGATTTTACCACAGGGTGCGCTTCACGCACCCGCAATTCCTACCGCGATTGAAATCGCGGGTTTCCTTGCGGAGGTTCTATGAATTAGGTCGATTTAAGACGTAACTCAGCTGCGCGGGCATGGGCAGTTAAGCCTTCACCATGCGCCAACGTGGCAGCGATTCGGCCAAGGCTATCCGCACCATCAGCAGACACCCGAATCAAACTGCTGCGTTTTTGGAAATCATATACGCCTAATGGACTAGCAAAACGTGCGGTGCGACTAGTAGGGAGAACGTGATTAGGGCCTGCACAATAATCACCAAGCGACTCGGACGTAAAACGTCCCATAAAAATCGCTCCGGCATGGCGCAGTTGATCGAGGTAGTGTTCAGGATGTTCTACCGACAACTCTAAATGCTCTGGTGCAATATAGTTAGCAATTTGGCAGGCTTCTTCTAACGAAGCCACTTCAATCATTGCCCCACGATTCTTCAAACTGGCTTCGATAATCGCTCGACGAGGCATGGTGGGTAATAAGCGGGCAATGCTGGCCTCAACATCGGCGAGGTAATTCGCATCAGGGCAAAGCAAAATCGCTTGGGCGATTTCATCGTGCTCGGCTTGGCTAAATAAATCCATCGCAATCCAGTCAGGATCGGTTTTGCCATCACAGATCACCAAAATTTCTGATGGTCCCGCAACCATATCAATCCCAACAATACCGAAGACACGGCGTTTTGCTGCTGCGACATAAGCATTCCCCGGCCCAGTGATTTTATCCACCGCAGGGATGGTTGCTGTGCCATAGGCCAAGGCAGCCACTGCTTGCGCGCCGCCAACAGTAAATGCCCGATCAACCCCCGCAATAAACGCCGCAGCCAACACCAAGTCATTACGCTCGCCACCCGGAGTGGGCACAACCATAATCACTTCACCCACACCAGCCACCTTGGCAGGGATAGCATTCATCAAGACAGAAGAAGGGTACGCGGCTTTTCCACCCGGCACATAAATCCCAACTCGATCAAGCGCAGTCACTTTTTGACCAAGGACAGTACCGTCTTCTTCGGTGTATTCCCAAGAGTGGGCCAGTTGGTGCTTGTGATAGCGGCGCACACGACCTGCGGCTGCTTCCAATGCCGAACGGGTTTCTGCTGGCAATCGGGTAAAGGCTGCTTTGAGCTCATCGTGGCTAATTTCTAAATCGGCAGCTTGCGTCACCTGCACGCGGTCGAAACGGGCTGTGTATGCCAACAAAGCGGCATCGCCCTGTGTTTTAACAGCCTGAATGATGTCGGCTACTGCTGTATCAACCGCAGGATCTTGAGCCGTTTCGAAGTCTAACAACGCAGCCAACCGTTCTGAAAAGTTGGCTTCTCGGGAAGATAATTTCAACATAATGGGGCGCTATCTCGGATTGATTAAGAGAAAAAATCAGGATAAAGCGACTTTAATACCCAGTGCTAGCAAAACACCCCCTAGCACTCGGTCAACCGTGTGTTGCACACGCCGTAAAGCGCGTAATACCCAAGCTTGTTGGATCAGCAAGACCAATAGAGGCCAATAAACAATCCCCAACAAGAAGATGATAAGGGCAATTAAGATTTTTTCATGTAAAGAAGAATCGGGTTGCAACAGCTGAGTGAAAACACTGAAGAAAAACAACGTCACTTTGGGATTGAGAAGATTACACAACAACCCTTCACTGAAAGCACGCCAAAATGGGACTTGTTGTTGTGTATGGCCATTTTCATCAGTGACAGATGACACACCACCACGTGACAACAAGGCCTGCACACCAATCCAAATCAGATAGCCTGCACCAGCATATTTCAACAGATCAAACAGCCACGGCGTTTGCTGAATAATCAATACCAAACCAAGCACACAATAACTCATGTGCAGCGCAATACCCACGTTAATGCCTAAGGTGGTTGCTAATGCCGCCCGCCGTGAATAACGAGCAGCATTTTTCACCACAAGAAAAAAATCTGGCCCCGGGCTTAGCATCGCCAATAAGGCAATGACGCTAATGGTTAGAACGGTGTCCCATCCCATATTAGTTTTGGCTTTCTATTTTCACACCAGCAGCAAAGGCATCCATCACTGGGCGTAACGTGGCGTATTTCAATTTCAGCGCAGCTTGGTTTACCACTAAACGCGAACTGATATCCAAAATATGTTCCACTGCCACCAAATCGTTGGCACGCAGGGTATTACCGGTTGATACCAAATCAACGATAGCATCAGCCAAGCCGACCAACGGCGCCAACTCCATCGAACCATATAGCTTAATCACATCCACATGCACGCCTTTGCGGGCGAAGTGTTCTCGGGCAATTTGTGGATATTTTGTTGCAACTCGCAAACGCGCCCCTTGTTGCACTGCGCTGTCGTAATCAAAGCCATTTTTAACCGCCACCATCATTCGACAACGGGCAATTTCAAGATCGAGCGGCTGATATAAACCTGCACCGCCATGTTCAATTAAAACGTCGCGTCCAGCAATGCCCAAATCCGCTGCACCATATTGCACATAAGTCGGCACATCACTGGCGCGGACAATAATCAGACGCACATCAGGTAGGTTGGTTTCAATAATCAGTTTGCGAGAAGATTCTGGGTCTTCTGTTGGCACAATACCCGCCGCCGCCAGCAGCGGTAGGGTTTCATCAAAAATTCGGCCCTTAGAAAGTGCAATCGTTAGCATGGGCACATCCATTAATTCAAAACGAAAAACAATAAAAAAAACGGCCCAGCTGAGGTCATCAGCTGGGTTGATCCTAATTTGCCCACACCACCACCTTAAACTTAGTCACGCTCCATCGCGCGACGTTCTCGTTCTAGCTGAGCAATATATTTTTGGATAATGGTTTGACCGCGCATTGATAGGTCTTTGAACTCACAGCCAACCCGTACTTGCACCGTATTATTGCGCTGCGGAATACGCAAAATATTGCGTACTTCGATCACAACGGGAACTGTACCGGCTTGTTTTAAGTCCAATGCCACATCAGAGTAAATCTGCGTCACATCAAATCCGGGTAAGTCTTCAGGCGTCACCAAAGACACCCCACCCAAACTGATGTCGTAGATCGGCAATGTCACCCCATTACCTTCGTCGTAGTCGTGGATGTTGCACATCACCGGACTGGCAATCGGGGTTCGAATGCGGAAATACTCGCGGCGCTGTAGTTTAATCAATGAGGTGGGTAGATTTGTCACGAAGGCGGGGGCGCCTTCATACGTTGTCTCTTTAACCCGACCCACTGAGAACTGCGTCTTAACGCCTTCCGGCGCACAGACCAGCACGTTGCGTTCGCTCGTCAACAATAGCCGATTCATATTGCCGTCGGAACCCATGTCAAAAATCAGCAGATTTTGTCGGGTATCGACCGCCAGAAGACGAGTCAAAATAAACGATTTTCCATGATTGGAAAACACGGTCACCATTTGTCCTGCGTTGATAATTCGACGCAAGTGGTGGGCGATTTCCAATGAGGAAGTCAATGTATAGCGGGCGAGTTCCTCGCTCATCGGCAGAGGGGCGTTAGAGGCGTCGCCGGAAGGGGGGCTGATGTCTGTCACGTTGCAGGAATATCGCTCTGTGTTACGTTACAAAGAATCACTAAAGCAAAATTTATGCTTTATGTGAGCTCAAAACAAGACCTTTAGCGTACCGTAAGCACCTGCTTCAGGTCATGAACCAACACATCCGCCCCGCTGCCATACGTTACATAAGAACGCAGGCGGCCTGACGGATCGTAAATATATGCACCGGCGCTGTGGTCGATGGAATAATTACCTCCAGCAACATCTCCGCGTTTTTCTGCCACCACCTTAAAGGCACGGCTTACCTCAGCGATTGCTGTTGCACTTCCGGTCAATCCAATAAAGCGCGGGTGAAATGAAGTGACATAAGCTTTCATGATGTCTGGAGTATCGCGTTTAGGGTCGACTGAGACAAATAACACAGTGACCTTTTCTGCATCATTTCCTAGACGATTCATCGCTTCTGCCATTTCAGCCAAAGTCGTCGGGCAAACGTCCGGACAGTGAATATATCCGAAAAACAAAACTATTGCTTGTCCATAGAAGTCTGAAAGACGTTTGGAATTACCATTATGGTCAATTAATGTAAAATCAGCACCGATTTTAGCATTACTGACATCTGTGCCTTTCAAATTGAGTGCAGGTGTTGTGGGTTGGCACGCTGCGACACCAACTAATAGCGCAGTCATGGCAAGCCATCGACATCCCATCGCAACCCAATTTTGCACGTTTTATCCTTCAGCTTAATTATGCGCAAGCACACAAGACCGTATGATACATGGCACAGACAGCCATCGTCATTAACCTTGCTCAGACTTTGCAACAGAAAACGGGATTTCCTGCCACATTGGAACAGGTAAAGTCCGTTGTAGCGTCGCTAAATTCTCTTGATAAGCCAGTTGTTGCGGTACAACACGGTTCGCTATCCATCCTGCAAATGGCGCACCACGCTGCACAATCGCAGCGGCAGTCAAACGGGCATGATTGATACAACCCAAGCGCATACCAACCACCAATACCACCGGAATTGCCAAGGCAAGGGCTAAATCTGCCATATCCAATTCATCTGTCAAGGGTGCCAACCACCCCCCCGCACCTTCCACAACGACTACATCCGCCTGTGCAGCTAATTGTCGATAGCAATCAACTAAATGCTTGAGGTCAATTTGCACCCCCGCCTCTCGTGCCGCCAAATGTGGCGAAATCGGCGAGGGAAAACAATAGGGGTTCAGCAAAGCACGGTCGGTTTGTCCGGTGGCGGCGATTAACCGTTCAACATCATCATTGCGCCAAATACCCTGTTCATCCTGCCATGCGCCTGAGGCAACCGGCTTCATGGCCGCCACCCGCAGGCCTTGTTGTTGCCATTGTTGAATCAGTGTCACAGCAACATGAGTTTTACCAATTTCAGTATCCGTACCAGTGATGAAATAGGCTTGGTGCACAACGATTCTCCGCGTCAAGATATGCAAACAGGGCGTGGTAAACACCACGCCCTGTAGTTAGCGTACCACAGCCAAATTAAACAGCAGCGGCTTCAGACGATTTTTGTGGGTTGACTCGTTCACCTTTGCTGAGTTTGTTCAACGCAGACAAATAAGCTTTGGCACTTGCCACGATGATATCGGTATCTGCGCCTTGACCATTCACAATACGACCATCACGGGCCAAACGCACAGTCACCTCACCTTGGCTATCGGTACCACTGGTGATTGCGTTAACCGAATACAGTTGCAACTCTGCCCCAGAGTTGGCCAGTGACTCGATCGCTTTGAACGCGGCATCCACAGGACCAGAACCAGTGGACTCAGCACGTTGTTCTTGTCCCCGTTCGTTGACAGTTAAGATAGCCAAAGGTGGCTCACCGGTTTCTGTGGCAACACGCAAAGACACCAGCTTGAAGTCCTCTTGTTGGTCGATGGTGGTGAGTTCATCACTGACCAAGGCTTGTAAATCTTCATCAAAAATTTCACGTTTGCGGTCGGCCAATTCTTTAAAGCGGGCAAACGCAGCGTTGAGCGCTTCTTCTGACTTCAATTCGACGCCCAGCTCTGCCAATTTCGTCTTAAAGGCATTACGGCCAGACAATTTGCCCAATGTCAAACGGTTGGTGCTCCAGCCCACCGACTCGGCACTCATGATTTCGTAGGTTTCGCGGTGTTTCAATACACCATCTTGGTGAATACCAGATTCATGCGAGAAGGCATTAGCGCCAACAATCGCCTTGTTGGGTTGCACCGGATACCCCGTGATAGTGGAAACCAATTTTGAAGTGGGAACAATTTGTGCAGCGTCGATGCCAGTATGGACACCAAACACATCGTGGCGAGTTTTCACTGCCATCACGATTTCTTCTAATGCCGCATTACCAGCTCGTTCACCCAAACCATTGATCGTACACTCGACCTGTCGCGCCCCGCCTTGCACCGCTGCCAAGGAGTTGGCAACTGCCATGCCCAAGTCATTGTGGCAATGCGCCGACCAAATCACCCGATCCCCACCGGGGGTTTTACTAATCAACTCACGGAAAAAGGCTTCTGTGCGTGCAGGCGTCGAATAACCCACGGTATCCGGCACATTCAAGGTCGTGGCACCTGCTTCGATCACTGCCCCAAAGACGCGGGCCAAGAAATCGATTTCAGAACGCAACGCATCTTCAGCGGAAAATTCGACATCATCCGTATATTCACGGGCAATTTGCACCGCTTTCACCGCTGCCGCCACAACCTCGTCTTCGGTCATGCGCAGTTTCTTTTCCATGTGAATGGGGCTGGTTGCAATAAAGGTGTGAATTCGGCCCCGCGCAGCAGGTTTAATCGCTTCACCAGCGGCACGTACGTCACGCTCATTCGCACGTGCCAAAGAACAGACGGTGGACTGTTTAATCACCGAGGCAATCGCGTGGATCGACTCGGCATCCCCCGGGCTGGCAGCAGCAAAGCCCGCTTCAATCACATCAACACCCAGCTTTTCCAGTTGACGCGCAATACGAATTTTTTCTTCACGGGTCATAGAAGCGCCGGGGCTTTGTTCGCCGTCACGGAGGGTGGTATCAAAGATAACCAAACGCGTATTGCTGCTCATACTAGGAATGCTCCCCAAAGTCGTGGTTGGCTGCGAAGACGTAGCCAAATACCAGTTCAAATCAAAATGTCGTCCCTGTGCTGCGGCAAGTTGGGCAAGTTTTTGTAGCTGCGGTAGCGGCAGACTGCTGCGCTCACGCCATTTGTATACCGCTGCTCGTGAAACGGCCTCGTCCGGAAAATGCTGCTGCAGCGCATCAGCAAGTTGGCTTGGGCCGCCAAAATCAGCGATAAGACGTTTAATGTCTAATTGCATGATGGTTTGCCTCATCTAATGGGGTTACAGTACGTCAAATTAGACTTTTCGTCAATTAAATTCTTGCGAAGTCGTAAAAAAACCCGCACAAGGGCGGGTTTTTTTAGATTTAATGTCTAATTTTGTCTAATCTTGTTTGTCGCTGACCTCGGGTTGATAGGGCTCGACTTTCTTGCGCCGCACCATACACC
>Ga0208788_1001436_pt1 | contig 11576 bp, 12 predicted proteins | sample Wag4_2014_7_11_3_FD_187363 | JGI IMG/M metagenome (GOLD analysis project Ga0208788, IMG submission 187363) | Fresh water mixed with fracking chemicals microbial communities from Ohio, USA - Utica-2 Time Series FC 2014_7_11 (SPAdes) (version 2) ... | reverse complement strand
TGGTTGAACGTGCTCGTCCAGTTGTATGGGATGTTCTTGAAGAAGTAATTGCAGAACATCCAGTGCTCCTGAACCGCGCTCCTACACTTCACCGTTTAGGTATCCAAGCATTCGAACCACAACTGGTTGAAGGTAAGGCTATTCAGATTCACCCACTCGTATGTACAGCATTTAACGCTGACTTCGACGGTGATCAGATGGCTGTTCACCTTCCATTGTCTGCTGAAGCTCAGGCTGAAGCACGCATCTTGATGTTGTCTTCAAATAACATCTTGTCACCAGCAAATGGTCGCCCAATTACATCTCCTACTCAGGACATGGTTCTTGGTCTCTACTACTTAACAATGGAGCGCGAAGGCGAGCTCGGAGAAGGTCGTGCATTCGGCTCAATCGCCGAAGCGATCATGGCTCATGATCAGCACTCAGTTTCATTGCAAGCAAAGGTAAAGATTCGCGTCAAGGGAGAAACTCTCGAGACAACAATCGGCCGCGCACTCTTTAATGAAGCGCTACCTGAGCAATTCCCATTCGTTGATCACGATGTAACTAAGAAGGCTCTCGGCGCAATCGTCGACAAGCTTGCTGAGTTCTATCCAAAGGTCACCGTTGCACAGACACTCGATGCGCTTAAGTCACTCGGTTTCCACTGGGCGACTCGCGCTGGTGTAACAATCGGTATCGAAGATGTTGTAACACCCCCTCGTAAGCGTGAAATCCTGGAAAGCTATGAAACACAGGCTGACAAGGTTCAATCACAGTACGAAAAGGGACTCATCACTGATGACGAGCGTCGCCAGGAACTCATTGAGATCTGGACAAAGGCAACAGCTGAAGTTGGTAAAGAGATGGAAGAAAACTTCCCTCGTCTGAACCCAGTTTGGATGATGGTCTTCTCAGGTGCTCGTGGAAATATGATGCAGATTCGTCAGATCGCAGGTATGCGCGGACTGGTTGCGAACCCAAAGGGTGAAATTATTCCTCGCCCAATTAAGTCCAACTTCCGTGAAGGCCTTTCTGTTCTCGAGTACTTCATCTCAACACACGGTGCTCGTAAGGGTCTTGCAGATACAGCGCTTCGTACCGCTGACTCTGGTTACCTCACACGTCGTCTCTGCGACGTTGCACAAGATGTAATTATTCGCGAAGAAGATTGCGGAACCGATCGTGGTCTCGTACTTCCAATCGCTACTCGTATTGAAGCAGGCAGCCTCACTAAGCATGATCACGTTGAAACTTCTGTCTACGGCCGCACACTGGCTGAAGACATCACAGTTAACGGCGAAGTCATTGCTCAGGCAGGTGCTGATCTCGGCGATCGCAACATTGATGCACTCATTGCTGCAGGAGTAGATGAAGTAAAGATTCGCTCAGTTCTCACTTGCGATAGCAAGGTCGGACAGTGCGCAGCTTGCTACGGTCGCTCTCTTGCTGCAGGTCAACTCGTTGCAGTTGGTGAAGCAGTCGGAATCATTGCAGCACAGTCAATCGGTGAGCCAGGAACGCAGCTAACAATGCGTACCTTCCACACTGGTGGTGTTGCTGGTGATGACATCACTCACGGCCTTCCACGTATCGTCGAGCTCTTCGAAGCACGTACACCTAAGGGTGTTGCGCCAATCGCGGAAGCTGCTGGCGTTGTTTCATTCCGTGAAGATGCCAAGGGTAAGAAGATCATCGTTACACCAGATGATGGTGGCGAAGAAGTTGCTTACCCAATCACACGCCGTCAGAAGCTACTTGTAGAAGAAGGTTCACGCGTTGAAGTTGGCCAGAAGATGGTCGTGGGCGCAATTGATCCTAAGCAGGTACTTCGTATCCTCGGACCACGTGCAACTCAGGTTCACTTGGTTAACGAGATTCAATCTGTTTACCGCTCACAGGGCGTAGGCATTCACGATAAGCACATCGAAGTAATTGTTCGCCAGATGCTCAAGCGCATTACAGTTCTTGAAGCTGGCGATACTGAAATGCTTCCAGGTGAACTCGTTGAACGCGGTCGCTTCGAAGCTGAAAACCGTCGCGTTGTGACAACTGGCGCAAAGGCTGCATCTGGTCGCCCAGAACTTATGGGTATCACCAAGGCATCTCTTGCAACTGAATCTTGGTTGTCAGCGGCTTCATTCCAGGAAACAACTCGCGTACTTACAGACGCTGCACTCTCTGAGAAGTCTGATCCACTCTTGGGTCTTAAGGAGAACGTCATCATCGGTAAGTTGATCCCTGCAGGAACAGGCCTTGCCCGTTACCGCAACATCCGCGTTGAACCTACTGAAGAAGCGAAGGCAGCGGTCTACGCAGCTTACGACGAGTATGACTTCACTCCATTTGATCAGCAAGGATCAGGAGAAGCAGTACGTCTTGATGAGGTAGAAATTCCTCGCTAAGAAATTAGCAAGAAATGGCCGTCGCATATTTTGCGGCGGCCATTTCTCTTTCTCGGTAACATTCTTTTATGGCAAGAGTAATTAGAGAAGGTAATGAGTTAGTACTTCAACTTTCATTCTGGGAAAAACTTGGAGCTCTAAACTCAAGTCCACGTACTTCTATTGATTCTGTCGAGAAGATCGAATTTGAAGATGAGCTCTGGGGCTCTTCCACCTTGCGCGGAGTGCGCGCTCCCGGAACAGCGATTCCCTACGTAGTCCTTTTAGGCACGCTGCGAGGCATGAAATACAAGGACTTTGTAGCCATGAAAGGCAGGGGAGAAGGAGCCATAATTACGCTCAAAAGCGGACCTTTTGCCCGATGGATCTTCACCGTCAAGCAACCAAAACCGGAGATCTTGGGCCTCCTTTAGCGACACGCCGAAGGGGCAAAAACCCTGAAAATGGCCCTGTGTTGGGGTCTTGCGGAGTAAAAGGGCCGTTTTGACCTTTACTGCACTGCTCAGATACCTTTCTCCTCTGCGCTTTTTAGCGCGCTTGTTGCTTCCTCCTGTTAAGAAATTAATCGGACGAAATGCGAATCGGGTGCAACACACCCGACCGCGTGGGTCGGAGCTTTAAGCGTGAAATAAAAATCGCGGTAAACGAAATGGAGAAAAGTAGTGCCAACAATTCAGCAGCTAGTGCGTCGTGGTCGTGCAGAAAAGACTACGAAGACATCAACACCTGCGCTTAAGGGATCACCTCAGCGACGTGGTGTGTGCACACGTGTGTATACAACAACACCTAAGAAGCCTAACTCTGCGCTTCGTAAGGTTGCACGTGTACGTCTTACTAGCGGAATGGAAATCACTGCATACATTCCAGGTGAAGGTCACAACCTACAAGAGCACTCCATTGTTCTTGTTCGCGGAGGCCGCGTAAAAGATCTTCCTGGTGTCCGTTACAAAATTATTCGTGGATCACTTGATACACAAGGTGTAAAGAACCGTAAGCAATCACGTTCACGTTACGGTGCTAAGAGAGAGAAGAAGGCTAGCTAATGCCACGTAAAGGTCCCGTAGTAAAGACTCCTGTAGTTGCTGATCCTGTTTACAACTCACCAGTTGTCACTGCACTTATCAACCGTGTACTTCTTCACGGCAAGCGCTCAACAGCTGAAGCAATTGTTTACGGTGCTCTCGAAGGCACACGCAAAAAGACTGAAGTTGACCCACTAATCACTCTTAAGCGCGCACTTGAAAACATCAAGCCTGCCGTTGAAGTTCGCTCACGCCGTGTTGGTGGAGCTACTTACCAGGTGCCAATTGAAGTTAAAGCTTCACGCTCTTCAACACTTGCACTTCGCTGGTTAGTTGACTACTCACGCGATCGCCGCGAAAAGTCAATGGCAGAGCGTCTACAGAACGAACTTATCGATGCAGCAAATGGTCTCGGAGCAGCTGTAAAGCGCCGCGAAGATACCCACAAAATGGCTGAAGCAAACAAGGCGTTTGCTCACTACCGCTGGTAACAGTTAAAGAAAACAAGACTTAAAGAATCCGACGAGAAGAGGAATATACGTGTCAACGTCTACAGTAGAGAAGATCGATCTAGCTACGGTTCGCAACATTGGAATCATGGCTCACATCGACGCGGGCAAAACCACTACTACTGAGCGCATCCTTTTCTACACAGGTATTTCTTACAAGATCGGTGAAGTGCACGAAGGTGCAGCAACCATGGACTGGATGGAGCAGGAACAAGAGCGCGGTATCACTATCACCTCTGCTGCAACAACTTGTATGTGGAAAGACCATCTCATTAACATTATCGATACACCAGGCCACGTTGACTTCACAGTAGAGGTAGAGCGTTCACTTCGTGTACTCGATGGCGCAGTAGCAGTATTCGATGGCGTTGCTGGTGTAGAGCCACAATCAGAAACAGTATGGCGCCAGGCAGATCGTTATTCAGTTCCACGTATTTGTTTCATCAACAAGCTCGACCGCACAGGTGCTTCATTCGACAAGTGCGTAGGCATGATCAAGGATCGCCTCAATGCAGTTGCACTCGTTCTTCAACTTCCAATCGGTAACGAATCAGATTTCATTGGTGTCGTTGACCTCATCGCTATGAAGGCCCTCGTATGGCGCGGCGAAACTAAAAAGGGTGAAGATTACACAATCGAAGAGATTCCAGCGGACATGCTTGAAAAGTGCAAGGAAGCTCGCCACGCGATGCTAGAAACTCTTGCCGAGAACGACGATGTCCTCATGGAGAAGTTCCTCGAAGGAATTGAATTAACTGAAGAAGAAATCATCGCCGGTATCCGCCGTGCAACAATCGCTGCAAAGCTTTCTCCAGTTCTTACAGGTTCTGCATTTAAGAACAAGGGTGTACAGCCAATGCTTGATGCTGTAACTCGCTACCTTCCTTCACCTCTTGATATCGATGCAATCGTCGGTACAGATATGAACGATGCAGAAGTTGAAATGAAGCGTCTTCCTAAGAACGACGAGCCTTTCTCAGCTCTCGCGTTCAAGATCATGACAGACCCACACCTTGGAAAACTTACCTTTATCCGTGTGTACTCAGGCGTTCTTGAGACAGGATCAACAATCCTTAACTCAACCAAGAACCGCAAAGAGCGCATCGGAAAGATTTACCAGATGCACGCTAACAAGCGCGAAGAGCGTGACAATGTTGGCGCAGGAATGATCGTTGCTGTTATGGGTCTTAAGGACACCACAACAGGTGAAACTCTCTGTGATCCAGCTAAGCCAGTAATCCTTGAATCAATGGACTTCCCAGCACCAGTTATCTCGGTTGCGATTGAGCCAAAGACAAAGGGTGACCAAGAAAAACTTGGCGTTGCTATTCAGCGTCTATCTGAAGAAGATCCAACATTCCACGTCAACACTGACGAAGAGACAGGCCAGACAATCATCGCTGGTATGGGTGAACTTCACCTTGAAATCCTGGTCGACCGTATGCGTCGTGAATTTAAGGTTGAAGCTAACGTCGGTAAGCCACAGGTTGCATACCGCGAAACACTTCGTAAGCCAGTTGCGCGCCATGACTACACACACAAGAAGCAGACCGGTGGTTCTGGACAGTTCGCAAAGATTCAGATTGCTATCGAGCCACTTCCAACAGGTGAAGTTGAAGGCGGATACGAATTCGTAAACAAGATCACTGGAGGCCGCGTTCCACGCGAGTACATCCCTTCAGTTGATGCAGGTTGTAAGGAAGCGATGACAGCAGGTCCACTTGCTGGATATCCACTTACAGATGTACGAGTAACTCTTCTTGACGGCGCGTATCACGATGTTGACTCATCGGAGCTCGCATTCAAGGTGGCTGGTATCGCAGCATTTAAGGAAGCAGCAAAACTTGCTGATCCTGCAATTCTCGAGCCAGTGATGAAAGTCGAAGTTGTTACCCCTGAAGACTTCATGGGTGATGTCATCGGCGATCTCAACAGTCGTCGTGGCCAAATTCAGGCCATGGATGAGCGGTCAGGTGCCCGCGTTGTTAGGGCGCTAGTTCCGTTGTCAGAGATGTTCGGCTATGTCGGAGATCTCCGCTCCAGAACACAAGGTCGCGCGAGCTACAGCATGGAATTCGACAGCTATGCCGAAGTTCCAGGCAACGTCGCAAAGGAAATCATTGCGAAAGTTCGCGGCGAATAACCCTAATAAATCAAAAAGCACAACCCCTAATAACTAAGCACTAGGAAACGAAAGAGGAACCAAAATGGCAAAAGCCAAGTTCGAGCGTAATAAGCCGCACGTTAACATCGGTACCATCGGCCACATTGACCACGGTAAGACAACACTTACTGCTGCGATCTCAAAGGTGTTGCACGACAAGTATCCAGATGTAAACCCATTCACACCTTTTGATCAGATCGATAAGGCTCCAGAAGAGCGCCAGCGCGGTATCACAATCTCTATCGCTCACATTGAGTACCAGACAGAGAAGCGTCACTATGCACACGTTGACTGCCCAGGCCACGCTGACTACATCAAGAACATGATCACTGGTGCTGCACAGATGGATGGAGCAATCCTCGTCGTTGCAGCAACAGACGGTCCAATGCCACAGACCAAGGAGCACGTTCTCCTTGCACGTCAGGTTGGCGTTCCATCAATCGTTGTGGCTCTTAACAAGTCAGATATGGTTGATGACGAAGAAATTCTTGAACTCGTTGAAATGGAAGTTCGTGAACTTCTATCTAAGTACGAGTTCCCAGGCGATGACACTCCAATCGTTCGTATCTCAGCACTTAAGGCTCTCGAAGGAGATCAGAAGTGGGCAGATAAGTTGATGGAGCTCATGGATGCAGTTGACTCATTCATCCCACAGCCAGCTCGTGACATCGACAAGCCATTCCTTATGCCAGTTGAAGACGTTTTCACAATCACAGGTCGTGGAACAGTTATCACCGGTCGTATCGAGCGCGGTATCGTCAAGGTTAACGAAGAAGTTGAAATCGTCGGTATCCGTCCAGATGCTCAGAAGACAACTGTTACAGGCGTTGAAATGTTCCGTAAGTTGCTCGATGAAGGTCAGGCTGGCGAGAACGTCGGACTTCTTCTTCGTGGAACAAAGCGTGAAGATGTTGAGCGTGGTCAGGTTGTCTGCAAGCCAGGTTCAATCACACCTCACACAGAGTTCGATGCATCTGCATACATCCTTTCAAAGGATGAAGGCGGTCGTCACACTCCATTCTTTAACAACTACCGTCCACAGTTCTACTTCCGTACAACTGACGTGACTGGCGTTGTAACACTTCCAGAAGGCACCGAAATGGTTATGCCTGGCGATAACACTGAGATGTCAGTAACTCTCATCCAGCCAATCGCTATGGAAGATGGTCTTCGCTTCGCAATCCGCGAAGGTGGCCGCACAGTAGGTGCAGGTCGCGTTACAAAGATCAAGAAGTAATCCGTCGTGGTCGCGCCGGCGGCATAAAAACCGCCGGCGCAAACACTGCAGGACAGTTTGAAAATTAAAAATAGAAGATTGAACTAACGAAAGTAAAGAGGAGAACGACATGGCGGGACAAAAGATCCGCATTCGACTCAAGGCGTATGACCATGAGGTGATCGACTCATCAGCGAAGAAAATCGTTGAGACAGTCGAGCGCACTGGTGCAACCGTCGCGGGTCCAGTGCCGCTACCAACAGAGAAGAACACCTATTGCGTGATTCGCTCTCCTCACAAGTACAAGGACAGCCGCGAGCACTTCGAGATGCGCACACATAAGCGCCTCATCGACATCATCGACCCAACACCTAAGACTGTTGATTCATTGATGCGTCTCGACTTGCCAGCTGGCGTCGACATCGAGATTAAGCTCTAAGGAAAGGACGAAAACTCATGACACGTACAGTTGTAACTCAGTCTTACGGTTCGTCCATCAAGGGCGTTCTCGGTAAGAAACTTGGTATGACCCAAGTATTCGATGCAAATAACAAGATGATTCCTGTGACAGTAGTTTCAGTTGAATCATGCGTTGTTACATCGATTCGCACACCTGAGAAGGATGGCTACTCAGCTGTTCAACTCGGCTTCGGCGCAATCGATCCAAAGAAGGTTTCAAAGCCGCTAGCAGGCCAGTATGCAAAGTCAGGCGTCACTCCTCGTCGCTCTGTTGCAGAACTACGCACGCTCTCAGCAGCTGAATACACAGTAGGCCAAGAGATTGGCGCATCAACATTTGCACCTGGCGATATCGTCGACGCAACTGGAACCTCAACAGGTAAAGGAACTGCAGGTGTTATGAAGCGCCACGGTTTCGGTGGTCTGGGTTCTTCACACGGTGTAGATCGCAAGCACCGTATGCCAGGTTCTATCGGTGCATGTTCAACACCAGGTCGCGTTTTCAAGGGAATGCGCATGATGGGTCGTATGGGTAATGAGAAGATCACAACACAGAACCTCACAGTTCAAGGTGTAGATGTCGAACGTAACCTGCTTCTCATCAAGGGTTCAGTTCCAGGTACCGATGGTGGACTCGTCTTTATCCGCTCAGCTGCCAAGAAGGCAATTGTCGAAACAGTGAAGGCTGGTATGTAACCATGGCGCTTACACTCGAAGTTAAGAACGCAGAAGGAAAGAAGGTTGGCTCAGTTGATTTGCCAGCAGAACTCTTCGATGCGCAGACAAACATTCCTCTCATTCACCAGGTCGTGACAGCGCAACTAGCTGCTGCACGTCAAGGTACACAGAAGGCTAAGAACCGTGGAGAAACGTCAGGTTCAGGTAAGAAGCCTTTTAAGCAGAAGGGAACAGGTCGTGCTCGTCAGGGCTCTGTCCGTGCTCCTTTGCAACGTGGTGGCGGTGCAGCACATGCAGTTCGCCCACGTTCATATTTCCAGCGCACACCTAAGAAGATGATCGCAGCAGCTCTCACTGGAGTTCTCTCTGATCGTCAGCGCAACGAGCGAATTCACGTTCTTGATTCTGTCACAGCGGCTCCTTCAACAAAGGCAGCGTTGGCAGCAGTACGTCAGTTCTCAACTCGCAAGCACCTCCTGGTCGTAATCTCACGTAAGGAAGACGCTGCATGGCGCTCACTTCGTAACGCTGATGATCTACACCTCCTAGTCCCAGATCAGCTCAACGCTTACGACATTTTGAAGAGCGATGACGTTGTCTTCTCAGAAGCTGCGTTCAACGACTTCCTTAAGTTCAAGGGTTCAGCTAAGGCTTCAGGTAAATCTGTTAAGTCAGTAGCACGCGAGAGCGAGGTTTCAGCATGAAAGACTTCCGCGAAGTTTTGTTAGCACCAGTGGTCTCTGAAAAGAGCTACGGGTTGCTCGATGAAAACAAGTACACATTCCTTGTTGCACCAGATGCCAATAAGACAGAGATCAAGATCGCTGTTGAAAAGGTATTTGGCGTAAAGGTTCTGAGCGTTAATACTCTCAACCGCGAAGGAAAGAACAAGCGCACACGTTTTGGTGATGGAAAGCGCAAAGACACAAAGCGAGCAATCGTTCATGTGGCCGCTGGCGACCGTATCGACATCTTTGGAGGCCCAGTTTCGTAACCCGAAACTTAAGGCCCTACTAGAAAAGGACATCCCATGGCACTTCGCAAACTTAAGCCGACTACACCAGGTCAGCGTGGAGCAACCGTTCCAGATTTCGCAGAAATCACTCGCTCAACACCTGAGAAGTCACTCATTCGCCCAATCCACTCTAAGGGTGGCCGTAACAATGCAGGTCGCATCACTGTTCGTCACCAAGGTGGCGGTCACAAGCGCGCATACCGTCTTATCGATTTCACACGAAATGATAAGGATGGTATTCCAGCAAAGGTTGCTCACATTGAATACGATCCAAACCGCACAGCGCGAATCGCACTTCTTCACTACGCAGATGGAGAAAAGCGTTACATCATCGCTCCAAATAAGCTTGAGCAAGGTGCAACAGTTGAAAACGGTCCAAAGGCCGATATCAAGCCTGGTAACAACTTGCCGCTTCGCAACATCCCAGTAGGTACAACTGTTCACGCAATTGAACTTCGCCCAGGTGGCGGAGCGAAGATCGCTCGTTCAGCTGGCGCATCAGTACAGCTCGTTGCTAAAGATGGTCCATACGCACAACTTCGTATGCCATCTGGAGAAATCCGTAACGTTGATGTTCGTTGCCGCGCAACTGTTGGTGAAGTTGGAAACGCAGAACAAGGAAACATTAACTACGGAAAAGCTGGACGTAAGCGCTGGTTAGGCATTCGTCCATCTGTTCGTGGTGTTGTTATGAACCCTGTTGACCACCCTCATGGTGGTGGTGAAGGTAAGACCTCTGGTGGACGTCACCCAGTGACTCCTTGGGGTAAGCCTGAAGCACGTACTCGTAAGAAGAAGGCTTCAGATTCAATGATCGTCCGTCGTCGTAAGTCGAACAAGAAGCGCTAAGGAGCCCTCATGCCACGTAGTCTCAAGAAGGGTCCATTCATTGATGGACATCTCACCAAAAAGGTGGATGCCCAAAATGAAGCCAATACAAAGAATGTCATTAAGACATGGTCACGACGCTCGATGATCTCGCCTTCAATGATTGGACACACAATTGCGGTACACGACGGCCGCAAGCATGTCCCTGTATTTATCACCGACGCAATGATCGGTCACAAGCTTGGTGAGTTCGCACCAACACGTACATTCCGCGGACACGTTAAAGATGATCGGAGAGCAACTCGTGCCTAATCAAGACGCTCTAGTAGCTCGCGCAGTATTGCGCGATATCCGTCATACACCACAGAAAGCACGTCGCGTTGTCGACTTGGTTCGTGGAATGCGCGCTGATGAAGCGCTTAACGTTCTGAAGTTTGCGCCGCAGGCTGCAGGTTCAGATGTCTACACACTTCTTAACTCTGCAATCGCAAATGCGAAGCAGCAGAACCCTGCAATCCGCGACGCTTCCGAGCTCTGGGTTGTAGAAGCGCTCGTTGACGAGGGACGCACAATGAAGCGTTTCCGCCCACGTGCACAAGGACGCGGATTCCGTATCCTCAAGCGTTCTAGCCACATCACGGTTGCAGTCAGCGATTCAAAGGCGACTTCAAAGTCACTTTCTCGCATCTCAACTAAGGCACAGACTCGCAATCCAAAGCGTTCAGACAAGTCTCCACTTGCAGCAACTCAAGTTGTTGCTGACAAAACTCCACTAGCAGAGAAGGGAGCGTCCAACTAATGGGTCAAAAAGTAAACCCACACGGCTTCCGTCTCGGCATCACAACTGAATTTAAGTCACGTTGGTATGCAGATAAGTTGTACAAGGATTACGTTAAGGAAGATGTCGAAATCCGCCGACTTATGCAGAAGGGCATGGAGCGCGCAGGCGTTTCACGCATCGAAATCGAACGCACACGTGATCGTGTACGTATCGACCTTCACACTGCCCGCCCTGGAATCGTTATCGGTCGTCGCGGACAAGAAGCTGACGTTCTTCGTCAGAAGCTTGAGAAGCTCACCGGCAAGCAGGTTCAGCTCAACATTCTCGAAGTTAAGAATCCAGAAATTGATGCACAGCTTGTTGCACAAGGAATTGCCGAGCAGCTTGCTGCACGTGTTTCATTCCGTCGCGCAATGAAGAAGTCAATGCAGTCAGCGATGAAGGCTGGAGCACAGGGCATTCGTGTTCAGTGCGGTGGTCGTCTCGGTGGTGCAGAAATGTCACGTTCTGAGTTCTATCG
>Ga0208788_1001432_pt1 | contig 11586 bp, 13 predicted proteins | sample Wag4_2014_7_11_3_FD_187363 | JGI IMG/M metagenome (GOLD analysis project Ga0208788, IMG submission 187363) | Fresh water mixed with fracking chemicals microbial communities from Ohio, USA - Utica-2 Time Series FC 2014_7_11 (SPAdes) (version 2) ... | reverse complement strand
GCAAAATGCGGCTTGATTATTAATAAAGCTGTCGGCGGATCTGTAAAGCGCCACCGTTTAGCGCGCAAAATTCGTCACGCTGTTGCGTCACATATCGCATCTCTTCCAACCGGATCACTTCTAGTAATCCGCGCACTTAAGGAAGATGGCGACAGAAGTGTTTCAGAAGAAATTTTGGAGCTAATCAATAAGCTATCTACGAAGAGCGCAAAGGTAGCGAGCAGATGATGCGTTCACTTCTTGCAATTCCTGTGCGTATCTACCAAGCGTTCTCATCTGTAACTTCACCGCGCTGTAAGTATTACCCATCATGTTCAAACTATGCGATCACCGCAGTTCGTCGTTACGGCGTTAAAGGTGTGGGCATGGCAGCATGGCGGTTAGTTCGTTGTAATCCATGGTCACATGGCGGCGTTGATTACGTTGATGAATACCTCGATTCAGCAGATGCTCGTAAGAGCGATAAAAAAGAAGTGGTGGGCGCTCTCTAATGGGTTTTATTCTCGATCCTCTCTATAACTTCGTATCAGGAGTTATTGTCCTTATCCATAAAGGTCTAACGCCGATATTCGGCACAGATTCTGGCGTGACATGGACTCTCTCAATCATGGGCCTTGTGGTTCTGATTCGAATCATTTTGATTCCACTCTTTGTTAAGCAGATTAAGTCACAGCGCGCGCTAACTGCGCTGCAGCCACAGATGAAAGAGATCCAGAAGAAGTATAAAGATGATCGCCAGAAGCAATCAGAAGAGATGATGAAGCTCTACAAAGAGCATAAGACAAACCCACTTGCATCATGTTTTCCAATCCTTGCGCAAGCACCAATCTTCTTCGCGCTCTTTACAGTTCTTAACGGAATCGCTGCAAAGACAGATGAAGGTGTGTCAGCGCCTATCGCACGTGGATTCCTTAAAGGTGAGTACCTAGATTCAGCAGCGCAGGCAACATTCTTCGGGGCAAAGATTTCACAAACCTTCTTAGGTTCACCTGATACAACAGTAAAAATTGTTACTGTTCTTTTGATTATCTTTATGTCAGCGACAACATTTACAACACAGCGTCAGTTGATGGTTAAGGGCATGCCAAAGATGGATGCAAGTAACAATATGATGTTGCAACAACAGAAAATTATGTTGTACGCATTCCCAGTAATTTTCGCTATCTCTGGCGTTAACTTCCCAGTGGGTGTTTTGATTTACTGGTCGACTACAAACTTGTGGACATGGGGACAGCAGTACTACGTCATTAAGCGAAACCCAACGCCAGGATCTCCGGCGTATGAAGAGCTGCAGCGAAAGCGCGCAGCCAAGAACAAGCTCGACGCTAAGGCGGGAGCAACCGATGAGATTGACCAGACCGAAGAGCAGCAAACTGAGGTCCAAGGCCAACGTAAGCAGCCGAAGAAGAAAAAGAAGAAGAATAAATAAACGGACAATTACCAACAAAAACTTTTTAAATATACTAAAGGGGACATCAGATGTCAGAAGTTACTGAGACTGTAGAAGAAGTTGTAGAAGCAACTGAGCCAAGAGAGGCGAAGGCGCCAAAGAGCGTGGCAAAGCTTGAGGAAGAGGGCGATATCGCCGCCGACTACCTAGAAGGCTTGCTCGATATCGCTGACCTCGATGGAGATATCGATATCGATGTCGAAAATGGTCGCGCATCTCTTGCAATCGTTGGCGGCAAGCTCCGCCACCTCGTGGGCCCAGAAGGTGAAGTGTTGGATGCTATCCAGGAGCTGACCCGCCTCGCGGTTCAGACCTCGACTGGAGATCGCAGCCGTTTAATGCTCGATATCGAAGGCTTCCGCGCTGGCCGCCGCAAGGAGCTGACTGCGCTAGCTGAGAAGATGGCGGAAGAGGCGAAGACCACCGGCAACTCAATCAAGCTTGATCCAATGAACGCCTTTGAGCGCAAGATCATCCACGACACAATCCAGACCTTGGGGCTGACCTCAGAATCTGATGGCGAAGATCCAAACCGCTTCGTAGTCATCTACCCGGCATAGCCTGTTTCACGTGGAACATTCAGTAGAGGGGCTAGTCGGCCGCTACTTCCCAGAGCGTCAAGCCGAAATTCGGGCATTTGCCGAGTTCCTAACAAGCGCAGGTATTGAGCGTGGCCTCATTGGACCCCGAGAAGGGGAGCGAATCTGGGACCGCCATATCTTTAACTGCCTGCCAGTCACCAAACTGTTGCCGCAGGGGGCATCCCTCTTCGATATCGGATCAGGGGCGGGCCTACCCGGCATAGTGGTAGCCCTAGCCAGACCCGACTTGAAGGTTACCTTAATCGAACCCCTTGAGCGTAGAGTCGAATTTTTGAAGGAGGCGACCGCAGGCCTCGATATTGACGTTATCCGCGGGCGAGCCCAGGATGTAAAGAAGAGCGCAGATTTCGTCACCGCAAGGGCCGTTGCCCCGCTTGAGAAGCTGAAGAAGATCAGCTGGCATATGGTCAAAACCGGAGGCGCCCTTCTTGCGATGAAGGGGGAGTCGGCAGCAGCTGAGATGGAGGGCGTGAAGAACGCCGTCCTGCATGAGATTGAGTTAGAGGGGATTGGGCTCGGACGGATAGTCGAGCTGCGCAAAGGCGCATAGGTTGCGTGCTTAGATTCGTCTATGGCTGACGAAGTTTCACGTGAAACACCCGCGAAGGTAGTGGGGGTTCGCCGCCTCAAAGAGGCGATGGCAAAGCCAGCCTCAACCCGGATCTTTACCGTGGCCAACCAGAAGGGTGGGGTCGGCAAGACCACCACCACCGTCAATATCGCAGCAGCTATGGCGATGGGCGGCCTTCGGGTCTTGGTCATCGATTTAGATCCACAGGGCAATGCATCGACCGCCCTCGGCGTTGAACATCGTGATAGCGCTGGCGTCTATGAAGTATTAATGGGCAACTCATCGATGAGTGAAGTTGTAAAGAAGGTTGCAGGTTTTCCTGCCCTTGATTGCGTCTCATCAAATACATCGCTAGCGAATGCGGAAATTAATTTAGTCTCAATGGTTGCGCGCGAGCTGCAGTTGAAAGCTGCGATAGATGAAGTAAGTGCAAATTATGATTACATCTTTATCGATTGCCCACCATCACTTGGTTTGTTAACCATCAACGCATTTGCTGCATCGAAAGAGTTGTTGATCCCAATTCAAACTGAGTACTACGCACTTGAAGGTTTGTCGCAGCTACTTGAAACCTATTCGGTTGTGAAGAAGCGCCTCAATCCGAACCTTAATCTTTCAACAATTGTCTTAACTATGTTTGATTCACGTACACGACTATCAAATGATGTTGCAGCAAATGTTCGCTCACATTTTCCTAATGAGCTCATTGATATTCCAATCCCGCGCGCAGTACGTGTTTCAGAGGCGCCTTCCTATAACCAGACTGTGATGACTTACGACCCACTTTCGCCAGGAGCGATTGCTTATATGCAGGTCGCTCGCGAAATTGCAGAGCGTGGAAAACCAGTAATAGAAAACGACTTTAATTCAAAATTTAATTCAAATGTTGTCAGCATCCATTACAAAGGTGGAATTGCATAATGGCAACTAAGCGCGGCGGTCTTGGCACCAATCTTGATTCACTAATCCCAACTTCACTCACAGTTGCCGGCACTGAAGTTGCGCAACAGAATGAAGTTCCAGTTTCACAGATTTCTCCAAACCCTCGTCAACCGCGTACCGTCTTTAATGATGAAGCGATGGCAGAACTTGTTGCATCAATTAAATCAATCGGAATTTTGCAACCACCAGTAGTACGTAAAGTCGCTGAAAACAAATATGAATTAATCATGGGCGAGCGCCGCTTCCGCGCTGCAAAACTTGCCGGCCTCACAAGTATTCCTGTCATTATTCGACAGACTCCAGATAATGAACTGCTTCGTGAAGCGCTCATTGAAAATATCCATCGCAGCGAACTCAACCCACTTGAAGAAGGCGCCGCCTATGCTCAACTACTGAGCGATTTCGGCTGCACACATGAAGAGCTCGCTCTTAAGTTAGGGCGCTCACGACCGCTGATTTCAAACACAATGCGTTTACTTAACCTGCCAGATTCAGTACAACGCAAAGTTGCAGCAGGAGTTATCTCAGCAGGACATGCTCGTGCGCTCTTATCACTCACAGATTCCGCGGAGATCGAAAAGTTAGCTGCTCGGATCGTTGCTGAGAGCCTCAGTGTTCGCGCTGTTGAAGAGATTATTACAACTCTTAAACCTGCAACAGGTAAGCCCGCCAAGAAGGCTGCTACCAAAGGTGTTTCAGGGGCGAGCCTGGCAGCTGCAGAGGTGTTGAGTGATTACCTCGATACCCGAGTGACTGTGCAGGCAGGAACAGGCAAAGGCAAGATTGTGATCGAATATTCAGGAAATGAAGATCTACAACGTATCGTTGATTTAATTGAAGGTTAAAGCGAATTAATTAAGTGCGGTTCCGCGACGCTTCATCTCTTGCTTAATAACTCCACCGAGCGCCTTAACGCCTTCGCGGATTCGCTCTGGAGTTGGGTGGCAGTATGAAAGTCGCATCGACCAAGAGCCAAGACCATCTGCATAGAAAGCATTTCCAGGAACAAAGGCAACCTTGGCAACAATCGCCTTAGGCATCAACGCTTTGGTATCAATCTCGGCCGGCAAATTAACCCAGACATAGAAACCTCCACCAGGCTTTGTCCACGTTGCTTCCTGTGGGAAGTGCTCTTCAAGGCTTTCTAGCATCGCATCGCGGCGCACCTTATAGAGCTCGCAGAAGCTAGCAATCTGATCGCGCCATGGCTGATCAGCCAAGTAGCTAGAGATTGTTAGTTGTGTAAAGTTTGAAGGACATAAAATTGAAGATTCAGAGGCGATTACCAATTTATCTTTGAGTGATTGTGGCACCAGCGCCCAACCAATACGCAGACCAGATGCGATTGTCTTTGAGAATGAGCCGAGATAGATAACGTTCTCAGAATCTTCTGCACGCATTGCATTCGGTGATGGCTTATCAAAACCAAGTAGCCCGTAAGGATTATCTTCAACAACAAAGATCTCTTCTTCGCGGCAGATTGCCAGAATTTCAGTGCGGCGATCAGCTGGCAGACAGACGCCAGTTGGATTCTGGTAGTTAGGAATCAAATAAAGGAACTTAATCTTGCGCCCTGCAGCGCGCACGCTCTTGATAGCTGCGCGAAGTGAATCAGGAACAAGTCCATCGTGATCCATCTCAACGTGAACTACAGATGCTTCATATTGGCGGAATGTTCCGAGCGCTCCCACATAAGAAGGGGCTTCAACGAGAACAACATCGCCTGGATCAATAAAGATTCGTGAGATCAAATCAAGTGCTTGCTGTGAACCTGTTGTAACAACAATATCGTCAGCGTTTGCGCGAATTCCTTCAAGCGCCATCACATCGCAGATCTGTTCACGAAGTTTTGGATGTCCCTGGCCACTGCCATATTGCAGAGCTTCTGCTCCGTTGGTCAAAATCAATTCATTAACAACGCCAGCCATCATCTCCATAGGAAGTGCGGAAAGATTTGGCATTCCACCTGCGAGTGAAACTATCTCTGGGCGAGATGCAACAGCGAAGAGCGCGCGAATTTCAGAGGGCAACATTCCGGCGGCTCGTGTGGCAAATCTCTTCTCGAGATTCTGTGGAGCACCGGTCTGATAGCGAATTGAAATGTCGGACATACGGAGAAGTCTCCCATACAGGCATCAATGGTTGTGATGGATTTAGCGGCGGATGCCTGCATTACGCAGGTCTGAAATACGTAAAGTTCCGGTCTTTGCATCATCTTCAGCAGCTAAATAGAGGCGCTGGATTGCAATCACAAAACTTTCAGCAATAGCGTTGCGAAAATCTGCTTGCGAAAGGCGGGTGGCATCACTTTCGTTACTTGAATAACCGAGATCAACGCGTACTGCCGGCGCTTTAGTCAGGCGGAGTGAATCCCAAGTTTTTGCATGGCTACGACAGTTGGTGAAATCGGTACGCGCACAAATTTCGCGCTGTACTAAAGATGCGAATTTTTCGCCCACAATCGAGTGAATTCCATGTTGATCGCTGCCATAGAAGAAGGTGGCAACTCCGCGAGCTTGTGGGTTCTTATGGTGATCTACATGTAATGAAATTAATAGATCAGCGCTGCTCTTATTTGTGAAAGAGATTCGCTCAGCTTCACTTGGGTTGTTCTGCGCGCCGCGAGTAAGAAAGACGCTAGCGCCAAGTGCGAGCAAGCGACCTTCAATACGTTGAGCGACGTCATAGACAATCTCTGCTTCATGGCTTTCAGATCCTGGATCAAGGACGATGACTTTATTGGCCAGAGCTGGCCCACGATTTTTCTGCGCCGCGCTTTCACGAAGAGCTGCAGGTGCACCACCTGAAACTATCTTGGTAAGACGAAGCAGCGCGATGATTGTTGCAGGGCCACATTTACCATCAACTTTAACCCCGACAGATTTCTGAAACTCTTTTACTGCAGATTCAGTGATCTCACCGAAGATTCCATCAACGCGACCGCAGTTAAAACCCATCTCAGTAAGGCGAGATTGCAGAGCGGCAACATCATCACCACGCATCATCGGAGATGGCTGCAAGTTAAGTGAGCGATCTCCTAGCTTCCAGCGCGCTTCATCGAGTGCACGCAGCGTTGCCTCATTGAGTTCGCCGGTGACATGTAGGCCACGTCCTTGTTGGAAAGAGCGGATCTCATCAGGAGACATCTCTTTCATAGGCTCGTAATCCCATTAACCCGCAAGGGTCGGTGAATTAAATAAACCCTTCGAGCTCTTTAAGAAGAGCAGGCTTTGGCTTTGCGCCAATAATTGTCTTAACAACTTCACCGTTGACATAGACGTTAAGCATTGGAATTGATGTAACTCCGTACTTAATAGCGATCGCTGATTCTTCGTCAGTATTGAGCTTGACAATCTTCAACTTGTCGCCGTGTTCGGCGGCAATATCATCGAGAATGGGAGCGATTGCGCGGCATGGCCCGCACCATTCAGCCCAGAAATCCACGAGCACTGGTGTGCTGCTCTTGAGGACTACCTGATCGAAATCTGCTGCTGTGACCTTCATTGGTGCGCTCATCTTTACTCCTATTTATCTATTCTCGTTATCAACTTGGTTAGGTTACTAGTGGGATAAGAATTTTTCTGCGTCTAACGCCGCCTGGCAACCAGAACCTGCTGCAGTAATCGCTTGGCGATAGGTGTGATCCACCAAGTCGCCACAAGCAAAGACGCCAGCAAGGTTTGTTCGCGTTGAGCGACCTTCGACCTTTACATAGCCCTCGTTATCGAGAGTTATAGAAGATGTAACAAGTTCAGAGCGTGGAATATGCCCGATAGCGACAAAGAGGCCTGTGAAGTCGCGCTGTGAAACTTCGCCGGTCTGCGTGTTGCGAAGCTGGAGCGCTTCAACTTTCTCGGCGCCCAATACATCGGTGACTTCGGTATGCCAGAGCATCTCAATCTTTGGGTTGTTGAGCGCGCGATCCTGCATAATCTTTGAAGCGCGAAGTTCGCCGCGGCGGTGGATCAAGACAACCTTTGATGCAAACTTTGTTAAGAAGGTAGCTTCTTCAACTGCTGAATCTCCGCCACCAACGACGGCAATTGTTTGATCGCGGAAGAAGAAGCCATCACATGTTGCACACCACGAAACGCCGCGACCAGATAGACGCTTCTCATTCTCTAGCCCAATCTCGCGATAGGCGGAGCCCATTGCAAGGATGACGGCACGAGCCTTAACAGTGTTGCCAGAGCCATCTTTAATAATTTTGATATCGCCAATTAAATCCATCTCGACAACATCGTCGGTAATAAGTTCTGCGCCAAATCGCTTTGATTGCTTACGCATGTTATCCATGAGATCTGGTCCCATGATTCCATCGATAAATCCTGGAAAGTTTTCCACTTCAGTTGTATTCATCAGCGCACCACCAGCGGTGACTGAACCTTCATAGATAACTGGATTGAGCTGCGCGCGGGCTGCATAGATAGCTGCGGTGTAACCGGCAGGACCTGATCCAACAATGACGAGTTCGCGTACTTCAGTGCTCATGTGCGCAGAGTACCGCGTGTGCTCTTCTTACTTCTTGCGAGCGCGTTGCAGAACTTGCGTGGCGAAGGCGCGCAACCCTGCGATTTCACTCACTTTAAGTGCGCGTGCACAGAGCAGATAAGCCAAACCGCTACCGACAAGGAGAAGCAAGAGGCGCAGTGCGCGAATTGTCAGAGTTGTCTCTTCATATGCCCAGCCAAAATATTGAGCGATAGCGAAGAATGGCAACATTCCAAGCAGCGATGCCGCAAAGAGACGCCCGTGTTGTCCTGCAAATTCGGAGATTTGTAAGCGCCCTACATGCTTTTTTAGCAATGAGATGGTGATAAATAGCCCAACGATATAACTTATAGAGAAAGCGATGCCGAGCCCGACGGTGACCCAATTGCTATCGAGAGTTGCTAAGAAGAGATAAGAAAGAGCAACTGAGATGATGTTGATGATAATGATTGAGGTAACTTGAGTCTTGGTATCTTCAAAGGCGTTAAAACCACGGATAAGAATCAAGTTAATTGAGAAGGCAACTAAACCTAAGCTGAGTGCAGATAAGACAAAGCCGATGTAGCGCGAATCTTCGAGGCTAATTCCCATATAAAGAACTTCTGTCATTAATGGGCCAAAGAGTAAGAGCGCAACAGCGCTCGGTACGGTAACAACGCCCACCATACGAATAGCGCGGATCAATTGCTTACGCACTTCTTCAAAGTCTTTAGCGATTGCAAGCTTTGATAAATGCGGCAAGAGCGCTGTCACAATAGAGATAGTTACAATCGAATAAGGCAATAACATGATGTAGTAAGCGCTTGTATATGGAGTAAAACCAACGCCAGTCTCAATTCCAGCTTGCGCACTTCGCACCGCGGCGCTGGTAGCAACATTGACGGTGACTAAATATCCAAGCTGAGAAATCAATACATAGACCAGAGTCCAGCCCGCTAAACCAAATGACTTACCCAGGCCCTTGATGCCGAAAGTTAAACGGAGATGAATCCCTGATCTCTTTACGACAGGGATCAAGATGAGCGCTTGAATCACAACACCCAGCGTTGTTCCCCACCCAAGGAGCTGTACTTGGAAATCGGTAATTGAGTTGATGGTGATGGTGTGCTGGAAGGCCAAAATTGCCGCAAAGACAACGATGACAACTAAGTTATTGGCAATGGGTGCCCACATAAGAGGTGCGAAAGATCCACGCGCATTGGCAACTTGGCCAAGCATTGTGAAGAGACCAAGGAAGAAAATTTGTGGCAAGCAGTAACGAGTAAAAGCGATGGCGATTTCGCGCTCAGTTTCAAAACCTGGCGTTGAAAATTCAGGGGCATAGATCCTGACGAGCGCGGGCGCAAAGGCCACACCGATGGCAACGAGCGCGAGAAGAATTCCTGAAATTGTTGTTACTAAGCGGGATGCAAAACCATGTCCACCATCTTCATCATCGAATGAGCGAACTAACTGCGGAACAAAGATTGCAGTGAGCGCTCCACCAACAAGTAAGTTGTAGAGAATATTTGGCATGGTGTTTGCCACGTTGTAGGTATCGGCAAGGAGTGCGGTACCAAGAACTGCAACAGCAAGAAGCGCGCGAATAAATCCAGTAATTCGAGAAAGGATTGTGCCGACGGCCATAATCCCTGAGGCGCGGAAGAGTTCGTTATTTTTCACTACGACTCCTTCGGATTCGGCGGACAGATTGAGTTACTGCACCCAAGAAGAGTAGAACCGCTGCCGCAGTTGTAAACCACGCAACACGCGAATCAATGATGGTTGCATTCAGCTCAAGTTTAGAAACTTGGCCAACGAGCAACCCTTTTGAGTTAATGAACTGTGCAAGTACAAGCGTTGATCCAGGTGCAATGACATCGACAGGAACAAGAATTTGCTGACGAGACTTTGGCGCCAGAGTAATGTTGTTGACATTTTCTATCTGAATACGTGTGTTCATGGGAATTAAAGAAACGCTGACAACAGATGCAGTATCTAAGTTATTCACCAGAGTGATCGGAAGCTTGGCGCTACTTGATGTAATTTGATAACGACCTGCTGTGACCTTTAACTTCTCAGAGACTCTATCGACAGCCTTATTGTTGTCGTAGGTGAAGTAAGCGCGCTCCTTCTGTGTCAGCTTTGGATTTAGCGGGATAGCTAAACGGGCACGTAGATCAATTACTTCTGCAGCTGTTGTCAAAGTATTAAGGCCAGTTAACAGCTTGCGATTTTCTGTGTAGTCGCTGATAAAGCTATAGCTAAGCCTGGAAGTTCCGGTAGCCCAACCATTCTGTGCCAGCACTGGGCGCCCCAGGTAACTTTCCAACTTACTTTGTGCATATTTTGTATAGAAAATCAGCTCACTAGGAGCAATCCGCTTCAACATCTTTTCATCAGGGTTGCCATAGGCAAGTGCGACAACTTTGTTATCCGCGCTTCCCACCTTCAATCGGTATAGCCAATTTTCTGCAGCAACAACGGCCTCTGGAGTCACTTCTTCAGGATTGCTCAGTGCAAGTTTTTGTACTTCATCAATGAGAGCTGCATCAATAACATAAGTTTTAGAGGAGTTAGGCGGTGTGAAGACGAGTCTTCCAAGTTTTCCAGATGGGAGAAGTGACTGAGCAAAATTATTCTTACGTAAAGTGCCATCTGCATTGAGGTGCGGTTTATCAATAATTCGAACTACTGGGGTATTGGCTGAGGATGCCGGGATAAATACAAATGAGGAGAGAAAGGCAACGACCAGTAACTTACTTGCCAGCGCGATTCTCATAGCGCGCTCAACTCTTGAGTTGCATTGGTGCGCGCAATTAACTTCTTCTCATCGGGATAGGCAAGGCGTTCAACAATTTCGGTAAGTGGAAACCAAGCGACCTCATCAACTTCAGTCTCTTGAGCTGCCAGAGTTCCACCATCTTCACGGAAGAGATAGTGGTGGACAGTTTTGTGAATTCTCTTTCCGCCAGCCATAAACCAGAAATCAATAACGCCGAGAGATTTCTCGATCTTGGATTCAATTCCAGTCTCTTCAGCAACTTCACGTAGCGCTGCTTGTTCAGGAGTTTCACCTTCTTCAATATGGCCCTTGGGTAGCGACCAGAGGATGCGCTTTCCTGATGCGTCTTTGATATCGCGGCGGCCAATTAAGAGACCTAACTTTCCAGTTGTATCTACGACCAAACCGCCTGCGCTGACTTCATCAACGCGCTTTGCATAAGGCTGCTTATTCTTTGCGCTCTTTGGCGCAGCCTTTTTGAGTTCACCAGGGGTGGAGTCGTTAAGAGACTGCGGAGAGCGGTTCGATGGGCGCTTGCGCCTACGTTTCTTCTTCGTACCTTCGCTGCCCGCACTAGGTGCCGGGGTCATAGCGCTAAGCCTACGCGACTACGCTTATCTATTGTGAGCGCTGAGAAGGTTAATTTGGGAGCGGAATTGGCTATCCGCTCGCTGATCGAACGCGCCCCGCTCGCTAGTTCGCTAGCGCAAGCATTTAAAGCCGAGGGCTTTCAATTAGCTCTTGTTGGTGGCCCGGTGCGCGATGC
>Ga0208788_1001430_pt1 | contig 11601 bp, 12 predicted proteins | sample Wag4_2014_7_11_3_FD_187363 | JGI IMG/M metagenome (GOLD analysis project Ga0208788, IMG submission 187363) | Fresh water mixed with fracking chemicals microbial communities from Ohio, USA - Utica-2 Time Series FC 2014_7_11 (SPAdes) (version 2) ... | reverse complement strand
AAGGGTGAATCTTTAAAGTAATTAGAGTAAATCTCATGAGCGCTCTGCGTTGAGAGCGGTTGCAAAACTTTGGCGGTGATTGTCGCAAGAATTCCTCGTGGCATCGGTGCCAAGATTGGCGTAAAGGAAATCGCGACCGACTGCCCAGAGACCGTGGTCAAAGATTGCTCGATCTCAGGCGTATGTTGGTGGATACCGCCAAATTTGTACGATGTAAGCGACCCGGAAACTTCACTCGCAAGCAGGCTCACTTTTGCACTTCTGCCCGCTCCCGTCGTTCCCGACGCTGCGACGACAACGCAATCTGAAAGATCGGCCAACTTCGCCGCTGGTGCTGCACCGAGGGCAATCGCTGTTGCATAACATCCAGGATTTGCCACCCGCTGCGATTGTGAAACTTCTTTCTTAAAGAATGCAATATCAGCTAGACCATACGTCCAAGTACCTGCATGTGTACCTTCGTAGTACTTCTCCCACCTAGCTGAATCTACGAGTCTAAAGTCCGCGCCAAGATCAACGATCTTCACATTCTTGGATAATTGCGCAACTATCTTGGCTGATTCTCCGTGAGGTAGTGCGAGAAAGATGAGCTCACATTGCTCGAATGCTTCGGGTGTAAACGAAATGAACTTCTGATCGCCATAACTACCCAGCTGTGGGTGAACCGAAGTAACTGACTCTCCGGCGTTGGAGTGGGCCGAAATAACCGAGACCTTACAGTGTGGGTGACCAGCAAGAAGACGCAGGAGCTCTCCCCCAGCGTATCCGCTTCCGCCAATTACTCCAGTGTTCATGATCGAATCATAGCATATTTATGCATCATATTGCATATTTATGCAGTACGAAGTACAGCCCCAGTGGCTTTCGCAGCTGACTTAACCGCCGCATCGCGTAGCTCGCTAACTTCGGCCCCAGTGAGCGTGCGATCTGCCGCTCGGAAGACTAAAGAGAACGCCAATGAAATTTTGCCGTCACCTAATTTGTCATAGCGATCAAAGAGCGACAGCGATTCCAGGAGTTTGCCCGCTCCCTCGCGTAGCGCGGCCTCAACTTCAGCAGCAGTCACCGATGAATCAACGATGAGCGCCACATCCTGCAGCGCCGCCGGCATGGTGCCCACAGTAGAGGGACGAACTAAAGGTGAATCGGGTAGCGCATTGAGAGCTACCGCAAAAGCGGATGAACGTTCGGGTAGACCATACATTTCCACGATTCGAGGGTGGAGTTCACCGGCATGCGCAACAGGTTTTCCATCAATGATTAATTCGGCACACCGACCAGGATGCCATGGCGCTAAATCAGAGCGCTTAACAGTCCAAGACAGGTTACAGAGCTGCAGAATGTCCTGGGCATAAGCAATTGCATCTTGCCAGGTGTAAGAACGAGATTTACCCTGCCAATCCTCATCCTCAACCTTGCCTACTAATAGACCGGCAACATGAAGTGCCTGCGGCGGAAGACTGGCGAAAATCGATTCAATAACATCCGCATTGGGCTTTTTGCCAAGTTCTGGTGAAATCATCGGAACCAATTTTTGAGAACTGCGGAAGATTGACCCCATCTCAAAGATTGCAAAATCTTTCGCGCCTCTACTGATATTGCGCTGCGCAACTTCAAGTAGCCCTGGAACTAGGTGAACTCGCATCAGAGGAAATTCTTCTGACATTGGATTAGCTATTCGATACGTGGAAGCACGCTCGCCTAAAAATCCTAGCGAATCAATTGTCTGCTGATTGGTAAATGGGAAGGTCTGCACTTCTGCCAAGCCGCGACTCGCCAGCATGGTTGATATCGCTCGACGACGCTTCTGCGCAGGAGTTAGTGAAGCGTGCTTAGGTCGTGGCGGAAGAATTGAAGGAATCTTGTCATAGCCAATCATGCGCGCCACTTCTTCTGTGAAGTCCGCTTGTGTCAATAAATCAGCGCGCCAAGAAGGGGGTTGAACTTCGAAGGTCTTCTCATTAACTACGCATCCAATGGTCTTTAGGATTCCAACAATCTCAGCCGGTGCAATTTCAATTCCGATGATGCGAGAAATATAGGAAGGATCCACCTTCAAGGAAGGTGGGAAACGAGGTTCGCCATCGATAAAAGTGGCAACATGAGTTGCCGAACTATTCTCGGTTAAGAGCTGAACAAATCGCGCTGACGCATACTGAGCTAGTGCAGGGTCCACGCTTCGCTCTAATCGACGAGAGGCTTCCGATGAGAGTTTATGGCGACGCGAATTCTTAGCTACACATGTGGGATCGAATCTAACCGCCTCGAGTGCTATCTCTGTTGTGGTCTCGGAAATTTCAGAGGAGGCTCCTCCCATAGTTCCAGCCAGTGCAAGGGGTTGCATCTCATCGCAAACCATCAAGTCGTCCGGATCAAGTTGGCGAACTTGTCCATCGAGGGTCGTAAACGATTGCGCCTTACCAGCTCGCTTGATTGTTAAGCCACCCTTAATCTTCGCTGCATCAAATGCATGAAGTGGTTGACCTAGCTCGAGCATCACATAATTTGTCACATCAACAACGAGGGAGATCGAACGCATTCCCATCTTCTCTATCCGTCTACGCATCCAGATGGGCGTTGTCGCTGTTGGATCAAAGTTTGAAAGAGTGCGTAGGTAGAAGACGGATGCAGTGGCGTAATCTTCGATTTTGGCTTTTACGCCTGTTCCGGTGTCGGCAAAAGAAAGATTTCGAAGAGCATCCACAGGATCAGTGAAGGCAAGGCCGAGTGAAGCTGCTACTTCGCGGGCAACTCCACGAATGCTTAAGGCATAGCCACGATCAGGATTCACGGCGATATCAAAGATGACATCGTTAATCATTAACCCTTCGATTGCATCTGCCCCGATGGTTACCGTGTCGTGAGCAAATGTCATGATTCCGGAGTGGTCATCACCTAGCCCTAGTTCGCGCGCTGAACAGATCATTCCGTTCGAGACTTTTCCATAAGTTTCACGAGACCCAATCGCAAAATCACCTGGGAGTACGGCTCCTGGTAACGCCGCAACAATAAGGTCCCCCACAACAAAGTTTGTTGCTCCACAGATTACGTATCTGGTTTCTTTCTCACCGCAATCGAGACCAACATAACGAATCGGTTTCTTAAACTCAGTAATCTCTTCAATGCTCAATACCTTGGCGAAAACCAAGGGGCCCGTGAGATCGGCGCCTTGGTGAATGATCTCTTCGACTTCAAAACCAACCCGAATCAGGCCATCTGAAATCTCATCCGCCGTAATTGATTCAGGAATCTCTACAAACTCTTTGATCCACGATAAAGGTGCGCGCATTTAAAGCCCCACTCCGAATTGACGAGTGAATCGAAGATCGCCTTCGACGATGTCATGCATATCTGTAATTCCATGTCGCACCATCAGCGTGCGTTCCAGACCCATACCGAATGCAAAACCAGTGTAGATCTCGGTGTCGATGCCACATGTAGCAAGGACTTTCGGGTTGACCATTCCACAGCCGCCCCATTCAATCCAGCGATTGTTAAAGAAGATATCCACTTCAGCACTTGGCTCGGTAAATGGAAAGAATGAAGGGCGTAGACGCGTTGTTACATCTGGGCCAAACATATGACGAGCAAAATTATCAAGAGTGCCCTTGAGGTGGGCCATCGTTATTCCCTTATCGACTACCAGGCCTTCTACCTGATGAAAGACCGGACTGTGCGTCGCATCGAGTTCATCTGCGCGAAATGTTCGACCCGGGCAGATGACATAGATCGGTGGTTCTTGAGAAAGCATCGTACGAATCTGGACTGGAGAGGTGTGTGTTCTTAATACAAGGCCAGATTCAATCGGTTCGATAAAGAAAGTATCTTGCATCGTCCGCGCTGGGTGATCCGCGGGAATATTGAGCGAATCGAAATTGAGCCAACCAGACTCAAGCTCTGGGCCTTCTTCTACGCTAAAGCCCTGTGCAATAAAGAAATCGGATATCTCATTCTTAATAATCGAAATCGGATGTAGCCCTCCACGATGAGCTCGTCGAACAGGCAAAGTGATATCAACTATCTCTTCTAGCAAAACCTTAGAATCTCGTTCAGCCTCTAACTTTGCCGTCTGCGCCGCCAGCGCATCTGCAATCTCCGCCTTTGCTTCACCAATTAACTTTCCGACGCTCGCCTTTTGATCTGGCGGTAGCGTGCCTAGAGCTCGACTGGCGAGAGCGATTGGAGATTTATCTCCGGCATGGGCAAGGCGTGCTGCCTTTAATTGATCGAGGTCTTGGCTTGCAAGAAAAGCTGCCCGGGCATCGCTTATCCATGATGCTACATCTGCCGGACTCATGGGCGGAATTCTATCCCGCGACCTTCGAAGAAAGGGTGAACATTACGATTGAAGCCGCTGCCGATAAATTGAGACTTTCCGCATTTCCGGCCATCGGAATAGTTACCTCAGTGACTGACCCACTCAGTTCGGCGGCGGATAGACCACGCGCTTCATTGCCGAAGATTGCAATGCAATCCCCCGAAATCTTCAGATCCAGAATCGAAGTCGATGCATGTGAGGAAAGGAGAATTTTCAGCGTCTGCGGAAATTGTGAATCCAATTCTTCAAATGTGATGCCCTCATATACCGGGATATTCCAGAGCGAACCTGCTGTAGATCGCACTACTTTAGGCGAGAACATATCTACTGAATTTGGAGAGGTAACTACTGCAGTAATGCCCATCGCATCTGCGGTGCGAAGAATCGTGCCGGCATTTCCTGGGTCTTGAATCTCATGAAGATAAATGATCTGAGAGTGCCCAGTAAGTTTTAGCTCAGAAAACTTGTGTTCTGGTGAATAGCAGAGTGAAATCAAACCTTGTGGCGAAACGGTATCTGACATCGCTTTCAGAACGGCCTCTGAGACCTCCACGATTTCAACTGCATCTAGATTCAGCTCAGCGACTTTAGCCAGCCCGCTCTCGGTCGCATAGAGAATTTTAATCTCAGGGCCAGATTTTGCAGCCAGCGCTTCTCGGGCACATTGCAGGCCTTCGGCGACGAAGAGTCCCTGCTCGCGTCGTTCCTTTGCACCCTTAGAACCAATAAGAGCCTTCACTCGCGCAATATGCGGCGAATGAAGGCTCTCAATCATTGGTTATATAACTGTTTTTTCTAAATGAACTTACGCAGCTGGAAGGTTCTTACGAGCAACGTCGACAAGAACTTTAAATGCTGCTGGGTCATTCGTTGCGATATCTGAAAGAACGCGACGATCTACCTCTAATCCAGAAGCCTTAAGCCCTTGGATGAAGCGGTTGTATGTCATTCCGTTCTCGCGAGCAGCAGCGTTGATACGCTGAATCCAAAGCTGACGGAAATCACCCTTCTTATCTTTACGATCGTTGAAGGCATAAACCATTGAGTGCGTAACTTGCTCCTTCGCCTTTGTGAAAAGACGTGAACGTTGTCCGCGATAACCGCTGGCACGTTCGAGGGTTGTGCGACGCTTTTTAGCTGCATGTACTCCGCGCTTGACTCTCATTTAGTGGCGCTCCCTTACTTCAAACCAAGCATGCGCTTGGCTGTCATTGTGACGGTTGACTTAGCTGATGACTCTTGACTCAAACGACGAGTAACGCGTGATGACTTGTGCTCCAAAAGGTGGCGCTTGCCTGCACGCTCGTGCATGATCTTTCCGGTACCTGTGACGCGGAAGGTCTTCTTCGCACCACTGTGGGTTTTCATCTTTGGCATTTCTTATCTCCTGTTACGTCGTCGTGAGTAAAACTACTGTGCAGCTTCTTCGGCTGCCTTTTCCTTCGCAGCTTTCGCCGCCTTCTGCTCTGCTACAACTTCGGTCTTCTTCTTCGTCGGACCCAACACCATCGTCATCTGTCGACCCTCTTGCTTAGGGGCAAACTCAACGAAAGCAATCTCTTTTACATCTTCTGCAAGACGTTGCAAGAGTTTGAATCCGAGCTCTGGACGTGTTTGTTCACGGCCACGGAACTTCATCGTAATCTTCACCTTGTCGCCACCCTTAAGAAATTTCTCGACCGACGAGCGCTTAGTCTCGTAATCGTGATTCTCAATCTTTGGCGTCAATCGCACTTCCTTCACCACAATGTGGGTCTGGTTCTGACGTGCTTCGCGAGCTTTCTGCGCAATCTCGTACTTGTACTTTCCAAAGTCCATGATTTTGCAGACTGGCGGATTAGCTTCGGGTGCAATCTCTACGAGATCGAGTCCGATTTCATCTGCCATAGCTAGCGCTGCTTCGATATCTACAACTCCAACTTGTTCACCGGTGTAATTGATGAGACGAATTTGGGGTGTGCGGATACGGTCATTAATGCGAGGTTCTGTTGTGATTTCTGCTCCTATGTTCGGTTCACTTGTGTATCCAAGTTGCCGCAGAAATCGCGCACCGCATAGGGATGTATATCTAGCGAACTAGAAGTACTTCCGACAAACCAATCCGCCGAAGCAGTAGAGGTGGGAGCGGTGAGCTCCTCTTGCAGCAGCCGGGGCTACTGGTCTGGGGCCAAGACTACCCCGGCGCCAGCAAATAGAAAAATCCGCGCGTGAAATGGGCCTTAACCCATAGCGTGTAGGCCACCATCAACATGAATAATCTCGCCGGTTGTTTTTGGAAACCAATCGCTTAAAAGTGCTACCGCACCCTTTGCGGCAGGTACCGGATCTGCCACATCCCAAAAGAGCGGGCTTCGGTCATTCCAGACGTTTTCAAATTCGGCAAAACCCGGAATCGACTTCGCTGCGATCGTCTTAATAGGACCAGCTGCAATCAAATTGATTCGAACATTATCTTTACCAAGATCACGAGCTAAGTACCGTGATGTTGACTCTAGCGCCGCCTTAGCGACTCCCATCCAGTCGTACTTTGGCCAAGCAACTTGTGCGTCAAAATCAAGGCCAACAACTGAAGCACCATCTTTAAACAATGGGTGACATGCCATCGTCAAAGATTTCAATGAGTAGGCAGAGACCTGAACAGCTGTCGCTACATCTTCCCATGCAGTATTGAGAAAGTTTCCACCGAGCGCTGTTTCAGGTGCGAATCCAATGGAGTGGACAACACCATCTAGGTGTGGAACATTGGCGCGCACTTGATCTGCGAGCGAGTCCAAATGCTCTTGGTTGGTAACATCAAGTTCGATGATGGGTGCTGTTTCCGGTAGTCGTCCCGCGATTCGAGTTGTCAGACTTAATCCGCGACCGAAACCAGTAAGGATTACTTGCGCGCCCTCTTCTTGCGCAAGGCGGGCGATATGGAAGGCGATCGAACTATCAGTAAGGACTCCTGTTACCAAAATATTCTTGCCCGCTAAAATTCCCATGGTTAATGCCCCATTCCAAGTCCGCCATCGACTGGAATGATGGCACCGGTGATATAACTTGCCTTTGGTGATGCAATAAATGCCACCACATTTGCAATTTCTTCTGGAGAGCAGAATCGACCCAGCGGAACATTGGCTGCAATCTCGCCCCGCCGTTTCTCATCCAATTCAGCCGTCATATCTGTCTCAACAAATCCAGGAGCGATAACGTTGGCAGTAATGCCACGTGATCCTAGTTCGCGCGCAAAAGATCGGGCCATTCCTACTAAGCCCGATTTCGATGCTGAGTAATTAACTTGTCCAGCCGCTCCTACCCCACCCACAACGGAGCCAATAAATATAAGACGGCCACCTTTTAATTTAAGTAGTCCTTTTGTGGCTCGCTTGGAAACACGAAATGCGCCAGTGAGATTCGCATCGATAACACTTTCAAAATCCTCGTCAGTCATACGGAGAACGAGTGTGTCTTTCGTTATGCCTGCGTTAGCCACAATGATTTCTGGTAGTCCTATCTCATTTTCAACTTTAGTAAATGCGTTGTCGACACTTGTCGCGTCGGTGACGTCCATCTGCACGGCATCAAAACCCGCTGGCGGCGTGCCGTTGCGGTAGGTAATAACAACTCGATGACCTGCATCCTTGAGCGCAGTAGCGATTGCAAGGCCGATCCCGCGATTGCCACCGGTAACTAATGCGATGGAGGTCGGCTCGCTCATGAGAGAAAACTACCCTACTGTTGGCCTATGGCTAAAGAAGATGCTGCTTTCGATATTACTAGCGCGTCTACCGCCCTTTCTAAAGATCAAAGCGCCAGACAACGTAGATATTTTTTCTCGATGATGGTTCGCACAGCCTGTTTTATTCTGACCGTGGTGCTGCCTAGTCCCTACCGCTGGTTTGCACTCCTTGGCGCAGTAGTTCTTCCATATATTGCAGTCGTTGTGGCAAACGCCGGTCGTGAAACAGTAATTCCAGGAGCAGCGATTCTTAAGAAGAGGCCGCGAGGAATTGAGTAGTACAAAGACCCGCGAAAAATTTGCTTACCTCAAGTCGCTAGTCGCTCTCATTCTTATTGCATCATGTCTCTGGGCTGCTCAATGGCAGTATGACCGAGGAGTTGCCAGACACCAACGTAACAACATTATTGAAAAGCACTCCGTTATGAGTCCAGTCGCATTAGCTTCTGTTCAACAGAACCCAGAGAGCCATGAGTGGCAGCCAGTTACATCACGTGGAAAATTCGATACAAGCAAGCAGATACTTCTTCGAAATCGCTACTTTGAAGGCAAATACGGTTTTGAACTATTAACTAAGTTCGATGATGTAAATGGGAGAAGTTTCTGGGTGGATTGTGGGTGGGTGCAAGCGGGCAAGAATGCACAGACCAGACCTACCCTGCCAACACTTCCAATTGGTGAAGTCGAGATATCTGGTCGATTGCGACTCGATACCTCTCTACCTCGAGGTTCATTCTTTGCAATTCCAACCAACTCCGATACCGGATTGATCTCCAAAGCGAATGCACAATTAGGAAGTACCAGTGAAGACTTCTACTTGGATCTACTCTCGGGCTCGAGCCCAGAATTAACTCCGAGCGTTCCGGCCGAGCTTCCTGAACTTTCTGATGGACCACATATGGCTTATGCCCTGCAATGGATTTTCTTCGGAGGGCTAGTCGGTTACGGCAGGTTTCTCATTCGCCGTGAGGTCTTGGCGAGCAAACAACTCAGAGTAAAGACCGGCTCCTTGAATTAACTCTTCATGGGTTCCGCGCTCGACAATCAACCCTTTTTCCAGAACCAGAATCTGATCAGCTTGCATAACGGTACTTAATCTATGTGCGATGACGATCGAAGTTCGCCCCCGAAGCGCATGATGTAACGCCTCTTGAACTAAGTCTTCATTTTCAGAGTCGAGATGTGCGGTAGCTTCATCCAAAATAACGATTGCCGGAGCTTTCAATAGAAGTCGTGCAATGGCCATTCTTTGTTTCTCGCCACCGGAAAGCCGATGTCCGCGCTCTCCCACCATAGTGTCGAATCCGTTTGGAAGAGATGAAATCAAATCCCATATTTGTGCGGCTTTGCATGCTTCCGTCATCTCCTCTTCAGTGGCATCAGCTTTGGCATATCTCAGATTTTCAGCGATAGTTTCATGGAAGAGATGGGCGTCTTGCATCACAACACCGATCGAATCTCGCAGTGATTGCACTGTGTAATCACGAATATCTTGACCATCGATAAGAATATTTCCTGATGTCACATCATAAAGTCTTGGCAGCAGAGCGCTCATGGTTGTCTTTCCGGCACCCGATGGCCCCACGATTGCAGTGAGGGAGCCTGCTGGAGCAGTGAAGGAGATTCCCCTTAACACTTCCCCACTATCCACCGTCTCTGCTTTGGCAACAGATTCAAGTGATGCCAGCGAGATTTCCTCCGCGTTTGGATACGAGAATGTGACGCTCTTGAACTCAATGCTCAAATCCTTTTTGGTCAGTGGCTGTGCATTCGGGCGATTGATGATCATCGGATGCAGATCTAGAACTTCAAAAACTCGTTCAAATGAAACGAGCGCTGTCATCACATCAATTCGAACATTAGATAACGCAGTAAGCGGGCCATAGAGACGAGCCAATAAAGCCGTGATGGCGAGCAGAGTACCGACGGTAATCGCGCCATCTATTGCAAGGTGGCCTCCGATGCCATAGGCGAAGGCAGTTGCAACAGCAGCCACGCTAGTGATTCCCACAAAGAAGATTCGATTGAGCATCGCTGTCTGGATCCCAATATCGGCGACCTTGCGGGCGCGGGCTCTAAAGAAACTCTCTTCTTTTGGAGGTTTGCCATAGAGCGAGACCAAAAGAGCGCCGGAGACATTAAAGCGCTCGGTCATAGTGCTCGACATCGTTGCGTTGAGATTAAAGGCCTCACGTGTCAACGCTTGAATGCGTTTTCCCACCCATTTAGTCGGCAAGAGAAAAAGCGGAAGGAGCAGCAGAGAAACAAGTGTGATTTGCCAAGAAAGGATAAGCATTGCAGTTACAACGAGAATGAGCGATACAACATTGCTCACCACCCCGGAGAGAGTGCCGGTAAATGCTTGCTGTGCCCCCATGACGTCGGAATTAATTCGAGAAATCAGTGCACCCGTCTGTGTTCGGGTAAAGAATGCAATTGATTGTCGCTGCACGTGCGCGAAGACTTCTGAACGAAGATCGTAAATGAGACCTTCACCAATTCGAGCCGAGTACCAACGACCGATAATGTTAAAGAGTGCATCAACGACCGCTAACAGACCTACCAATAGAGCTAACTTAGTAACGAGCCCAGGGTCTTTTGGCACGACTCCTTTATCGATCAGCTCTCGTAGAAGAAGTGGGCCACTAATCACCAATGCGGCTTCAATGACTACCGTGACGAGAAAGAACGCGATCTGCTTCTTATATTGTGCTCCGTAAGAAGCGATGCGCTTGATGGTGCCAGGCTTGAGTTTCTGTGACTTCACCGAAGGGTCGGCAGTCATAGACCGAAAGGTCATCCAGACTGCGTGTTGGGACATAAAAAACTAAACGGTGAAACCGAGAGCGCGCAGTTGTTCTCTGCCGTCATCGGTAATTTTATCCGGACCCCATGGCGGCATCCACACCCAATTGATTTTCACATCGTCGGTAAATGGTGCAAGCGCCTGTCGAGTCTGATCTTCAATAACATCTTGAAGTGGGCATGCTGCTGATGTGAGAGTCATGTTGATGACCGCAATATTATTGTCATCGACCATGATGTCGTAGATGAGTCCTAAATCAACAACATTGATTCCGAGCTCAGGGTCAACCACATCCTTCATCGCTTCACTTACATCTTCTAACTTAGCAACCATGAGTGCATCCTACTTTCTTTTTATGAATTCTTGGCAAGAGCTTGAACTGAGGCGTCTTTGAAGGCCATCCAACCTAAGAGCGCACATTTAATGCGAGCCGGATACTGCGACACCCCGGCTAGGGCAACTGCATCTTCTAGAAGTTCCGCATTGCCAGATTCTGTGCCTTTGCTCTGCATCAATTGCATAAAGGCATCTGAGATTTCCTGGGCTTGTGCTAGAGATTTTCCGATAAGCAAGTCGGTAAGAATTGAGGCGCTGGCCTGCGAGATAGAACACCCAACACCGTCCCACGAGACCTCTTTCACCATTCCGGCATCAAGGCTCACGTTGAGCGTGATCTCGTCGCCGCAACTCGGATTGATGTGATGAACCTGTGCGTCATAAACCGGATTGAGCTTTTTATGCTGAGGATTCTTATAG